>JACCDN010141279.1_pt1 | contig 10956 bp, 12 predicted proteins | sample 7441691 | NCBI WGS metagenome assembly JACCDN01 (sample SAMN15323439, study PRJNA562643) | freshwater metagenome | isolation source: river surface water | place: USA:Blue River Watershed | collected 2017-08-16
AATTACGACGCACAGAAAAATTCTGCCCGCTCTAAACTAGTCCAATGACCGTTGTCTATCCCTATCCCGAGGTTCTCGCGAGTCGCGGTGCGACAGAGAGTTCCGCAATGATTGCGGGTTCTGACACTCATTGGTGGACCTACTCGGCCGGAACTGACGCACCAACCATCGTTCTTATTCACGGTTTTCGTGGTGACCACCATGGTCTTGAGCTCTTTGCGTGTGCGCTGAGTGAATACACCGTCATAGTCCCGGATCTTCCTGGATTTGGAAGTTCCTCACCGTTCGAAGATGGTTCCCATGGCATCGAAGATTTTGGTAACTGGCTTCAAGAGTTTCTGGCTCACACAGGGACGGCTACCGCACCCGTTTTGGGCCACTCGTTTGGTTCAATCGTTGTTGCGTGCGGTCTGCGCGGTGAACGTGACGCACCCATCGTGCTTGTTAATCCGATTGCCCAGCCCGCCTTGGAAGGCCCGAACCGCATCGCCACCCGTGTAGCATCGCTGTGGTACGAAATTGGCGCCAGAATTCCGGTCAAACAAGGGCTTGCAATGTTGTCTTGGCCAGTGATGGTCCGTGCAATGAGCGTGTTGATGGCTAAAACGAAGGACAAGCCGCTGCGCAAGTGGATCCATTCTCAGCACGATATGTATTTTTCTAGTTTCATGGACCGCGAGGCGCTCTTGGGGGCCTATTACGCTTCTGTTTCGGCGAACGTCGGTCAATTTGCTTCAGAAATTTTGGCGCCGACGCTCCTGATCGCTGCAGAGCTCGACGACATCACACCGGTGAGTGTTCAGCGTGAACTGCACGAGAAGTTTCCGAACGCCGACATCCACGTGATCCCGGGCAGTGGTCACTTAGTTCACTACGAGGAGCCGATTCTGGTCGCACAACACATTCGTGAGTACTTGGCGACCGTTTAGTCGTTAACCTTCCAGGCCTACTGACAGCACCTGACCATTGGTCATCGCGACAAGCTCTGCGAAATTTGTGGGAAAAACATAGTGTGGGTGGCCCGCTGCCGCCCAAATCTCGTCGTATTGTCCAAGGGCTTCGTCGACAATGGTGGTCAGTGGCTGTGGATGCCCCACTGGCGCAACACCGCCAATGGGTTGCCCAGTGTGTTCTCGCACAAAGTCGGCACCAGGTCGGCGAATCACGTCACACCCCAGCTGAGCGGCGAGTCGGTCCGTATCAACACGGTGTGCCCCCGACGTCATAACCAACAAGGGTGAGCCGTCCGCTTCAAATACAAGCGAATTTGCGATCTGACCCACGAAAATACCCAGCTGCTCTGCCGCAGCAACAGCAGTGGGAGATGATTCAGCTGTTTCGACGATGACACCCTTGACTCCGGCTTTATCCAAAGCGCTGCGAACTATTACCCCGTTGGGGTGCAGCTGTGTGACAACGTTGTAGGACATTTCAGAGGCGTTCCTCTCGCTGCTCGAGGGGTTGTTGATCCTCGAAATCGGATAGTTCGGGGGAGCTGGTTTCAATGTCGAGTTCATCGTTGAACCGAATGAGTTGGAGTCCTGTATCCGAATGTAGGAACGTGTGGACTGAACCGTTAGAGATTTTCTCGTGCCAGAACTGACCGGGGACGGCACCTTGCAACGCTGCGCGGATTACGCCGCCGTGGACGACCATAAGAATGCGTTTTCCGGGGTGCTCCGCAGCGATTACGTGCATTGCAGCCAACACACGTTCAAACACCTCTTCCTTTGATTCTCGTCCCGGAACCACTGTGTCGCCTGGGAATCGAGCCTCTAGCTCCGAACCCGTGAGACCTTCGGCGTCACCATAGTTGCGTTCGACTATCGAAGGCTCAATCAATGGTGCAGGGTGCCCAATTTCGTTCGAGATGATTGTCGCTGTTTCCAGGGCCCGACTGAGTGGGCTGCAAATAACGAGATCCCAGTGATACCGCGCGAGTTTACGACCGGTTTCCTGCGCCTGCTGTCGTCCCAGTTCGTTGAGCGGGATGTCGGTGGACCCCTGAATTCGACCGGCCTTGTTCCAATCGGTCTCGCCGTGTCTAACCAGTGAAAAATATGTCACAGTCAGATTCTAGGCGTACAGCTGTTTTTCGGTGACTAGTCTTAACGAGGAGGTGCAGCGTGCACAGAATTGAAATGTCCGATGTTTCCATGGGGGAACTCGACGACTTTTTCCACCTCACAGATGTCGCGTTACGCAGGAAATTGGAACCCGAACGGGGGATGTACCTCGCAGAATCTTTCAAGGTCTTGACCCGAGCACTCGCTGCTGGTCACGTTCCTCGTGCTGTTATCACACAAGAAAAATGGTTAGACCAAATAGAGCCGATGTTGTCAGCTTATGATGTGCCCGTTTATGTTGGCTCGGCCGAACACATCGAATCGATAACAGGGTTCGACGTACACCGTGGGGTCATCGCAAGCATCCAGCGTCCCGTGATGCCGACCCTTGAGTCGGTCGTGCGTAATGCAACTCGGGTCGTTGTTCTCGAGAACATTGTCGATCACACGAATGTGGGCGCAATTTTCCGCAGTGTGGCCGCGCTGGGCGCCGATGCAGTTATTGTGTCGCCTGAATGCGCTGATCCGTTGTATCGTCGCAGCGTTCGAGTATCAATGGGCACTGTATTTCAGGTGCCGTGGACTCGTATCACAGAGTGGCCTCATGCAATAGGCGAACTTAAGGCACTGGGTTTCACCGTCGCTGCTCTGGCTTTGGATGAATCAGCAATCACTCTTCGGCAACTCGTGGCAGAGCGTCACGACAGGATTGCAATTGTGATGGGAACCGAAGGACACGGCCTTTCCCCGTCGACAATCAATCGATGCGACAGAACAGTAATGATCCCCATGCAACACGGAATTGATTCGCTCAACGTGGCAGCGGCAAGTGCGGTGGCTCTGTATGCGGTTTCGGAACAGCAATAAACACGAAGGCCCCTAACCGAAGTTAGGGGCCAATCTGTGCGCGAAGGGGGACTTGAACCCCCACGCCCTTACGGGCACTAGCACCTCAAGCTAGCGCGTCTGCCATTCCGCCACCCGCGCAGGTGTTGTGTAGCAACGTGTACGACATTAGCACGATGTTTGCCAGAGTAAAAACCACTCAGTGGTTTAACATGACAGATACGGCCCATTTGGTCGTGTACGTGACACAGAAACCGTGACAATGAACTTTTTTGGTCTGGACAAATTAGCTGAGGCGTTGACCCTTGGGCTAGTCCAAGGGTTGACTGAATTTCTGCCAATATCGTCCTCTGCACACCTTCGTATAGCTGGCCTCTTTCTGCCCTCGGGGGAGGATCCCGGGGCTACTTTCACGGCCATTACCCAAATAGGAACAGAGCTCGCAGTCCTTCTCTATTTTTCTGGTGACATCGTACGGATTATTAAAGTCTGGTGGGCTTCAGTTTTCGCACGGCGTGGTACAGGTTTCTCCCGGTTGTCCGCGGACGAACGAGCCGACGCGCGACTGGGGTGGTACATCATCGTGGGAACCATTCCCATTGCCGTTCTTGGCCTTCTGTTTCAGGACGATATTCGCTCCACGTTCCGCTCGTTGTGGGTCGTGGGGACGGTGTTGGTGGTCTTTGGTGTCATCCTGTGGATTGCGGACTATGCAGGTCAGAAGCTCCGCGACATTCGGTCAATGAGCACCCCACACGGCCTTATTCTCGGTCTTGCCCAGGCAATGGCCTTGATTCCCGGTGTCTCGCGTTCCGGAGCAACTATTTCCATGGGTCTTGCTCTGGGCTACACCAGACAGGCTGCAGCACGATTTGCCTTCCTTCTGGCAATTCCTGCGGTACTCGCGAGCGGACTCTATGAACTTTTCCACGCGATCAGTGAGCCAACGAATAATTTCACAGGGGTAGAAACGCTTGCCGCCACTGTCGTTGCATTTGGCGTCGGTTGGGCAGTAATCGCATTTCTTATGCGCTATCTAGAGAAGGGTTCGTTCATGCCCTTCATAATTTGGCGAATTGCGGTGGGTGGTGCACTGCTTATTGCACTCTCCAACGGATTTATTACCGACAGCGTCTAGTTACCGGGGTTTTCCCCGGAGTCGCGCAGGAATTTCTCGAATTCTTCCGCAAGTGCATCGCCACTAGCCTCGGCCGAAGTTTCTGCGTCACGTTTTTCCTCCAACTGTCCGATGTATTCCGAGAGGTCCTCATCGCCGGAAATCATCTCGTTGACACCTTTTTCCCACGTGACAGACTCTGCATCAATTTCCGCGGTGTCGATTGTGATGCCCGTGATCTCCATAATTTTTCCCATCAAGGCGCGCGCCACCTTGGGGGACGGCGAGTTATGCACGTAATGGGGAACTGACGCCCACACCGCAACAGCAGGAATGCCTACTTGTTCAGCAAACTGAGCAAACACAGTAGGAATGCCGATGGGTCCCTCGTATTGTGATCGTTCACAGTTCAGAAGAGCTCGAACCTCGGAATTGTCACTCGTGCAGGTGACCTCGATAGGTCGTGAATGCGGCACATCGGCGAGCATGCTGCCCACGACGATGATTCCCGTGATGTCAGCAGCCAATGCCTCATCTAAGAAAGTTGCAGCAAACGTAGGCCACGAACGAGACGGTTCAGTGCCCAACAGAACTGTGACGTTTGTTGCGAGATCGGCGGGGACAAACAGGCTTGCAGTTGGCCAATGAATTCTGCGTTCATCGTCGGTTGTGAATTCGATGGTGGGCCGCACGAGTTGGTAATCGTAGTAGAGCTCGGTTTCGACAGAGAAGCCTTGTACAAGGTCGAAACGATCTATGACCGCCTTGACAGCGGTGCTTGCGGCTTCGCCAGCATCGTTCCATCCCTCGAATGCGACGATAAGTGGTCGACCCGTCGTGATCGAAAAAATCGACATTGTTACCTCCACTGCAACCCTATTCCTCTGAGAGCGAAGTAAGGGGTGACACCCTAGACTCGATGATTGTGAGCGCACTTTTCCCTTCCGCTGTCCTCTGGGACCTTGACGGAACATTGATTGATTCCGAACCTGCGTGGATTGATGCCGAACGTGAACTGGCACTCGAGTTCGGGGTCGAATGGACCGATGTTGACGGTTTGAGCCTTGTGGGAAAAGGGCTTCTAGATTCAGGACGTTATCTTCAGGCCCGGGGCATCGAACTGACTCCCGAAGAAATTGTGGAGCGGCTCGTGGCATCGGTAGAGGTTCAGTTGCGCGCACATATTCCGTGGCGTCCCGGTGCACGCGATATTTTGCAGTCTGTACAGGGTGCGGGAATCCCACAGGTCCTCGTCACGATGAGCTACAGATCTCTGGCTCAGATTGTGGTTGATGAATGTGGATTTTTTACTGCATCGATTACAGGTGATGAGGTCACTCATTCAAAGCCACACCCCGAGCCGTACTTGGCTGGTGCTCGTTCCGTTTCGGTCGATATTAAGGACTGTGTGGCTTTCGAGGACTCTGTCCCCGGAACGAACAGCGCTGTTGCAAGTGGGGCGACCACCATCGCAGTACCGTTACACGCCCCTCTTCCGGAAAGTCCCGAAAATTACGAGCTGTGGCACTCATTGGTAGGTCGCGGTCTCGACGATATTGCCGCTGTTCATTTCCGCAGAAAGGGCCGTTAATGACCGTTCACCATGTTCGAGGTCCTTTTGTTTTAGGCGATCGTGTCCAATTGACTGACGCCAAGGGGCGTAAGGTCACAATGACACTCACCGAGGACGGCGGGTTCCATTCACACCGAGGCGTCTTGTTGCACTCCGACATTCTGGGTTTGCCCGAGGGCAGTGTTATCTCGAACTCGTTCGGGATTGAGTACCTCGCGCTTCGTCCATTGCTGGCTGACTTTGCAATGTCGATGCCTCGCGGTGCGGCAATCGTCTATCCCAAGGACGCAGGTCAAATTGTGGCGTTTGCAGATATTTATCCTGGTGCTCGCGTTGTAGAGGCAGGTGTCGGAAGCGGCGCACTGTCGATGTCTTTGCTTCGTGCCGTGGGTTCCGAGGGTGAGCTGATTTCCTTCGAACGTCGCGAAGAGTTTGCCGAGATTGCTGCAGGTAACATCGCAGCCCAGTTCGGTGGTGCTCCGGAGAACCATCGCATTGTCTTGGGCGATCTGGCCGAGGAACTTCCCCGTGCGGTCGAACCTGGAACCATCGACCGTGTTGTGTTGGACATGCTGGCACCCTGGGAATGTTTGGACGCTGTCACGGAAGCACTGGCGCCCGGCGGTGTGCTGGTGTGTTACATCGCAACGGTCACCCAGATGTCCCGAGTGGTCGAGGCACTGCGTGCACGCGGTGACTATGCGGACGCTCAATGTTCCGAAACTTTGGTTCGCACATGGCATGTCGAGGGCTTGGCGGTGCGCCCCGATCATCGAATGATTGCCCACACTGGTTTTCTCACTATTTCACGACGACTCGCGCCGGGGGCTGTTCTTCCTGTGCCTCAGCGCAAGAACAAGCCAGAGTTCGCTGACGCGGACATCGAGGCGTGGACGCCGGGTTCAGTGGGGGACAGGACCCCGTCGGACAAGCGGTTGCGCAAGGCTGCACGTAACGCTACGGAACTTGCTCAGCAGACTCTGCGCGAGACGACATAATGTCCGCGCGGTGACTGCATTCGGGAGCGGTCGCCGATTACAGTTAAGTCATGTCTGCACCTCAGGATTCTGTTATCCGGTTTGACTCGAAAGTCAGTCCCGAAGAGAGATATCTGTGCCTCGTGATGGCATTACTCAGCACATCAGCGGGCATGAACAAGGCCGAAATCTTTCGGAATGTTCGCGGCTACCGTGAAACATTTTCCACACAGGGCTCATCCGAAGCATTAGAAAAAGTGTTTGAGCGCGACAAGGAAACTATCCGTTCCGTAGGTTTTCCTCTTTCGGACAATGGCGCCGAGAATCCTGCAGATATCCGGTACTACATTCGTCCCGACGAATACGGAATCGACAACTTCACTTCAACCGAGGTGAATATACTCAACAATGCGTCGGCTATCTGGCATCAATCCAGTCTTTCGGACGATGCCCGTGCCTCGGCTCGTCGAATTGCCGCACTCGACGTGCCTGCTAGCGGAGAATTTTTGGGGTACGCGCCCCGTGTCACGACACACGATCCCGCGTTTCCTGTTCTCACGGAACTCATGGAACAGGGTAAAGCAGCATCTTTTCTGTACCTCAAACCCGGCAGCCTGAGAGCAGAAACTCGTAAGGTCTCGGGCTTCGGTTTAGTCCAATTCGAGGGTCATTGGATGCTTCATGGTTACGACCACGAACGGGGAGCTACTCGGAATTTTCTGTTGCAGCGGATGGTGTCGTTGCCAGCGGCCGCTGGCCCACTGCGAATTGACGTCCATCAGGATGAAATTTCCGCTGCACTTCGCGAACTGCACGAACTGTGGGGAAAGACTGTCGCTGTAGTGACGGTTATGCCGGGATCTGAGGCTGAAATCGTTCTGCTCAATCGCAGGGGCACAGACCACGACGCGCTCGGAAACCTTGTTGTTCACTACGTTGATGAGGCAATTTTTGCCGACGAACTGTGTGCATTCGCGGATGAAGCCGTTGTACTGAGCCCCCCAACTTTACGAAATGCGGTTATTGAACGTCTCACCGTTTTGGAGGCTCAACATGGCTAGACCAACGGGTGATTCCGCGCGCGACAGGCTCGAATTGTTCACCTGGATTTCGGCCTACCTGTTTCAGCACGGAGGCCGCGTCACCGTAACAGAAGCAGCGGAAACCTATGGCACAACGCCACAAAAGGTTCTTACCGCAATCACGACAGTCGGCTGCGCTGGTGCATCGGGGGAGGCCTCGAAGGGCTTACAACATGACATATTCGATATCGATTGGTCTCTGCTGGAATCAGAGGGCATCATCCAGGTTGTTGTTGCCGATGTACTCACGAAGCCCGTAAATTTTTCCTCTCGACACCGTGCCACTCTGCTTGCAGGACTCAAAATATTGGGAACCCACCCGTTGTATCGAAACCTTCCCGAATATGTTTCGTTGGTGGACAAATTGGGCGGCACCCACAACACACTCAACGATCACATGGAAATTGATGTCTCGCTCGATACCGAAACAGTACGCACGCTTTTTAGTGCACAAGGTCTCTACCGTGTCCGATTTGCGTATATCAACAAGCAGGGTGAAATTTCGCATCGCGAAGCGGATCCCTATTTGATTCATACCGAGGACAACGCAATGTATGTGAAGGCTTGGTGTTACAAGTCGTCACAAGTTCGCACTTTTGACGTCACACGAATTTCTCAGCTTGAAGTACTGACGACGCCTGTTGATGACACTCTGGTGAGCCCGTTCAGCTTGAACCAAAATCTGTTTGAGCGCACCGACGACGACGTTGTGGCCACACTTTCTCTCGCCGCCTCCGCTGTCCCCCTGATCACCGATTACATTCCCGCCGGTGAATCGGCGATAATTTCCGGAGACTCCGCCACTGTCAGGATCCCATTTGTGCACCAGGGCAGACTCGTACGACTCGTGATGGGACTGCCTGGCACTGTGAAAATCGTTGACAACCACGACGCACGCTCGGAGGTAGCACGTCGTGCCCGCAGTGCGCTGAACCGTTACGCCGAAATGGCGGAGACAAAGTAGAATAAGAGAACAAAGGCAAAGGAGTCGCTCATGTGGGGCAACCTCAACGGATGGCACGCAGTCATCATTCTCGTCATCGTTCTGCTGGTGTTCGGTGCTCCCAAGCTTCCCGGCCTCGCAAAGAGCCTCGGTCAGTCTCTGAACATTTTCAAAAACGAGATGAAGAACAAAGACGTTCCTGACGCTGACGACTCTGCTTCGGCGGAAATCGCGCCCAAGAAGTAATTGTGGCGCGATCGCGCAACGCTGACGGCCGGATGTCGTTAGGCGAACACCTCGTCGAGTTTCGGAAAAGACTTTTCGTTGCAGCTGCTGCCATTGCCGCGGGGGCTATCGGCGGCTACCTTGTTTCTGATTTGGTGTGGAACGCAATTGCAACACCAATTCTCGAAATTGCCCGTGCCAGCGGACGACTTGCCGAAATCAACTACACCTCGATAACAGAGGCATTTGATACCAAAATCGCCATTTCGCTGACTGTCGGAATCATCATGACGAGCCCTGTATGGCTGTATCAAATCTGGGCGTTCATAGTTCCAGCCCTTGTACGCAAAGAAAAGCTGTACGTCATCAGTTTCTTTGGGGCGGCAGTCCCTCTGTTTATTGCCGGCTGCCTGGCGGGTTGGTGGGTTTTCCCCCATGTCGTAGAACTCATGGTGGGTTTTGCACCCCAGGAATCAACCACGTTACTCACCGCCAAGTATTACCTCGACTTCACGGTGAAATTCATTTTGGCCATAGGGGTTGGTTTCGTGCTCCCGGTTTTCCTCGTATTACTGAATTTTGCCGGTGTGCTTTCAGCGAAGGGCATCCTCAAAGGATGGCGTTGGGCTGTGCTGTCCATCACCATCTTTACGGCAATGGCGACACCGGCAGCGGATGTATTGTCGATGTTTATTCTCGCGATTCCGATGCTCGGACTTTATTTTGTAGCCGCAGGCGTTGCCACAATTCATGACAAACGTGCCGAGCGTAAACAGGCCCAGGTTTTGGGTGAATTTGCGTGAGCGATGATCTTGCACCTGCCGAAAAATACGCACTAGCCAAGTCGCGTAGCAAGCACCCCCATCTCAGTGCGTTCCGCAATCGATTGTCTTTTGACCTGGATTCGTTTCAGATCGCTGCGTGTGAAGTACTCGAAGAGGGTCGCAGTGTCCTTGTTGCCGCACCTACCGGTGCTGGCAAAACAATTGTCGCCGAGTTCGCTGTGTACCTTTCGCAGGTTACTGATTCAGGCAAAACCTTTTACACCACTCCGATGAAAGCTCTGTCGAACCAGAAGTACAACGAACTGGTGACGGAATATGGTTCCGAGAATGTGGGTCTTTTGACGGGGGACACCTCGATCAATCCCAGCGCCCGGATCGTGATTATGACGACTGAAGTTTTGCGGAACATGTTGTACGCCGGCAGCAGCGCAATCAACGATCTGCATTTCGTCATCCTCGATGAAGTCCACTTCCTCGCCGACAAATTCCGTGGCCCGGTTTGGGAGGAAGTTATCCTGCACCTCCCGCCCAGCGTTAACCTCGTGTCGTTGAGCGCTACCGTGTCTAACGCTGAAGAATTTGGCGACTGGTTGCAGGCTGTCCGCGGTTCGACTGACGTAATCGTCAGCGAAGATCGTCCCGTTCCGTTGTATCAACATGTGTACTCGGGTGGAAATTTATCTGACCTTTTCGAAGAAGGTGGGGAGTGGGCAAACCCTCCACGCATTAACCACGACGTGATACGACTGGGACATTCACAGTCGCGTCGTCACGGGGGTCATCACAATCGGGATCGTCGTGGCGGGCCTGTGGACATTGTGTGGACCTTGTACAACGAAGGATTGCTTCCGGGTATTTTCTTTATTTTTTCCCGTGTTGGGTGTGATCGTGCGGTTGACGACATGTTGTATGCGGGCGCCGAGCTTACGACACCAGAGGAACGCGACGAGATTCGCCGTGTAATTGAAGAACGCACTGCGCACTTGCATTCAGAAGACCTTGCATCGCTAGGCTTTGGCGAGTGGGAAGAAGCTCTTCTCTGCGGTGTTGCCGCTCACCACGCGGGTCTCATTCCCGTTTTCAAGGAAACCGTGGAATACCTGTTCCGCAAGAAGCTTGTGAAGGTCGTATTTGCTACAGACACTTTGGCGCTCGGAATCAACATGCCCGCACGAAGCGTCGTGATTGACAAACTAGAAAAATTCAACGGCGAATCTCGTGTACCCATCACACCGGGGGAGTACACACAGTTGACTGGCCGTGCTGGTCGTCGCGGTATTGATACCGAAGGTCACGCCGTCATTGTGTGGCGTTCCGGCATGAACCCTCACGCCTTGGGCGC
>JACCDN010193903.1_pt1 | contig 10953 bp, 7 predicted proteins | sample 7441691 | NCBI WGS metagenome assembly JACCDN01 (sample SAMN15323439, study PRJNA562643) | freshwater metagenome | isolation source: river surface water | place: USA:Blue River Watershed | collected 2017-08-16
GCTGAAGGACTCGTCATCAACGTTCTGTCCGAAAACGGAACCATCGTCCCCGAGGGAACCACGCTTCACCGTGGGGACTCGGTGGTAATCGAACGGTCGCTTGGTCCTGTGCCCGTTGTCACCGGCATGACCGCCGCCGAAGCGACGTCGGATCTTCAGAACGCTGGACTGGTCGTTGTCGTCTCGGACACTCGCGAATTCTCAGACGACGTCCCCGACGGCAAGGTCTCGTCACTCACGGTGAACCCCGGCGTCGTTCGTCCAGGCGACACCGTCACGATTGTTCTGTCGAAGGGTCCTGAGCTGGTCGAGGTGCCCGCCGTACTTGGGCTGACCATCAAGAAGGCGAATGATGCTCTCGAGGCTGCCGGCTTCAAGGTCATCATCATCACGGACATCCCGCGCGAATTCTGGGGCGACAGTTTTGCCAAGGCGAAGCGAACCAGTCCCGCGGCCGGAACCAAGATCACCAAGGGTTCGACCGTAAAGATTTACGGAATCTTCTAGCCCAACGTTGTGGTCGCAAGAATCGCGGCGATGGTGAACATCGTCACGGCGATGATCGAGTCGAGTACGCGCCAGAAGATTGGCGTGGTGACGTAACGCGCAAGACCGCGCGCACCGTATGCGATGCCGAAGAACCACACGAAACTGGCGACACACGCGCCGAGGGCGAACCACCACCGGTCAGCACCGAACTGGTTGGCGACGGATCCCAGGAAGATGACGGTGTCCAGGTACACGTGCGGGTTGAGGAGCGAGAATGTCACCGTACTGAGGACGATTCCCCACCGACTGGTCGCGGAGTCTCCGTCGAGGGACATGATTTCCGTCGCGAAGGCTCGTCGGATCGACTGAATTCCGAACCAGACGAGATATGCAACACCGAACCAGCGAACGATGTCGAACAGCATCGGAACGGCTTGAATGACGGCTCCTAGGCCACCAGTGCCCAGCAGAATCAACGTGGCGTCCAGCGTCGCCGACACGATTGCAACCTCAAAGACGAAGCGGCGCGTCAATCCTTGACGAATGACGAATGCGTTCTGGGCGCCAATGGCAATGATGAGCGAGAGCCCGGTCACGAGACCCGGCAGGATCGCCGCGATCCCGGTCATCGGCTAGTTGCCCGACGCAATTTCCTCGGCGACGAGGAATGCAAGCTCGAGTGACTGCTTGTGGTTGAGCCTGGGGTCACACAATGACTCGTAGCGAGATGCGAGAGTTTCCTCGTCGATCATTTCCGAACCACCAAGACATTCGGTGACGTCGTCACCCGTGAGTTCAACGTGGATTCCGCCGGGGAATGTGCCGACCTGGCGGTGCGCCTCGAAGAAGCCCTTGACCTCGTCGACGACATCGTCGAATCGACGAGTCTTGTAGCCGTTCGGAGTCGTGATGCCGTTTCCGTGCATTGGGTCAGTCACCCACACAGGCAGAGCGTCGCTGTCGCGAACGACCTCGAGCAACGGCGGAAGCGCATCGCGAATGACGCCAGCACCCATGCGCGTGATGAACGTCAGTCGGCCAGGCTCACGGTTCGGGTCGAGAATGTCGATCAGCTTCTTGACGTCGTCCCCCGTCGTCTTGGGGCCGAGCTTGACGCCAATCGGGTTGTGGATGCGCGAGAAGAAGTCGATGTGTGCGCCGTCCAGTTCACGGGTGCGCTCGCCGATCCAGAGGAAGTGCGCCGAGGTGTTGTATGGATTTCCGGTGCGCGAATCGATGCGCGTCATGGGCCGTTCGTAGTCCATAAGCAGACCCTCGTGGCTCGAGTAGAACTCGACCGTCTTGAGCGATTCGAAGTCAGCACCGGCAGCGGCCATGAACTTGATCGCGCGATCGATGTCCTTAGCGAGTTGCTCGTAACGCTTGTTGGCGGGGTTCTCCGCGAATCCCTTGTTCCACGAGTGAACTTCGCGCAGGTCAGCGAAACCACCCTGGGTGAACGCACGAATGAGGTTGAGGGTCGACGCAGCCGTGTGATACCCCTGGACGATTCGGTGGGGGTCGGCGGTTCGGGATTCGAGAGTGAAGTCGTATCCGTTGACGATGTCGCCGCGGTATGCGGGAAGTGTCACACCGTCACGCGTTTCGGAGTCGCTCGAGCGCGGCTTGGCGAACTGGCCAGCCATGCGGCCCATCTTGACGACCGGCATTGCGGCGCCGTAGGTGAGTACGACCGCCATTTGCAGAATCGTCTTGACGCGGTTGCGAATCTTGTCCGCCGTTGCGCCGTCAAAGGTCTCAGCGCAGTCGCCACCCTGAAGAAGGAAGGCGTCTCCGCGGGCAACGCGCGCGAGTCGATCCTTGAGTTGGTCGACTTCACCGGCGAACACGAGCGGCGGAAGCTTCGAGAGTTCGGTGGTCACCGCTTCGAGGACGGAAGCATCCGGCCATTCGGGCTGCTGCTTGATCGGCAGAGCCTTCCACGCGTCGAGACCCTTGAGGACGTCGGCGGTCGCGGGAACGGTGTGTTCGGTCACGGGAATCCCTCTCGGTAACAGGGTTCCAGCCTAGCGCGGGCTAACTATTGCCCTGCGCGGGCCCTAGCCGAGCTCGCGTACTCGTCCGAGTATTCCTGTCCGGACAGCGCGAGGATCTCGAACATGATTTCGTCGGTGATGGCGCGAAGAACGAATCGATCTCCCTCGTACCCGTGGAAACGCGAAAAGTCGAGAGGCTGACCGATCACCACGCCAACTCGCTTGACGGTCGGAATGGGTTTGCCGATGGGCATGACCTTTTCCGTATCGATCATCGCGACCGGGATGACGGGAACGTTCGCCTCAAGCACCATTCGTGCAATTCCCGTTCGCCCACGGTACAACTTCGCATCGGGGCTGCGGGTGCCTTCGGGGTAAATGCCCAACAGTTTCCCGTCGTTGAGTACTGCCAAACCAGTGTTGAGCGAATCCTCGCTCGCTTTTCCGCCCGAACGGTCGATGGGCAACTGTCCAGCAGCGAGGAAGAACTGGCGCACGAGCCACCCCTTGAAACCCCGTCCCGTGAAGTACTCGGCCTTTGCGAGGAACACGACGGGGCGACGCAGAACCAAGGGCAGGAAAATTGAGTCGACGAAGGAGAGATGATTGCTCGCGAGGATTGCGGCGCCGGAGGCAGGAATGTTCTCGATGCCGCGAACCCACGGCCTGAACACGCGCAACAACAGCGGCCCCAGGATGAGGTTTTTCACGAGCCAATAGAACACGTCGAAAGCATAGTCTCCAGAAATTCGTTTGCGGCAAGCCCTCGCCGAATCAAGGCCCGAACAGTAGAGTTGTCCCAATTACCCACACGCCGAAGGAAGTCACATGCTGGAAACGTCGAACCCCCTCATCGTTCCCCACAACCCGTCGAGGACAATCTCTGATTTCCTCGAGGAGCGCTTCCACAGCGATCCCAACCACGTAATTTTTGGACTCCCCACCACTGATGGTGGCTGGAATCCCGTCACCACCGCCGAATTCCGACACCAGGTCGTCGCCCTTGCAAAGGGCTTCATCGACGCCGGCATTCGCCCCGGCGACAAGGTCGGATTCATCTGTGCGACAAAGTACGAATGGACGTTGATCGACTTCGCGATGTTCTACGCGGGCGGAATCCTCGTTCCCATCTATGAAACGTCCTCCCCCAGCCAGATCGCGTACATCCTCTCGGATGCTGGAGCGGTCGGCCTCATCGTTGACACCGCCGAGCAGTTCACGCGCTTTGATGAAGTTCGCGCGGAAAACCCCGGTGTCGGATTCGTGTGGCAGTTGCACCTTGGCGACCTGGACAAGTTGGTTGCTCAGGGCGCTGGCGTCAGCGACGAGGACGTCGAGAAGCGTCGCAACGTGGCGAAGGCCGAAGACATTGCGACTCTTATTTACACCTCGGGCACGACCGGAAACCCCAAGGGCTGCGTCCTGACTCACGCCAACTTCGTTGACACCATCGCGAGTTCGACGGTCTGGATGAAGGAAGTCGTCCTCACGCCGGGCGCATCGACGCTGCTCTTCATCACGACGGCTCACATCTTCGCCCGCGTTGTCTCGATCCTCTGCGTCCACGCCGGCGTTCGCGTCGGTCACCAGCCCGACACGAAGTTCCTGCTCCCCGCACTCGCGTCGTTCAAGCCCACCTTCCTTCTCGCGGTCCCTCGCGTTTTCGAAAAGGTTTACAACTCGGCAGAACAGAAGGCCGAAGCCGGCGGCAAGGGCAAGATCTTCCGCCTCGCTGCTCACACGGCGATCGCGTACTCTAAGGCGCTGGACGCCGGAAAGGTCCCGCTGGGCCTCCGCATTCAGTTCGCCGCGCTCGACAAGCTCGTCTTGTCCAAGCTTCGCGCCGCGATGGGCGGAAACGTCGTCTACGCCATCAGTGGCTCAGCGCCTCTCGGGCTTCGACTCGGCCACTTCTACCGCGCGCTCGGTATCCGCGTGCTTGAGGGCTACGGCTTGACCGAGACCACCGCCCCGATTTCGATCAACGTTCCGCAGAAGTTCAAGATTGGAACGGTTGGACCGGTTGTCCCCGGTGTCAGCGCCAAGGTCGCGGACGACGGCGAAATCCTCGCCAAGGGCGTCAACGTCTTCTCGGGTTACTGGCACAACGACAAGGCGACATCGGAAGCGTTTGTTGACGGCTGGTACCGCACCGGTGACATCGGAACCATCGACGAGGACGGCTATCTCACGATTACGGGCCGCAAGAAGGAAATCCTCGTCACGGCGGGTGGCAAGAACGTTGCTCCTGCGGTTCTCGAGGACCCGATTCGCGCGAACCCGCTCGTCGGTCAGGCCGTCGTCGTTGGCGACAACCGCCCCTACGTTGCCGCTCTCATCTCGCTCGATTCGGAAATGTTGCCGACCTGGTTGGCAAACAACAAGCTCGACCCGACGATGACGCTCGAACAGGCCGGCGCTCACCCCGCGGTTCTTGCCGAGATTCAGACAGCAATCGACCGCGCCAACAAGAAGGTGTCGCGCGCCGAGTCAGTTCGTAAGTTCATCGTCCTCCCCCTCGAGTTCACCGAGGCGAGCGGACACTTGACGCCGAAGATGAGCATCAAGCGCCACATCATCGTCCGCGACTTTGCGGCCGAGATCGACGGAATCTACGACAGCAACCCTGACACCAAGGGCCTGCGTCTCGACGCCTAGATCTGGAACCAGGCGGAATCGCGAATATCGCGCATCGCCTGTCGCTTCAGTTCGGGTTCGAGTCCTTCGACGTAAACCCGTCCATCCAGGTGGTCGGTTTCGTGCTGCAGGGCTTGCCCCATCAGACCGTCTCCCGACAACTCGATTTCCGCGCCGTCTAGATCTGTCCCGGTGACTCGCGCCCACGGATACCGCATGCGCGGATACCCCAATCCGGGCACAGACAAGCAGGCTTCTTCGACGAGAGTCGGCTCGCCCCTGACCTCGGCAAGAACGGGGTTCAGGATGTACCCGACTCGCCCGTCGATGTTGTAACTGAACGCACGGCGACCGACACCGATTTGATTTGCAGCGACGCCCGCACGGCCAGGAAGGGCGACCGTGTCGAGCAGGTCGCGAACAAGGGCGTGAACGGAATCATCGACGGCGCCGATGGCGTCCGTTGCGCTCCGCAGGACCGGATCGCCGAACAGTCGAATCTCGCGAACGGCCATTACTTGGTGGTCGGGAGTCCCTCGACGACGAGTGCGGCGAGCAGGCTCGCGGACTCGCGCGTGAGCTTGGACAACTTGTCCCACGTGATGACCGAACCGGCGGCAATGTGCGAGTCGTAAGGAATACGGACGACGTCGCGGACACGTGACTTGAAGTGGTTCTCGATTTCATCGAGCTTGACGAGGACGGTTCCCTGTGTTGCGGTGTTCAGCGCGACGACCGAGTTGGCAACGAGGTCGGCGTAGCCGTTCGATTCGAGCCACGTCAGTGTTTCAGACGCGAGACGCGCTTCGTCAATCGATCCACCAGACACGATGACGAGTCCGTCGGCGCGCTGCAGGATGGGCTTCATCACCGAGTGGACGATTCCCGTTCCACAGTCGGTGAGGATGATCGAGTAGTAACGCGATGCGATGTCCGCGACGATGTTGTAATCGAATTCGTCGAAGGCCTGCGACAGCATCGGGTCAGCGTCGGACGCAAGAACGTCGAGACGGGTCTGATCGCGGCTGACGTACTCCGAGAAGTCTGTGAATGAACCGATCGACGGAGCCTTCTGAACCACCGTGCGAATCGTGTGGCGGGTTGAACGCTGAATGCGCTCGACGAGAGTTCCACGGTCGGGGTTCGCGTCAATCGCGATTACGCGGTCCTCGCGAACGCGGGCAAGCGCCTGTCCGAGCAGGGTGGTGGTGGTCGTCTTTCCCACGCCTCCCTTGCGCGTGAGAACAGGCACGAATCGAGCATCTCCAGAAAGAACGGTCGCGATACGCGCTTCCATCGCCTTGCGGGCACGAGCCTTGCGCGAATCGCCCAGGTTGACGGTGTGGAACGTGATCGCGTAGATGAAGCCCTGCCACAACCCTTCCGGCGCAGCCTGCTTCTCTTTGATGTCGAGCAAGCGCTCGTCCGTGAGCAGAGCGCTCGGCTCTGGGGTGCTGGACACACCGCTGTGGCGGCGCGTGTACATCTCGTCGCCGTCCGTCGTTGCGGACACCGAGATGGAAACCTCCGGGACGGACAGGTCGATCGAATCGGGGGTAACCTCTACAGCCGGGACAACCAGCGGAGTCGACTCTTCGGGGAGGTCAACCGCGACCTCTTCGTTCTGCTTGGTCGACTTCTTGCGTTCCGCCACCTGTGACTCCTTCGTTGAGGTACCGCGAATGCCCACTCTACCCGAAACGATTACGCCGAGGCGTTGGGTCCGAGCACGACGAGCAGGTCCCCAGGCTCAACTTGCTGGGTGGTGGGGATGACGAGTTTGCTGACGATTCCGCCGGTTGCCGAGGTGATCGCCGCTTCCATTTTCATCGCTTCGATTGTCGCTACGGTGCCGCCGGGAGCAACGACGTCGCCCTCCTTCACCTGCAGCGTCACGACGCCGAGGAACGGAGCGGCCACGTGCATCGGGTTGCTGGGGTCCGCTTTCTCCGCCGTTGCGGCGTGAACCTCGACGGTCTTGTCGCGAATGAGCAACGGGCGCATCTGACCGTTGAGCGTCGCCATGACCGTCCGAATTCCCTTGCCGTCGGCTTCCGAGATGGCCTCCAACGTCATGAACAGGCTGACACCCTTGCGCATGTCGACGACGTGTTCGACCCCGACCTTCAGCCCGTACAGATAGTCGTGGGTGCTGAGAACGCTGACGTCGCCGTATTGTTCGCGTCCAGCGAGGAACTGCTGAGTCGGCTGAGGGAACAGCAAGCGATTGAGAGTGGCGCGTCGAGTGGCGGAGTCGGTTTCGAGTGCCGCCTCGTCCTCAGGTTCCAACTCCTCTGCAACGGGCTTGTAGACGCGGCCGGCGAGTGCCTTCGTTCGGAACGGCTCCGGCCATCCGCCGGGAAGGTCGCCGAGCTCTCCCGACAGGAATCCGATGACCGAGTCAGGGATGTCGTACTTCTCGGGGTTTGCTTCAAAGTCGGCCGGATCGGCATCAGCAGCAGCCAACTGAAGCGCGAGGTCACCGACGACCTTCGACGACGGTGTGACCTTGGGCGGACGACCAAGAATGCGGTTCGCTTCCGCGTACCAATTCTCGACCTTCTCGAAGTGATCGCCAAGGCCAAGCCCGATTGCCTGCTGGCGGAGATTGGACAACTGTCCACCGGGGATCTCGTGGTGATACACGCGACCGGTCGGACCGGGCAAACCGGACTCGAACGGGCGGTACATGAGTCGAACCGCTTCCCAGTAGGGCTCGAGAGCCGAAACAGCATCCAACGACAGTCCCGTATCGCGCGGAGTGTGGGCGAGCGCAGCGACGAGTGCCGAGGCGCTGGGCTGGCTAGTCGTTCCCGCCATCGGCGCTGAAGCGACATCGACGATGTCAGCGCCAGCATCGCTTGCGGCGATGAGGGTTGCAAGTTGGCCACCTGCGGTGTCGTGGGTGTGAACGTGCACCGGAAGGTCGAATCGGTCGCGCAGCGCGCTGACGAGCTTCGTCGCCGCTCCCGCACGCAACAGGCCAGCCATGTCCTTGATCGCGAGGATGTGCGCGCCGGTCGCAACGATGTCGTCAGCCATGCCCAAGTAGTAGTCCAGCGTGTAAATGTCTTCAGCCGGGTTCAACAAATCTCCCGTGTAGCAGAGCGCGACCTCGGCCACGGCTGTGCCCGTCTCGAGCACAGCATCAATGGCGGGTCGCATTTGCGAGACGTCATTGAGCGCGTCGAAGATGCGGAAGATGTCTACTCCGGTGTCGGTTGCCTCACGAACGAACGCCTTCGTCACGGCTGTCGGATACGGCGTGTAGCCGACCGTGTTGCGGCCGCGAACCAACGCCTGGATGGCGATGTTGGGAAGGGCTTCGCGCATTTCGGCCAGACGCTCCCACGGGTCTTCACCGAGGAACCGCAACGCAACGTCGTACGTCGCACCGCCCCACGCTTCGACAGAGAACAACTCGGGGGTCAACCGTGCCACGTGCGGCATGACAGCGGTCAGGTCTCGGGTGCGAACGCGCGTCGCGAGCAGGCTCTGGTGGGCGTCACGGAACGTCGTGTCCGTCACCGCAAGTTGCGACTGCTGACGGATCGCTGCGGCAAAACCCGCCGGTCCAAGTTCGAGCAAGCGATCGCGCGAACCCTTCGGTGCGGCGACGCTGAGGTCGACCGCGGGAAGTTTTGTCGCGGGGTCAAAAGCGCCCTCCCCCGTTCCGTTCGGTCGATTGACCGTGGTTTCGGCGAGGTGCGTCAAGATCTTTGTCCCACGGTCTTGGCTCGCGCGTGCGTGAACGAGTTGTGGACGCTCGTCGATGAATGACGTCGACAGGTTGCCAGCAATGAAGTCGGGGTCGTCGAGAAGCGCTTGGAGGAAAGCGATGTTGGTTGTTACGCCTCGAATACGGAATTCGGCCAGCCCACGGCGTGCACGCGCGACGGCTGCGGTGAAGTCCCGGCCACGCGTCGTCATCTTGGCGAGCATGGAATCGAAGTGAGGCGAGATGCGGGCGCCCTGAGCGATGCTTCCACCGTCGAGTCGCACCCCTGCGCCACCCGGCGAGCGGTACGTCGTGATTCGACCGGTGTCGGGGCGGAACCCCGCGTTCGGGTCTTCCGTCGTGATTCGGCACTGCAGAGCCGCACCGCGCACCGTGAGCGTGTCCTGTGACAGTCCGAGCGACTCCAGCGTTTCTCCGCTCGCAATAAGCATCTGTGACTGAACGAGGTCAACGTCCGTGATCTCTTCCGTGACCGTGTGCTCAACCTGAATTCTCGGGTTCATCTCGATAAAGACGTGCTGGCCGGCGCGGTCTCCGGCGGTATCCAACAGGAACTCAACGGTTCCCGCGTTGACGTATCCAATCGATTTCGCGAAAGCGACAGCATCGCGGTACATCGCCTGGCGGATCGACTCGTCGAGGTGCGGCGCTGGCGCAATTTCGACGACCTTCTGGTGACGACGTTGCACCGAGCAGTCGCGCTCGAACAGGTGCATCGTGTTCCCGGTCGCGTCGGCAAGAATCTGGACCTCGATGTGACGAGGGCGAAGAACGGCTTGCTCAATGAACATGCGGGCATCGCCGAAAGCACTCTCCGCCTCGCGCATCGCAGCCTCGAGGGCAGGGCGCAGGTCATCCGCCGTCTCGACGCGACGCATTCCGCGACCGCCACCACCCGCGACGGCCTTGGCAAATACGGGGAACCCGATCGTGTCCGCGAACGCGACGAGCGTGTCGATGTCAGTCGTCGCATCGCACGACTTCAAGACGGGAACACCAGCGGCAATCGCGTGCTCCTTCGCGGTGACCTTGTTTCCCGCCATTTCCAGGACAGTCGCACCCGGGCCGATAAAGGTGATCCCGTTCTCGGCTGCGGCGCGCGACAATACGGGGTTTTCGCTGAGGAACCCGTAGCCGGGGTAAATTGCATCGGCGCCAGACTCCTTCGCCACGCGGATGATTTCAGCGATGTCGAGGTACGCACGAACCGGGTGGCCAACCTCGCCAATCTGATACGCCTCGTCCGCTTTGAAGCGGTGAGTCGACTCGCGGTCCTCGTAGGCGAACACCGCAACGGTTTTGGCCCCAAGCTCGAACGCTGCGCGGAACGCACGAATCGCAATTTCACCGCGGTTGGCGACAAGAATCTTGCTGAACATGGTCCTCCTTTGCAGCGCGCGGGGCCTCGCGACAGGCACAATCAAGAGTTCCAGCCTACTTGACGGCTAAAGTGGAGTTCGTGCAGGTAGTCAGCGTCAGCTCTCTCAAGGGCGGGGTCGGTAAGACCACGATCACCCTCGGTCTGGCGTCCGCCGCATTCGCGCAGGGACTTCGCACCCTCATCATCGACATGGACCCCCAGTCAGACGTGTCAGCGGCGCTGGCGTCGCGCTCGACTCACGGATTCACGATTGACACCGTTCTCAAGGCGGCGACCAAAAAGAACGTTCGCCAAGCCATCATTCCGAGCTCGTGGACGGGCTCAGGCGATGTTGCCGTGGACGTGCTGATGGGCTCGCAGTCGAGCGCCAATCACGACATCCCGAACCCTACGAAGAACGACTTGTGGCGTTTGGAAGAGGCTCTCGTTCTGGTTGAGAAGAATTACGACCTTGTCCTGATCGATTGCCCTCCGTCGTTCAACGCGTTGACACAAACGGCGTGGACAGCATCGGACGCCGTCGCAATCGTTGCCGAACCCGGGTTGTTCTCGGTGACGGCAGTTCACCGCACCCTGCTCGCACTGGAATCGATGCGCCAGCAGATGTCGCCGCGACTTCGCACCGCCGGTGTCATCATCAACCGTTACCGTCCCGACAGTCGCGAACACCAGTTCCGAATGGGCGAGATGGATCAGCTGTTTGGACAGCA
>JACCDN011203323.1_pt1 | contig 10948 bp, 6 predicted proteins | sample 7441691 | NCBI WGS metagenome assembly JACCDN01 (sample SAMN15323439, study PRJNA562643) | freshwater metagenome | isolation source: river surface water | place: USA:Blue River Watershed | collected 2017-08-16
ATCGGCTATTTCAGCAGATAAATCCTTGCGTACATCGGCTATTTCAGCAGATAAATCCTTGCGTACATCGGCTATTTCAGCAGATAAATCCTTGCGCACATCGGCTATTTCAGCAGATAAATCCTTGCGTACATCGGCTATTTCAGCAGATAAATCCTTGCGTACATCGGCTATTTCAGCAGATAAATCCTTGCGCACATCAGCAATATCACGCTTTACAGATGCTATTTCAGCAGAAAAATCCTTGCGTACATCAGCAATCTGGGCGTCTGTTTTCTCAAAACAGGCCGCCATATCCTTACGAATATCGGCTATTTTTGTTGAAAGTCCATGATGTAATTCACTCAGATCACGCTTCAGGTCTGTGATATCGGTCCGTGTCGCTACATCAACTGCTTCATGAGACTGGCGTACTGCCAGCGAAATCGCCCGCGCCTGCTCTTTTGGCAGCCCGGAAGATTCGAGGGTTTCAACAAATTGTAATGTATCAAAGGCCACCTGAGCCATGACATGTTCCCCGTGTGATGGTAGGGATCCAGTGTAACTGAAAAGGCACAGGGTAGCAAAAAACAGCGGTATCGATTCCAGGAAATGCCCTCATGAACTACAAACGTGTTTTGATATGGTTCTGTTAACAAAGTAATTTTAAAACTTAAAGGCATAGAGTGGCAAAGAAAAAAAAGGGATGAGCCAGCAGTAATCGAATATGTTCTGTAATGGAAGCTTTGATAGCATTCCTGTTCTGTTCACGAGTTTCGCATTTAGCTGAAAAAATGATGATAAGACGTCTGTCATGAAATAAAACGGAAATGGAGACAGGGGGTGACCCGGGAACGTTACAGACCTGAGTTCGGGATAAGGAATGGAAGTTAATTTTGGTAACCTGTTGACGCAGAAGGGATGAGTGCCCCGTATTCCGGAATAATCAAATCACAACAAATGGTTAATCACGAAACAGCGGAGCACTCATGGACGATATCACTTTACTGCCGTATGGACGATTTTTGTAAAAAATTTGAACCTGAATTCAATGCCAGACTGCTGAGTGAGGGTAAAAGGCAGCGGCTGCCTCCCTGCTGCCTGTCTCTGGCAGAGCTGATGACTCTGGTTGTGCTGTTTCATCAGCTCCGTTACCGGCAGTTTAAATCATTCTGGCTGAACCACGTATGTCAGCACCTCAGGGCTGAATTTCCCACTGTACCTTCTTATTATTCGCGCTGTATTGAACTCCTGTCCACGCTGTGCTGTGGCACTTCATGCCTTATTTGAAACACTGGAAGGGAAATGCTCAGGTATTTCAATGGCAGATTCCACGCTGTTGCCGTCTGCAACAGGCTGCGCATCAGGCATCCTTGCGTCTTTCACGGGATGGCAGGTCTCGAAAAAAATCAGGCCAGGTGGTTTCCGGGGTTTAAAACTGAGGTTTCCATAAGCCTCTCAGCCTGAGTACAGTCAGCCACGGGACCTCCTGTCACAAGCGCTCTGACGGCAGACCCTGCGCATCCACGACTGGATGTAGCCCGGTGTTGGGCCCCCTTTAGTGCGGACCCGTGTCCTGATTGCCACCCTCTGCACCCGCTGCGTGTGGATGCACCTTGATATGGTTGGCATCAATCATGAGCTATCTGTAATCATGAGCATCCATCTAACCAGATCCAATCTGACAGAGCCTGCACCAACAACCGCCCCCTTGCCGTTCAGAGCTGAACAGTAGACCAGACCACGATAAAACCTCAGCCTGTACTACAATTATTGTGTTACCAGAACAAGCAGTGTGTATGGTGATATCTCGTTATTAACGTTGAGGAGGATAAAACACATTCCTTTACCCGTTGCCAGAATGGCCAATGCGCCCCTGGATTTACTTGTACAGCAAATGTCTGCTATCGACAGGCAACTGTTACACCTGTTACATCAGGGTGCCCCAGCAGCAGAAAGTTCAGTTTTGGTGCATGCGCAACAAATGGCGTTTGCAGTGCCGCTAACACAACCTGTGTAAACGGCGTCTGCTGCCCAATATGCCCCAATGGAAAGAACTCCAATGGTAGTTGCACAAATAGCCAATGCAGCGCTGGAGCAACATGTATAAACGGTCTTTGCTGCCCAAGCACATAACAGAAATTAAAAAACCTGAACGAGAACCCGTATGCGGTACGCTTGCAGTGCGTTGCCGTAGGCAAATTAAGCGCTATAACAGACCGGCAATAAAGAGAAAAGGTACATGTAGACGGTGCACCTCCGCTGCACTTCCCTCAAGACATTGATATCAGGCAGGATAACCTCAGGACAGGCACTCTGCAGCGTTGTCATAAATAAATTGATAGGTTTTAGGTTTGTTTTTTTGCATACTGCTATACCTATTGTTTTTACTGAAAATAATGACTCTTATTTGAGACCTGTTTAACCTTACATCCACTGCCAACGCAAAGGCAGTCAGGGAGATAACTATGTGTGCTATTTTCGGGGTACTCGATATTAAAACTGATCCCGGTGCGTTACGTAAAAAGGCGCTTGAGCTGTCACGCCTGATGCGCCATCGAGGCCCTGACTGGTCTGGTATTTATACCAATGATAAAGCCATTCTGGTTCATGAACGCTTATCCATTGTTGATGTCAATAACGGTGCACAACCCTTATATAATGCAGCGCACACCCAGATTCTAGCGGTTAACGGTGAAATTTATAACCACCAGGCATTACGCCAGCAACTCAACGGTAGTTATTGCTTCCAGACTGATTCAGACTGCGAGGTGATTCTGGCACTATATCAACAAAAAGGGAGTGCTTTTCTTGATGATTTGCAAGGTATGTTTGCGTTTATTTTATATGATGCCAGTAAACAAACTTACCTGATTGGTCGTGATCATCTGGGCATTATTCCCCTATATATGGGCCATGATGAACAGGGTAACTTCTTTGTTGCATCAGAAATGAAAGCACTGGTTCCTGTCTGCAGTTCCATTAGCGAATTTCCTGCAGGTAGCTATCTGTCGAGTCAGGAGGGTACAGTACGCCAATATTATCAGCGTGATTGGTTCGATTACGACACGGTTAAAAACAATGTTACCGATACCAAAAAGTTACAGAACGCTCTGGAAGAGGCCGTTAAGAGCCATTTAATGGCTGACGTGCCTTATGGTGTCTTGCTATCGGGTGGTCTGGATTCTTCGATTATCTCTGCCATTACGAAAAAATTTGCCGCCCGCCGCATTGAAGATAATGACCGTAGCCAAGCCTGGTGGCCACAGTTACATTCCTTTGCTGTTGGTCTGAAGGGTTCCCCTGATCTGCGTGCTGCCAGAGAAGTGGCTGATCATCTGGGCACAGTGCATCACGAAATTCACTTTACCGTTCAGGAGGGGCTGGATGCCATCCGTGATGTGATTTATCACATTGAAACCTACGATATCACCACCATTAGGGCATCGACCCCCATGTATCTGATGGCACGTAAAATTAAGGCCATGGGCATTAAAATGGTCTTATCCGGCGAGGGTGCCGATGAAGTCTTTGGTGGCTACCTCTATTTTCATAAGGCGCCCAATGCCCGGGAATTACACGAAGAAACCGTGCGTAAATTACAGGCACTGCATATGTATGACTGCGCCCGCGCCAATAAAGCCATGGCAGCTTGGGGCGTTGAAGCGCGGGTTCCTTTCCTTGATAAAAATTTCCTTGATATGGCCATGCGCATTAATCCACAGGATAAAATGTGTGGGAATGGAAAAATGGAGAAACACATTCTGCGCGAATGTTTTTCATCACTCCTGCCACACTCGGTGGCCCGGCGCCAGAAAGAGCAGTTCTCCGATGGCGTCGGTTACAGCTGGATTGATTCTTTAAAAGACTTGGCTGCACGTCAGGTCACTGACCAGCAGGTGGAAAATGCGCATTTACGTTTTCCCTATAACCCTCCGTCCTCTAAAGAAGGTTGGTTGTACAGGGAAATTTTTGAGCAGCTATTCCCACAGCCCGGCGCCGCTGAATCCGTACCTGGTGGCCCATCAGTGGCCTGTTCTTCAACAAAAGCGATTGAATGGGATGAATCATTTAAAAATATGAATGATCCCTCGGGACGGGCTGTTGCTATTCATCAGTCTGCCTACAAGCAACCTTAACATTGTTGCCTTGCGTTGTTTATGGGCAAGTGAATAAGCCATTTTAGTCTGCTTTGCGGAAAAAATTAGTTGACGTCATCCAGCTCCATACGCATAATGCGCACCGCATTAGATAAAGATTATGCGCAAAAAATGGCTACGTAGCTCAGTCGGTTAGAGCACAGCACTCATAATGCTGGTGTCACAGGTTCGATTCCCGTCGTAGCCACCATTTTTGCGGGAGTGGCGAAATTGGTAGACGCACCAGATTTAGGTTCTGGCGCCGCAAGGTGTGCGAGTTCAAGTCTCGCCTCCCGCACCATTATTTTTGCTGGTTCATATGCGTTTAGATGATGGGATATCGCCAAGCGGTAAGGCACCAGGTTTTGATCCTGGCATTCCCAGGTTCGAATCCTGGTATCCCAGCCACACGCGATAGCAATGTGTATATGCCTTGATAAGGTTATTACAATATGTCTGAATCTACCTGACTTACGTACTGCCTGTCTTATGTGCACGAATGGTTTCAGCGTCGTTGTTTTTTGGGGTATCGCCAAGTGGTAAGGCACCGGATTCTGATTCCGGCATCCCCAGGTTCGAATCCTGGTACCCCAGCCAGATATCCATAATAACCCATACCTTACCCTAATAATGATAAGGCTCTGTCAATAGAAGTAATTATGCTAACCTGAAAGTAGTGTCTACCCTAACCTTAGGGTTTGAGGAGCCAACAATGACGACGATAGAAAAAATACAGCGCCAGATTGCAGAAAATCCCATCCTTTTGTACATGAAGGGGTCACCAAAACTGCCGAGCTGCGGGTTTTCCGCTCAGACAGCTCATGTACTTTCTGCCTGTAACGTGCATTTTGCCTATGTTGATATTTTGCAACACCCTGATGTTCGTGCCGAATTACCAAAATATGCCAACTGGCCTACTTTTCCACAATTATGGGTTGACGGTGAGCTCATAGGCGGTTGCGATATTGTAGTTGAAATGTATCAACGTGGAGAACTGCAGCCCCTGCTGAAAAAAAATGGGCAAAAAGATACCGCTGAAAAACATACCATAGCTAATGCTGTAGCTGAGAACAAAAACGTAAGTTAAAATCCCATACATTGTCATTAGTTAATACAATGGGCAGCAGGGACCTGCCCCCCCTGTCATTATCCCTTAAGATAAAAAACATGCTGCTTACCTGAAATTGAAACCCGTTTATCCTGTGTCAGGCTAAATCAGGTCAATGGTAATGGCCAACCGCCAAGGCGTTTCCAGCGGTTGACTAATTCGCAAAATAGCCCTGCTGTCTGTCCGGTATCATAAAGTGCGGAATGTGCCTGGCTACTATCGAATGCGATACCTGCAGCAATACAGGCTTTAGCCAGTACTGTCTGGCCCAGCACTAAACCACTTAACGCTGCTGTATCAAAAGTGGTAAAGGGATGAAAAGGATTGCGTTTTAAACCTGCCCGCTCAGCCGCGGCCATTATAAAACTGTGATCAAAATTAGCATTATGGGCCACAACAACTGCCCGATTACAGTTTTTATCTTTAATACCTTGGTACACTACCTTAAAAATGGCCTGCAATGCATCGTATTCACTGATGCTATTTCGCAACGGATTACCAGGATCAATACCGTTAAATGCTAACGCTTCGGGCTGCAAATTTGCACCTAAAAAAGGTTCAATATGAAAGTGCAGCGTTTCATCAGGATGCAACCACCCCTCTTGATCCATCTGCAGGGTTACAGCTGCTATTTCTAATAATGCATCAGTCTTTGCATTAAATCCTGCCGTTTCAACATCGATGACAACAGGATAATATCCACGAAAACGACTACTCAGAATATTAGTATCATTTTTTTCAGCCATTAATTTCTTGTCTTCATCCAATCAATGTTATGTCAAATTTTACCGTGGGGAAGGCAATGAGGGAATAATTTCCATGCCGTGGTCATCAATCAGCCCAGAGGTCCATAATGTAATCTCTTCAGAGCCCGCAAAGTGCTGCAATACCCTTTAACATAACAGGCAAGGAGCTGGATATGATCAACAATCACTGTAGCAGAAATAGACATTGAAGTCGCGATCGTGATTTGCCTTGCAAAAAATAATCAATTATTTGCATTTTATTAACATTATTATGACACTACTCAGCCGTCGGGTCATGCCACGATTTAGATGCATTTCTTCAGGAGACAGACATGCTCTACCAAAGCGAAACATTACAACTTGACTGGCTTGACCAGGGTATTGCTGAATTGGTGTTTAATTCCCCAGGTTCTGTTAATAAACTGGATACCAAAACCATTGCCCACCTTGGCAATGCGCTGCATATGTTGGAAAAAAATCAAGCTACCCTTAAAGGATTGCTGTTGCGGTCAACAAAAGCGGCCTTTATTGTCGGTGCAGACATCACTGAATTTTTTTCCCTGTTCAATGCCCCTGAAGAAAAATTGCATCAATGGCTGATTTTTGCCAATAGCATCTTTAATCGTCTGGAGGATTTACCGGTCCCGACTCTTTCCCTGGTTAACGGATACGCACTGGGTGGGGGATGTGAATGTATACTTGCCACTGATTTTCGTATCGCCTCACCCAATGCGCGTATTGGCCTGCCAGAAACCAAACTGGGCATTATGCCAGGATTTGGAGGTTCAGTTCGTCTTCCCCGCTTACTGGGCGCAGACAATGCACTGGATATGATTGCAACAGGCAAAGAAATCAGTGCCGTGGAAGCATTAAAAACGGGCCTGGTGGATGCTATCGTTGCTGCGGATAAATTATCGGCAGCGGCCATCAGCATATTACAACAGGCGATTAAGGGTCAGCTTAACTGGAAAGCTCGCCGTCAGGTTAAACTCTGTCCGTTAAAACTGAACGCTATCGAAGCGCGGCTATGCTTTCACATCGCAAAAAGCATGGCATTACAGGTTGCCGGTACGCATTATCCTGCCCCAATAAAAGCAATAAAAACCATAGAAGCCGCAGCTCAACTTGGGCGTGATGAGGCATTAAAACTGGAAACTGGCAGTTTTGTGCCGCTAGCACGTTCTAATGAAGCACAGGCGTTAGTGGGTATTTTCCTCAATGATCAGCATGTGAAAGGGCAGGCAAAAAAACTGGCCACTACGGTTACTGTTCCTCAACAAGTTGCTGTGCTTGGCGCAGGGATCATGGGCGGTGGTATCGCTTACCAGGCTGCATTAAAAGGCATACCTGTGTTCATGAAAGACATTCATGACCGATCGCTCATGCAAGGGATGAATGAAGCCAGCAGGCTACTGAATAAACAGCTGGAACGTGGCAAAGTGGATGGTCTTAAAATGGCAGGCGTACTGGCCAATATTCGACCGACATTGCATTATGCCGGTATTGAACAGGCGCAGGTGATTATAGAAGCTGTCGTCGAAAATCCAGCCATAAAAGCTGCAGTTTTGGCTGAAACAGAAGCATTGATCCACCATGACGCCATACTGGCCTCAAATACTTCAACCATTCCTGTTACCGAGCTGGCAAAATCGTTAAAGCGACCAGAAAATTTCTGTGGTATGCATTTTTTTAACCCGGTACATCGGATGCCATTAGTGGAAATTATTCGTGGTGAGAAAACATCAGAAAAAACCATTGCCACTGTTGTAGCCCTGGCGGTACAAATGGGTAAAACGGCGATCGTTGTCAACGATTGTGCTGGATTTTTTGTTAACCGTGTTTTATTTCCTTACCTTGCGGGCTTTAGTCTTTTACTACGTGATGGTGCTGATTTCCGGCATGTGGATAACATCATGGAAAAACAGTTTGGTTGGCCAATGGGGCCAGCCTGGCTGCTCGATGTTGTAGGTATTGACACTGTTCATCATGCACAGACCATTATGGCAAACAGCTTTCCTGAACGCATGCAAAAGGATGATCGTGATGCTATTGATCTGATGTTTGATCATCAACGTTTTGGTCAAAAAAATGGCCGGGGGTTTTATCGTTACGTTGTGGACAATAAAGGTAATCTGCGCAAAGAAGAAGACGAACTGGTTTCAGAGTTATTGGCGGATGTTTGCCAGGTACATGAAGATATCAGCCCGGAAGAAATTATGGCCCGATTGATGATTCCGATGATCAACGAAACCGTGCGTTGTCTTGAAGAAGGCATTATTACCACTCCTGCACAAGCGGATATGGCACTGATTTATGGTCTCGGGTTCCCTGCGTTTCGTGGTGGTGTATTCCGTTATCTTGATACACTAGGGAGTCGCAGCTATGTGGAGATGGCGCAAGGCTATGCGCATCTCGGCCCATTGTATCACCTCCCAACCGGGCTGAAAGAGAAAGCAAAGAGCAACGCAAGCTATTATCCTGCAGCCACTGAGCTGACTGATATAATGACTGAAATATCCCAATAAGGCCTGAAGATCATGGAAAATGTCGTTATTATTGATGCTGTTCGTACCCCGATGGGTCGTTCAAAAAACGGCGCATTTCGCCAGGTACGTGCAGAGGATCTGTCGGCTCATATCATGCGTACCTTGCTCGATCGTAATGCTGTACTGAAGGAAACAGACATTGATGATATTTACTGGGGATGTGTGCAACAAACCCTGGAGCAGGGATTCAATATTGCCCGTAATGCCGCATTGCTGGCACAGATTCCCCATACCATACCTGCAGTCACCGTAAATCGTTTATGTGGTTCTTCCATGCAAGCTTTGCACGATGCAACACGCACTATTATGGTTGGTGATGCACACGTCTGCCTCATCGGAGGTGTGGAACACATGGGCCATGTACCCATGAATCATGGTATCAATTTTCATCCTGGCCTGAGTCGTACTATTGCCAGAGCAGCAGGCATAATGGGGATGACGGCAGAAATACTAGCCAGACTACATGACATCAGTCGAGATATGCAGGAGCAATTCGCTGTCCGTTCTCATCAACGAGCTGATCACGCTATGCGCTTAGGGCATTTTGCTAAAGAAATTGTGCCCACACTTGGCCATAACACTGATGGCGTATTAACATCTTTTGCTTACGATGAAGTCATTCGTCCCCAAACCAACCGGGAAAGCCTTGCTGCTCTACGCCCAGTCTTTGATCCCAATGGTAGTGTGACGGCGGGCACCTCTTCAGCACTGTCTGACGGGGCCTCTGCCATGTTAATCATGAGCGAATCCCATGCTAAATCATTAGGCTTAAAGCCAAAAGCACGTATCCGTTCAATGGCTGTCGTGGGTTGCGACCCATCCATAATGGGATATGGCCCCGTACCCGCCAGTCAGCTGGCCTTAAAACGTGCAAAACTTGAATTAAATGATATTACTGTCATTGAATTAAATGAAGCTTTTGCTGCTCAGGCACTTGCCTGTGTGAAAGGTTTGCGACTGTTGGATAACATGGAAGATAAAATCAACTTGAATGGGGGAGCCATCGCTTTAGGCCATCCACTGGGTTGTTCAGGAGCCAGGATCTCAACTACCCTGCTGCATCTCATGGAACGCCATGACGCACAATTTGGTCTGGCAACCATGTGTATCGGCATGGGGCAAGGTATTGCCACTGTTTTTGAACGAACGGCCTGAGCAGATTCATAACTGCTAAAATGAGGTTTCATTACACCCTGCGCTTTTTGGGAGACAGGTATCTGTACATCCTTCAATGGACTCTGTATTATCGCTCGCCTTCCCGGTTAACGTTTTCATTCAAAATCCGCGGGGCGCACCCGCTCAAGTTCAGGTATTCCAATTACTATTCACTTTATTTAATGAGCTAATAATCATGCCAAAAAATAACAGGCATTGGTGTAACCGCTTTTCCTGCAGTGCACTGGCCATAACCGGAGCCTTATACAGCATAACTCCAGCATGGAGTTACCATCAGCTGACTGTCTTTGGTGACAGCCTGAGCGATACCGGCAACCGGGGCCGCTATACGTTTGATAATGATAAAAATGCCATTTACGATGAAATCCTGGCACAGCGTATTGGCGTTACGCTCAAGCCCTCTAATAACAATGGATTTAATTATGCGATTGGTGGAGCTGTTGCCTCTGCGGATCTCAGAACTGACAATAATAATACCCAAGATCAGCTGGACAGGTATCTCAACCGGATGCAGGGGCATGCTGACGGTAATTCACTTTATATACACTGGATTGGTGCTAATGACCTGATAAGGATCATCAATCGCCCGGCTTTGCAACCACAGGAACAGGAAGCCATGGTTACTAAAAGTGCACAGCAGGCTGTCGGGCAGATACGTAAGCTGGTACAAAGTGGAGCGCAAACCATCATAGTACCCACTGTGCCTGATATTGGCCTGACACCTTTACTGCTGGAAAGAGTGATCCAGGCTGCACTGCCAAGCGCAGTAAAAGCTGCCGCTATTCAGGCTGCATACAAGATCCTGAACAATGCCAGCACGCCCGATGCTACTTTGCGCCAGGACGTCATTCACCAAGCCATTGCGGCAGCTATAGCACAAACAGGTACCAGCGTAACGCAACAACAGGCCACGACGGCACAACTGATCACCAGTTACAATACGCTCTCCACGCGAGCTGGCCAACTGGCTGCTATTTATAATCAGCAGGAAGATCAACTACTGGCACAGAGCGGTGGTAATATCGTGCGTGCTGATGTCGGTCAGTTGTTTACTGAGTTGTTAGCCAAGCCCAATCAATATGGCCTCGCTAATACAGTGGGTGTCAGCTGCCCAATGAATGTTTATGCCGATAAATGTACTTCTGACATGGCAGGTTTTGATAACAATCAGGCACATCTGTTTGCTGATAACATTCATTCCACACCACAAGTTCATATTATCATTGCTGATTATCTCCAGTCAGTGCTGGATGG
>JACCDN010241381.1_pt1 | contig 10947 bp, 10 predicted proteins | sample 7441691 | NCBI WGS metagenome assembly JACCDN01 (sample SAMN15323439, study PRJNA562643) | freshwater metagenome | isolation source: river surface water | place: USA:Blue River Watershed | collected 2017-08-16
AAAGGAACGGGGTTGTCACACGCCCCAAAGTGCCACAACGGTTGGGTATGTCTTGCTACAGTGCCGACTCTGCCGCTGTGACGTTGGCCGATCGCGATAGATGCCCACACACAGTTCGCCTGTATAGCAGTCAATCACCACAAACAAGCCCGGCTAGCCATCGGAAATTTTTGAGCAATAGACACACTTAAACAATATACAAAACAATAGCAATCATTTAATTACAAAAAAAATAGGCTTAATAATGACACATTAACACTCTTAACAACAACAAGAATAATTTATTATTCGTATAGTATGATAATTAATTTCTCATAGATACCATATTTTTAATCAAAATATTTTTTTAACCAAAAAATCAAATATAGCGCTCTTTAATTGATTATATTCTAGTAAATTTATTTAAAAATTAATTGACATTTTATAATTAAAATTATATAATCAATCATTATTAATATTTTTTGATTTGATTTGTTCGAGATAATATAGAAATGACTCATCGATAATATTACACATTTCAACGCAATTTTCAAAAATAATTGTATTTGTAAGATCAAATTTTACATTGACATTTGCAGACTTAGTTGAAACACCCTTAAATAAAGTATCTGCATTTTTAATTTTTAAACTAGAATATTTACTCTGTAAATAAGAGTATAACTGCCCAACCTTAATTTTGTAATCTGGCTGGATCTTTATTAATAGTTCACTATAATCACAACTATTTGAAATTAATTGAGAAACACTCCTAACACACGATAGTTCTCTTTCAGCGTTCATATCCCCAAACTTCGCAAAATCTTCGTTATTTATAATTGAATTGGCAGCTCTAAATATGGTTCCGTTGAAGAAATGTTTTTTTTCAATATCCAATTGTTCTGATGGACCGATCAAGGTACCTGGCACAAAAATTCTGCATTCATGACCACGATCAATTTTTAAACAATTCAATGCAATCGCCATTTGACGTTTTGTGAGAGCAAATCCTTTTACTGAATCATGTAACGGCCCATCAAAATAATTTAATTCATTATCAAAAACTGAAAATGCACAAGATGCACCTATTGTATCAAACTGAATTGTATAATTAATATTTAATAATAACTTAATTATATTAAAATTTATAATACTATTAAGTAAATATATCATATTACCATTAACAGTCAAGGCATCACCAGTCTTTTGATATACAGCACAATTAATAATACGGTCAAAAGGTCCGTTAGATTTAACAAAATCAATTAATGATTCTCCTTCGTATAAATTTAGTTGCATTCGAGTAGGACAAAGAACTAAATGTCCTAACGAAAGCAAATCGCTTTTAAGATTATTACCTAAGTATCCACTTGCACCGAGTAATAGAATTTTCATGATTTCAATTTCAATTAGGATGATGAATTTTAGTATGTATTCTCAAAATTTATTTTTTTAGTACATCAAAATTAGATCTTAGGGTAATGTTATTCTAAACTATTACTTTATGAAAAGCAAAACACTGAATAATTAGTAAATAATAATAACTATTAAAAATAAATTAAAATACTAAAAAAATGTAACAATCATTGACTGATATTAACTACGTAAGGCAATACCGCCTGTACATTTAAGTTACCGACTGTCTTCCCTGAACAGTGTTGGCAGTAAGTAGCCCTGTGCGGATTGTAAAATTGTAACCATAGTACAAAGCTGAAATTACTCCAACACAGTCTTCGAATCAGGCCTATTAACCAGCTTGGCATAGTCCCTATTCAAAGTTTTCACACATCGTTCTGCAATGCCATTGCTTTGCGGATAAGCCACCTATGTTCAGATCGGTTTAGCCCCAGCGATTTTGCAAACCTTCGTGTTTCTGATTAAGTATAGTAATTGTCGCTATCTGTGAGCTACTCAATGGGATTGCTTGATGCCGCTTTTCTGCTAAATCGTTTAGCAACAGCATGCATCGTCAAGACCTCCAACAATCAACCAACAATGCCTTCGGCGGTCGCTACACAGATCATGACTTCACTGGAGCAAAAGTCCAATGCTAACGCCACTTTGACGATTTCAACATAGTTACAAATAGCACCTTGATTGCATAAAATAGCCAATCATCGTAACACAGAATCAATCAATACAAAACATCATCATATTATATATTTAATTGTACCCTAAATGAATAGTATAACATTATAATTAAAACCAAAATAATTTTAAAAATTTTTATTGTTGTAATTCTCAAAATACCAATCATATGTTTTCGATAAACCATTATTAAAGTCAGTAAAGCTCCATGATTTAAATTTAAAATTAAATTTAGAATGGTCTATATTTCTGACCACTACATCAGAAGAAGCTGAACCAACGAACTGAAACTTTATACGATTAGAAGTCAAGTTTTCAATACCTAAAGTAATTTGATTTATTGGAATTTGAATTCCATTTGAAAAATTTAATATTCCTACAGGTTCATGTAAAATATGATCAATGAAATTCACTAAATCATGTATGTATAAAAAATTACGTTGCTCTAACCCAGTACCAAGTGCAGTTATATTACCTCTATCAGCATCAATTGCCTTCATTATTAAGGATGGTATTACATGTGCATACTCTATTTTTAGAGTTGAACCAGGACCATACAAGCTTGGTATTCTTATGATAGAAAAATTAATATTCGATCTCTTACAGAATTCTATAAGTAATTCTTCTTGATGTATTTTTGCTGCACCATAATAAAATTCTCCATTAGTTAAATCGCTTAACTTTAAGTTTGATGACTCGTTTTTGTAATCATTAGAGACACCATAAACTGCGTAGCTACTTATTAAAATTACATGCTTAACATTATTAAGGTTTTTTATACATGACAAAAAAGATGCAAAAGCATTTACATTTGATGAATATACATTGAACGGAGCATCATTGTAACTTTTAGGATTGTATCTCATAGCAGCACAAAATATCGCAATCTCACAATTAGATTTATTATTAAAATAATTATATTCAGTATGAGATATTGATGAGTACATTCTATAATTTTTACTTGATGCCCCAAATAAAATATTGTGTCTAAATTTTTCTACAAGTGCTTTACCTAGAAATCCTGTATCGCCAAAAATAAACATTTTTATCTTCCGTATACTAAATCAATTACTTGGGCAGGGTAATTATTAAATTTTAACCTCGGCACTCGTATTACGTCTTTTACACAAAAACCGGCCATAGTTAATAATTCATTAATTTTGTAGAAGTTATCTCCACCTGGAAAATTTTTATCGAGCGAAATCTCACAAATAACAATATTGCACTTAATTAATACCTGTTCAGCGCCACTTAATGCTTTCAACTCTGAACCCTCGATGTCCAATTTCAACAAAGCGCCAATTTTAGTTAAAGATAAATCAACAATATCATCAAGCCTATTCATTTCGACCATATAAGTTAGCTTTTTATTAGAATCATAGTCGACTCTTTCTTCAACGGACGAAAGATAAGGTGCTTCTAAATATTCTGTATATTGAACAGAATCTTGTTTATCGCCAACCGCACAAATTTTATAATATCCCTTTCTATTCTCAAAAAAAGAATTGTATAAAGTACTGTAATTATGATTAGCATCTATCAAAATGCTAGTTGCATCAGGCCGAGCATCATGCAAAGATTGGTAATCATCTGCAGCTCCTACGTCAATTAAAAGATCATAAGCAGGCAAAGACTTTAGATACTCCAAATTCCAACCTACATTTACTTTACCCACCTTATTCAGGATTTGGCTTTCTTCATTAACATTTTCTCCGTAGTATTCTTTATCGAATTTATCAAGCAATAGTTTTTTAATACTAGTACTATTTTTCATATCATTTCCCCTTCTTTAAATATGCATAAATTAGCAACAGTGTTTTAAGAAATAATTAAGCCAATAAATTGAGTATTAATTAAATTACCAAATTTATCTACTTAGAGTTTGTATTGTTACAATGATTATATAAATCACTCAGAAAAAAATATTCTAATCATGGATTATGGATGAACCGGGCGCATCTAAATTAAATGGTATTTCATAATAATTTTGCAAAGCGATTCGTACTTTGTGCTTATTCTCAGGCGGCACATAAAATAACATAAAGCCCCCACCACCTGCACCTAGTAATTTACCCCCAAGCGCTCCAGCGGAAAGTGCTTGATCATACATATTATCAATTACGATGTTTGAAACTGATTTATCTAATAATTTTTTTTGCATCCATGTCTCGTTCAAAAGAATTCCAAAATTACTTAAACACTGATTTCCAGTCAAAATATTATACGACTTATCAACATGCTTCAAAATTTCTAACAGATTTTGTTCAATCTCTTTGATATTTTTTATTTTACTTGATTCAATTTCTTGCGCACGCCTTTTCACTCCAGTAAAAAAGAGCATTAAAGACTGTGATAATTCATTTCGTTTTGAATCTGATAAAATAATTTTTTCAACCCTATTTATACCTGAAGGTAAAAACTGGATTAAGTTGAAACCTCCGTATGCTGCAAAAGTTTGATCTTGACATCCAACAGCCTCATTAAGTATTTCGATTTCTGTTCTTATGGCCGCATTTGCTAGCTGCTCTCGAGAAATATGAAGCCCCTTAAATGCATTTACCGCCTTAATTAAACCGACCGTAAATGCAGAAGAAGTACCCAGCCCAGAGAAGGTTGGCAAATCGGAGGCCACATGTATTTCTATATCTTTTTCTATGCCCTGATCTTTTAAAATTTCCCTAAATGGGATATGCTCTATTTCCGTTACATTTTTTACACACTCTACTTTGCTGTAAGAAATTCTTACAGCATAATCAAATAGCTTTGATGGAAAATTCGAGACCGTATGATAGACGTATTTATCGATTGCAGAACCTATTACGGCGCCTCCATGCAATTTAAAAAAACTAGGCAAGTCAGTTCCACCACCAAAAAAACTAACTCTTAATGGGGTTTTTGAAATAATCATATCATTCAATTCATATCTAGAAAAATTTTATTTTCAAATGACTCTCAAATAAGATCAATAGAGTTTAATTACCGATAAGTTTATCTGCCAATTTTTTCCAATTGAAGTTTTCAGCAACAAACCTGGATGAACTATTAATATCAGACGTATTCAAAATGATATTTTTAAAATTTTTAATATAATAAATATAATTTATGGATTTATTTTCAACACAAAATGCAGTAGATACATTAGATAAATTCCGTTTTAAGTCTGCTACGTCATTATAAATAGTTACAAATCCCAATGCTATCATTTCATAAACTGTTAGCATAAAACTTTCATTAATGGATGGCAGTATAACCAAATCAATTACATTAAGTATTTCATACGAATCTTCAAGCATTAAATTTCCGTGAATACAAATCTTCTCTTTAAGGTGATTATTTTTTAAATCCATTAGTAGCTCCATATCTGGTCCATTTCCAATGACATGAAACTGATTAAAATAATCAGTTGATTCACTCAATGCTAAAATCAATTCATAGAGTGGTTTTTGCTTAAAGTCCAAGCGACCAATGTACAAAATATTTATAAGGTCTTTTTTTTTGTTTGCCAGTCTTGATAGCATCGAAAATTTTACCCCAGGATATACAACTTCTACATTTGTTTTTCCAAATTTTTGTATATATTCATTTTTTATTTTTTCTCCAATAGCAAGTTTTATATCAGCTCTTTTGAATCCTAATAAAAATAAATACAATTCAAATCTTTTTCTTATCGTTTTAATTTTATTTACGGATGTATTCAGCTCAAAACCATCAAGGTCTGGAGCAGCCAGATAACTAGCTAACTTGAAATTAAAAAAACGCTTAACTAAAGAAATGAAATATAACTCAGAAGTAAATGATATCACCACATCACATTTATAATGCTTATACTTTATAAATTTAAAAAATATATAAATTCCATTTATAAAACTAATTTTAGAAAAAAGTGTATATTGAATATTAACATTTTTAATCTGAATAAAATCATTTGAACTAATTTTTGGAGTCAATAGAGTAATATCATTAAAATCTTTTAGCTCATTAATTATCTCAAGTAAAATACGCTGGCCACCGCCAATCGTATCACTTCCTAATCCATGTTCATATGTAATAATTATTTTTTTTTTGAACATAATTTAAATTTGAGACTTTTCATACAACTTTTGACAAACAATAAGCTTGCACTTTGATAGTTTGATTTTTTGATGAACTATTTCTTAATTGCAATGATATTGTTTCTAACATATCTTCATTTAACGCTAACAGTGATTTCACTGACTTTTCCCATTCTTCTAAATCGTCTGACCTAACAACCAATTTGTCGTTCATTAATACTTCAGGTAAAGCTCCCGAATTAGATACAAGAACAATACAACCAGATAATTTAGCCTCTACGACTATCCTACCATATTGCTCCTTAAAATAATTATTCTGAGCAGAGGGAACAATTACTAAATCCACGAGTTGTAAAACACCAGGCATCTCCTCGTGCGTAGGATCAACCAGTGTAATATTGCAGTCAGATAATTCCAAAATTTTATTATATAAATTAAAAGAATACTCGTTTTCGTATTTTTTCGGCGATTGCATTATCAGCTTAAGATTTTTATTCTTTTTAGAGACATTTAGGTATATGTCAAGCACTAAATGTGGCCTTTTAAACTCTACTACTCTACCTAAATAAGCGATTGTATTAATTGATCTACGTACATTACCTTTATTAAACAAATTTTCATTTATGCCTAAAGGAAGTTTGTATATTTGTAAATTTTTAAATCTTCTCTCATGAATAACTCTACTTTCTTCGGAGTATACAAATAATCCATCTATGAATCTTGAATTGATTTTTGTTAAAATATGCAGAGTAATAAAAATAATGAATTTAACTATATCGAATTTTAACAAAAATTGCAAAGCAATTTTAGAATAATTTTTTTCAATATTCTCAAAAGTGCTTACAAATATATTGGTATTTTTTAAGTGTATCAATTTATACAAAACTAACTGCATTATTACCAATGAAGCTATATCACCTTCGATTACAATAGAACTGCTTTTTTTCAGATCAAATTTCAACTCCTTAGACATCGGAATAAAATATTTACGGGGATGGTATTTTGAAACAGATATACCATTAACAGAGTAAACCTTTTTTTCATTAATAACTTTTAATGAATCATGCGGAACCCATACTCTTGAAATAATTCCGATTGATAATAACTCTACATAAATCGACCTATTAATAGGTTCATATGACTGTTCACTAATGAACGTAACAACCTTATTCATTTTCCTTCAATATCAATTGCTCTAAAGTGTCTATTGAGAACCACTTATTTTCATAAGTTCTTGATGTAAATAACTGCTGATTTTTAATCAAACCCATCCATACATCATTAAAATTTTCAAATTCATCCAATATAGAATTTACTTTCATTGGATTGATAACCTGTATTCCTGATGCGTATATGTTTGTATTTTTCAAACGACTCAATTCTTTTACTTCACCGCTCGAAGTAGCAAATATATAATCACCATCTATACCATCTATAGGTGAAACTGGAACCAACATACAAGCGGGGCTATTTAATCTAATATATTCTAACTCAATAAAATTTAAGTCTAAATCCGTTACGTTATCACAAGTTAATACCAACACAGGCTCATTTATAAATTTCATTAATGAGTTGAAGATCCACCATGCATTATCATGCCCACTGGTATTTATTAATGTAGATGAAAGTTTTTTTTTCAATAAAACCTCTGCTAAAACATTACCAAGATGACCTACAGTAACATGTAATTGAATTTGATGACGATGAAAATTTTCGATTGTTCTTTCTATTAGAGTTGTACCCCGAAATGGCGCAAGAGCCTTTGGAACAACATCGGTTAAAGGTCGCATACGATTTCCACGACCGGCTGCCAATATTAATACATGATTAATTTTACTCAAGCTTCCTCCACTGGTGGGTTCATCAAAATTTCCTTTATCTCGTCTTTGCTAAGCTTGATAGCACTTCTTGATGTATGCACTTCTTTCACCGGGTTCGCCACATCATTATTAAAGTTGAAGACGTAGTGACTTACACCATTAATCACTTTTTCATAAGTTTTACTTAATTCATCCTGACCTATCAAAAATTCCTCCACTCTTTCACCAGGCCGTTCTGGCAATTTTTTGATACTTATTTCAGGTGAAATTTCTTTCCACACATTTATAATATCAATTAATTGAGCTGACTTCATCTCCCTACTTATAACTTTTCCAGCAATTTCATCAATATTATCAAGCGCATTTATTACTAAATCAACCGCCTCATTAACAGTAAAAAAATATCTATACATATTTGGTCCCGTAGTGCCTATTTCATTATCTTCAGATACCATTTTTTTCCAAATACCCAATACAGAACCAGTTGACCAAGCAACATTACCATAGCGCACACATGCAAACTTAACATCAGCTCTACCATTTAAGCCACAATACAGCCTTTCCATAAGCGATTTTGTCATCCCATATATATTTCTTACTGGGGGCGAAGCTTTGTCGGTTGAGATTCCAATCACAATTTTAATTTTTTTATCAATAGCAACCCTAGCTATATTCTGAGATCCTATTACATTTACATCAATTGTTTCTAATGGTTGTTTTTCTGCAATATCAACAAATTTTGTAGCAGCTCCATGAATTATCACCTCCGGGTTGACTTGATTAACAATATCACGAACTGATTCCAACGAAGAAACATCCATAGCAAGAACTTTGCATCCAGTTGTTTGCTCTGCTATTAAATTATTTTTATTATTCCTTGAACATAATACAACTTCGTGCCCCATATTTTTCAGACGGATTCCCAGCCTCTTCCCCAGGAAACCATTTCCGCCAGTTACTAGTATTTTCATATAATTCCTTTCATTTGATTATTTGTTTTATAATTTTTATCAATTGCATCATTCATAAAGTTTCTTTTTATGAATTCGTCTGCGAGCTCTAGAGAAGATTCTGTCCCTATATCAATAAATTCGCCATCAGCGCACAAAACTTTCATATTTTCACCCGCTTCTATCATCGCTGGAAATAAATCTTTTTCTATTGAAAGCGGCCTCGAACCATCATCATATTTTACAATCATTGACCTTTTTAGGAAATATATTCCAGCACTTATAACACCCTCCCCCTCTTTCTTTTCATAAAATCCTAGAACACGCCCATTTTCATTAACTTCTAATGATCCAAATCTAGAAGTATTATCAACTTTTACCCCTACAAGTATGCCTGATACATCATCGTTAAAATTCAACTCATCTTTTAAACAGTCCATACTTACGAGACTATCTCCGTTCATCACAATCAAATTTTCCGAAACATTTTTTAGTGATATTATTGCCGATAACAATGCACCGCCAGTACCCTCTGGTATTTTTTCCTCCAAACACTCTACAGTCAATCTTCCACTAATATAACCTTTTGAGAACTCCTTTATTTGATCTGCCTCATAATGAGTCAATACTATTACTCGCTCTACACCCAACCTCTCCAATTGAAGAAAAATCCAATATAGGAATGGTTTATCAAAAACTTTAGCAAGCGGCTTTGGAACTTTACCTATTATATGTCTTATACGAGTACCAAAGCCACCCGCCAATATAAATACAGTGAACTTTGAAAGTTTTGCTTTAGACATTTCCATATACTGTATTACGCAAAATAGTGTACCCCTTTAATAACTCTACAATTCCGTCATCCAAGCTCCACTCAGGGACAAAACCTGTAGCTGCAAGCCTGGCATTTGAAACTATATAATCACGCTTATCCGGATCCTCTCCGATTGGCGCGTCAAGATAAACAAAACCAGCAACATGTTTTTGTATCGCTTGAGCCAACTCAATCTTTGAAAGGTTAGCATCGTCAAGCCCAACATTATAAGCACTTCCTTTCATATTATCAAAATTCTCAATCCCATGTAAAAAAACACGAGCAACATCTTGTATGTGAATGTAATTTCGCTTGAAATGACCTTCGAAAATTACAATTGCACGATCCATAACCGCACGATAAACAAAATCGTTTACCAATAAATCTAACCTCATTCTTGGAGACATGCCAAAAACTGTAGCCAACCTAAATGTAATACTTTCTCCGCGACTAAGCACAGCCTCTTCAGCCTTTACTTTTGTAATTCCATAAAGTGAGATCGGTTTTAACGGTGAATCTTCATCACAATGCCTCCCTTTTTCACCAATGCCGTATCCAGAATTTGTTACCGGCATAATCAATCTTTGTTGTTTTGACATTAATCGACATAGCATTTCAATAGCATCTTGATTAATAGTTCGCGTCCCCAATGGATCTAGTTTGCACATCGGCGCACCAACCAGCGCTGCAAGTGGTATAACAATGTCAGCATTTTTCAAATGCTTTTTAATTAGTTCCTCATCTCTCGCGTCGCCCCTCACCACCTCAAATTTTTTGTACTTACAAGCATCGGCCAACGAATTTTGATGAAACATAAAATTATCAATCACCGTCACGTAGTGGCCTCCCTCAAGTAGTCGAGGTATTAAAACGGAACCAATATATCCAGCCCCACCTGTTACGAGAATTTTCATAATCATCTCCTTAATTATTTATGGTTTATTGATATTATCTTTTGAACTATCCGAGCTTACAAATGCACTCTCAATTTCTTCACACATATGATGATACACCATCATGTGTGCTTCCTGTATTCGAGGCGTTGAATTAGAGGGAACATTTATACAAACTTTACAATATGGCATCAGAGATCCACCCGAACGACCCGTTAAACCAATTACCGACATTCCCATTTTTCCTGCAACTTTCGCAGCATTTAATATGTTTTTTGAATTTCCGCTCGTCGATATAGCAATCAAAACTCCACCCGTCGCCCCATAAGCCTCAACCTGTCTGGAATATATCGT
>JACCDN010420336.1_pt1 | contig 10947 bp, 7 predicted proteins | sample 7441691 | NCBI WGS metagenome assembly JACCDN01 (sample SAMN15323439, study PRJNA562643) | freshwater metagenome | isolation source: river surface water | place: USA:Blue River Watershed | collected 2017-08-16
AAGAGTAAGTTTAGTGTAGTACACTCACGGAAAAAAGACAAGTAAAAGAACTACTTTAAAAAAATATCATTTTTCTTTTACTATACTGATTCTTGGTGGACTCATGGGCTTGTAGTTTAATGGCAAAACAGCTTCCTGCAAAGTTGCTGATGCGGGTTCGAATCCCGTCAGGTCCACCACCCAAAGATCCGATATGATATCGGATCTTTGTTTTCAAAATATCTAATATTTTTGTTGACAAAATTTTTATCCTATGTTATTTTGAATATAAGGGAGCTAACCTTATAACTACAGGTTATACAGCAACTTTGCAAAATAACATTCCGAAATTTTCGGGATGTTATTTTTTATAAAATTGAACAAAAAAAGAAAGGGAGTCCTTAGGTATTTAACCGTTTGGATTCCCTTTCTTCGTAATATATATTATATATATCCTAATTCAGATCAAACCTCAAGTTTAGGAGTTATTGTCTCTTTTTACAAATGGTTTACGAAATCCGCCACCATTTCCCCCACTTCGTGGAGGCCCCATGGGTCGGCGTTCTTGCTCTACAAATCCTTCTGGTTTTGGAAGAAGTGCTTTCATAGAAAGATTTACGCGTCCCATGTTATCAATTTCTTTTACTTTTACTTTGACAACATCGCCAAGTTTCAGTACATCTGCTGGTCTATTTACACGAGCCCACGAGATTTCAGAGACATGCACGAGTCCATCTTTATTTGGAGTGAGTTGTACAAAAGCACCAAAATCTTCGAGGCGAACAATTTTTCCTTCATAAAGTTCACCTGGCACAATATCTTTGGTGATTTCATTGACCTTGTCAATTGCCAATTTCATTTTTTCTGCGTCCACAGATGTGATGAGCACACGTCCGTCTTGTTCAATGTCGATATCCACACCAGTTTCTTCGACAATCTTTTTAATCGTCTTTCCACCAGGTCCAATAAGATCACCAATCTTTTCAGGATTGATCTGAATGGTAACAATGCGAGGAGCATAGGGTGAAAGATCAGGGCGAGGAGAAGCAATTACTGAAGCCATTTTAGCCAAAATAGTTTTGCGAGCTTCCAGTGCCTGGTACAGTGTTTTTTCTACAATCTCCCAAGAGAGCCCCTGAGTTTTGGTATCCATTTGAATCGCCGTAATTCCATCTTCTGTTCCAGCAATTTTGAAATCCATTCCACCTTTGCCATCTTCTACATCTTGAAGATCAGTCAATACTTTGTAATTTCCTCTGTCGTCACTCGCGAGTCCCATCGCAATACCGGCGACCGGTTTGCGAATCGGTACTCCTGCTGCCATAAGAGACAAACTTGATCCACAGGTTGATGCCATTGAACTTGATCCGTTTGATCCGAGAACTTCAGAAACCACACGAATCGCATAAGGAAAGTCTGTTTCTGGTGGAAGAACCGGCTCAATTGCACGCTCAGCAAGTGCTCCATGACCAATTGCACGACGTCCTGGACCGCGAAGTGGTCCAGCTTCTCCATAAGAGTATGGAGCGTCATTATAATGGTGCATATAACGTTTTTTGCCTTCTTCTTCCATGGTATCGAGTGTCTGCATATCTCCCGGAGCGCCAAGAGTAACCAAAGAAAGTACTTGTGTATCTCCACGCATAAACATACCAGAACCATGTACACGTGGCAGAAGATCTACTTCTACTTGGAGTTCACGAATATCGGTGAGAGAGCGCCCATCAAGACGTTGTTCTTTTTCAAGAATACGTTTAGAAATACAATCTCCAATTGTATATTTGAGTTGACCAAGAGCACCTGACAAAACTTTTTCATCAATATCTTCCCTACCAGCAAAAAATTCTTTGGCTTTTTCTTTGAGAGAGACAATCATAGCCGTGCGGTCAGTTTTGCTGATCTTTTGTGAGTTAAAGATCATGCTCTCTGCATGGTCGGCAATAAATTGTTTTACCAAAGCAGTAACTTGACTTTCAGGAGTTTCAACAGAAACAGAAACTTCTTTTGGAGCACCAGCTTCGGCCTGAATTTTTTTAATAAACTCAACCACACTTTGAAGTTGTTCGCTTCCCCACTTCATGGCTTCAAGCATAGTTTTTTCCGGTACTTCACTTGCTCCTGCTTCTACCATTACAAGTTTCTCTTTGGTTCCAGCAACGACCAGATCAAGTTTGTTATTGGTTTCAAATTCACTGGTAGTAATATTGAGGACAAACTCATCCTTTTCATTCATACCAACACGTGCTGCCGCAATCGGACCATTCCAAGGAAGTGAAGAGAGCGACAGTGCAGCAGAAGCCGCAATAAGCCCAGTCACATCAGCATCACTTTCTCCATCAACGGCTAAGGCAGTAATAATCACCTGCACATCTTCACGAATAGAATCATCAAAGAGTGGACGAATAGAGCGATCGATCAAGCGTCCTGCCAGAATTGCTTCATCACTTGGACGACCTTCGCGTTTAATAAAACGTGACCCTTTGATTTTTCCAGCCGCATAGAGTTTCTCTTCGAAGTCTACCGTGAGTGGAAAATAATCAAGTCCCGGACGAATCGTACTACTTTTGACCACCGTAGCCATGATGACCGTATCTCCGTACTGAACAGTACAAGAGGCGTTGGTTTGGAGAGCAAGTTTCCCTGTCTCAATAGTGAGAGTACGTCCACCCCACGGCATTGACCATTGTTTTGGTTGCAACATATATATGTGCTTAGGCTGGTCCCAAGGCGAAAGACCCAAATGGATCTCGATGTCTTGGGGCCAGAGAATAAATAAATTACTTTTTATTTTTTACAAAACGATCAGTTTTTCTCTCTCCAATCAAAAACAAATCTTTTCGATTACTCAAATCTACAAAATCATCACAGGCATCAATCAACTTTCCAGAAGTTGTTTCACCAAATGCGACGACTTCTACTTGCTTACCTGTACTTTTTTGCAAGTACTCAACCAGCGGTATATAATCTCCATCACCAGAAACAAGCACAACTGCGTCAAGACTCGAAGCAAGACGAATCGCATCGACAGTCAGTCCCACATCCCAATCAGCTTTTTTACTTCCACCACTAAACACTTGTAAATCCTTTTCTCGTGTTTCAATCCCAAAGTTATACAGTGCTTCAAAAAATGGCTGTTCATCTTGAGATTCTGTGCGCACGACATAAGCAATCGCACGAATGAGTTTTCGGCCAGCTACAGCTTCTTTGACAATGTTGCCAAAATGGACTTTTTTCCCGTGTAAGTGGCGAGCACTGTAGTAGAGATTTTGAACATCAATAAAAACCCCAACTCGCTGGTCGGGGTGTTTGAGTGGATTTTTTTTATTCTGCGATTTCGAGATCATGAGGTTCTTCTTCGTCGTTTTCGACGGTCTGTTTGATAAGAGTTTTTGCTTGTTTGAGTTTCAATTTCTTTACAAGATCTTCATAAGAAGTAGCGTTTTCTTTTTTGAGATAACGCAAAAGGCGTCGGCGCTGACCAACTTTTCGTAAAAGTCCACGGCGACTTGAATGGTCTTTTGGATGCATTTTGAGGTGCTCTACGAGCTCATCAATCTCCGTAGAAAGAAGAGCAATCTGCACTTCACTTGAACCAGTATCTCCAGTATGAGTCTGGAACTTTTTAATGACCTTTCCTTTTTTATCTTTCTCTAACATACATGCCAAATATTTATCGGGCCAATGGCGAGCATGTACTCTTGCCTTTTGCAAGAAGCCATGGTCCGATTCCGAGCATTCTTCTTTTTTGAAAAAGAGAGGGCGGAAGGAATTTATGGCAGTAGTATACCAAAAACCCAGTTTTTGTCAAGATAAAGCATAAATTTTACCTTTATAAAGCCAAATATTAAAATATCTGAAATCAGCCACGTACATATTGTTGACAGAGCCACTTTTATGCTATACTATACTCATCTTTGGAATTTTGTATTATGTCAGAGGATTTTGTCCAGAATCTTCCACCACGAAAGCCATTTTTTAAAACTGCCCTTGGTGTCATTGTTCTTATTATCCTCGGTCTTTTTGGAATAGTCCTCCTTATTTTTGGAGGATTTTTTGGTTACTACCTGTGGGCACAAAAATTTGGTTCTCCAGAAACCCAAAAAGAACTCTCAAATCGATTTACCCCCTCCTTTTCTCGTGCTCCAGGACTAGGAAGTGCCCGTACTCAAGCCACCAAAGACGTTGCTCCTTTTATTCGTCCCTATAATCCAGTCCTTGGCTCAGCAAACGCACCTATTACTATAGTCGCTTTTATTGATTTTGAATGTCCTTACTGTCAAAGATCGTACCCAATTTTTGAGTCAATGCTCCAAAAATATGGACCGACAGTACGAGTAGTCTTTAAAAATTTTCCAATTCCTGCTCTTCATCCAAATGCCATGGGAGCAAGTATTGGGGCAACGTGTGCTCATGAACAAGGAAAATTTTGGCCCTATTACGATAGACTTTTTACAGAAAAAAATGTGACGCCCGAAAATATTGCTATCCTCGGTGATCAATTACAAATGGACTCGACTCGATTCAAAACTTGCCTTGAAAATGAAACCTTCAGTCAACAAGTACTTGATGATATGCAAGATGGTATTTCTCTTGGTGTTCAAGGAACACCAACCTATTTTGTCAATCAACAAAAACTCGAAGGCGTGGTAGATAGTCAAACATGGGATGCCACACTTTTAGCAGAAATACAAAAAAAATAATTCATCTTGCTCCATAAAAATTTTTTATGTATAAAAAATACTTATTTTTTCTCTCTTTCTTCATTTTCAGCATTTTTACGGTTTCTCCAGCCTTTGCCCAAACACCAGAAAATGATTTGGATGCAAAATGTTTCACCCGAGCAGAATGTATGGCAGCCCGCGCTGAAATGGGTGTACCGGTAGATCAACAGCAAAATGGTTTTTATAACAACACAGCCGAAACGAGACAAGCGTGTAAAGACAAAGAAGATGATCAAGGAACCGAACTGGGATTTTGTCTCCCTGCTGGACAAACAGTCACAGCAGTAAAATTTGGAGGAGAAACAAAATTTGCCAATATTGGTGTCTTTATACAGTTTATGTATCGCTATGGCGTTGTTTTTGCTGGAATACTCGCCGTCATCATTATTATTGTAGCAGGGTTACAGTGGACCGCGTCAGGTGGAAATTCAAGTACAATTGATTCAGCGAAAAAACGGATAGCAGGAGCTGTGACGGGACTTGTGCTCGCTTCGGCATCTTTTATTATTCTCAATGCCATTAATCCAAGTACTTTGAATCTGCGACTTCCACAAATTTGGATGATCAAGGGCAGTCCCATTGAAAACTCGTACAAATACTGTTTGGCGATTCCAGCTATTGCCGATGGTGCAAATAACTGGATTGTACCAAAAATTGCTCCTTATCAAGATAATTATCAGTCAATACCCCCTGATACGTTTCAACCAGCTTATACAACCCAAGGCAATGATCCTCTCACTCAAATCGTCTTCCCTGACAAAACTGAATCTTCAATTGCCACCTGTGGAGAAAAAATGTATATACAAAATACGGAAGGAAATAGTTGTATAGGGACCTACTGTGCCACAGGCGTTTGCTATGACGATAAAAAAGAATGCGCCCAACTTGAAGGAGGAAGTGGAATTCTTGGGCGCATTTCTTGGGAATCTGGAAAATATCTTGATCAAATCTGGCTCAAAGTTGCCTGTGAAGAAGCAGATGGCAGCTGGCGAGTAGAAGATATTGATGACATTGACCTTGGAGAAGCTAAAAATTTCTATAAATTTGAAAATACCCAAAATACAGCCGTGGAAGAATGTGGAAGTCTTGATAAAGTCAAAGGATATTTCTTTATTGTAGAAGTAAATGACTCAGACAGTGGAAACACCAACGATGATCAATGGGTCGGCGGAAAATCATTTTGCCGACAACAAGCTGGAAATAGTTGTGGTTTTTATGGAGCATCGACGGTAAATGGATCTGACGTACAAGAAGAATGGCTCTCAGCACTCTATAATGCAGGAGAACTTTTTGCGCCAAATGACGTACACAACAAAGGATTAGCTTGTGACTTTCAAATTCGAGAAGAATTTATGCCCAATCTAGGAAATGGAGTTATTGCAAACTTTATTGCTGGCGGAGCACACCTTATCAATAAAGACGTAGGAGCAATAGTTGATGCAGCAATCATAAGCGATCTCGATGCGGCAAAAGTTTGTCCTTATTTACAAAATAAAGATCAAGAATTTCAAAAAGCTATTAATGAACGTCGCGAAGCTCGACGGTAATGATATTTTTTCCTTTTCTTTATGAAATCGATCAAAGTAACGAATGCCCGGGTTCACAATCTGAAAAACATTTCCCTTGAAATTCCCAAAAATACACTGACCGTTATTACCGGTCTTTCTGGGTCAGGAAAATCATCGCTTGCGTTTGATACCATCTATGCTGAAGGACAACGCCGCTATGCCGAAAGTCTCTCTGCCTATGCTCGCCAATTTATGGATGTGCAAGACAAACCTGATGTTGATGAAATCAAGGGACTTTCCCCCACTATAGCGATTGATCAAAAAAACATTTCTCAAAATCCTCGATCAACAGTTGGAACCACAACCGAGATTTACGATTATTTGCGTCTTTTGTTTTCTCGCATTGGTGTGCAGTATGACCCTGATACCAATACTGCTGTTTTGAAGTACACCGAAGGAGAAATTATTGAAATCATTCGTAAACAAGCAAAAAATAAAATACTTTCTCTCCTCTCCCCCCTTGGTGAACAAAATGGAATGAGTAGCAAAAATATGATTCACAGTCTCGATGCAACGCACTGTGAATTTGTCATGATTAACGGTGCAAAAATGAAACTTGGGGAAGCAAAAAAATTTCCTTTTGATCAAAATAATATTTATGAAATAAGTGTGATTATCGGAACATTGGTTACCGACAATAAACGCAAAATGCCTCAGATGGTTGCCAAAGCACTGGATTTAAGTAATGGAAGTATCACCGTGATTGATGACGAAACAGGCGAAGAGACATTTTATCCAACCTATCCTTATTCTCTAAATTCAGAAAAACATTTTGAACCAGTTGAACCACGCACCTTTAGTTTTAATAGTCCTTATGGTGCTTGTCAGCGTTGTACTGGACTTGGATTTACACTGGATGTTGACCCAGAACTCGTGATTCCAAATCCTCGCCTCACTTTGGCAGAGGGAGCAATTCAACCCTGGACTCGTATTGTTGGAAATCAATCTTTTTACCAAAAACTCTTGGCCGAAGTGGCACAGTCGCATGATTTTTCTGAACATACCCCTGTACAAGAGTTGGCAGACAGTGCCCTTCAAACATTACTCTATGGTACCGGTAATAAAACATATATTATAGACAATAAAAAAACCCAATTTGAAGGAGTCATTCCAAATCTTCTGGGTCGCTACATGGAAACAGATTCTGACTATATCAAAAAAGAAATTCAAGAATACATGCGTGAAAAAGTTTGTCCTGTCTGCCAAGGAAAACGCTTAAAACGAGAATCATTGGCAGTCAAAATTGGAAAATACTCTATTGGAGATATTGTGGAAATGAGTATTGAAGATGCGCTTGTCTTTTTTGAAGGTGATAAAAAAAATCCCAGTCCTTTAAAAAATGAAATCAAAAAAGAACATACCCCTATTGCTGACCCGATTATTCGCGAGATTATTGTCAGGCTCAAAAATTTGATTGAAGTCGGTCTTCCCTACCTTACCCTTGATCGTTCAATTACCACGATCTCAGGCGGAGAGGCACAACGTATTCGCCTCTCTACCCAGCTTTCTACGGGACTTACAGATGTCATCTATGTACTTGATGAACCTTCCATAGGTCTTCATCCAAAAGATAATACGAAACTTATCAACACTCTTCAGACACTGCGAGATCTGGGCAATACAGTAATTGTCGTTGAGCACGATGAAGCGATGATTGAAGCAGCTGATTTTGTAGTCGATATTGGTCCAGGAGCAGGAACCTATGGAGGAGAAATAATGGCCATGGGTACACCAGATGCTATTAAAAAAAGTAAAAATTCTCTGACTGGTGCCTACATTTCTGGTAAAGAAAAAATTGCTGTACCAAAAAAATTTCGTAGCGGAAGTGGCAAAAAAATTGAAATCATTGGTGCCAGTGCACACAATCTCAAAAATGTCTCTGCCTCTATTCCACTTGGAACTTTTGTCTCTATCACAGGTGTGTCTGGTTCTGGAAAATCGTCACTCATTATTGATATCCTTAGTAAATCTCTGAGCAAACATTTTTATCGAGCAAAAGATGAACCAGGAAATCATAAAGAAATCAAAGGAATTGAACACATTGATAAAGTCATTAGTATTGACCAAACACCAATCGGTCGCACGCCTCGCAGTAACCCTGCAACCTATACTAATGTTTTCACAGCAATTCGAGATCTGTTTACTTCTCAACCAGAAGCAAAAATGCGTGGGTTCAATGCTGGTATGTTTAGTTTCAATGTCAAAGGCGGTGGACGCTGTGAAGCGTGTTCTGGTGAAGGATACAAACGGATCCCCATGCAATTTTTGGCTGACGTATTTGTAGAATGTAATGAATGTCATGGTGCCCGCTACAATAAAGAAGCGTTAGAAATCCACTATCGAGGAAAAAATATTGCTTCAGTTCTCCAGATGACGGTTGAAGAAGCCTATGTTTTTTTCCGTGATGTATCGGCTATTTCTGAAAAACTGAATGTTCTGCGTGATGTGGGGCTTGGATATTTGCATCTTGGACAACCAGCAACAACACTCTCTGGCGGCGAAGCGCAACGCATAAAACTTGCCACAGAACTCTCTCGTCGTTCAACAGGAAAAACGCTTTATATTTTGGATGAACCAACCACAGGTCTTCACTTTGAAGATATCAAACGTCTACTTCATGTGCTTTCACAGCTCGTTGACAAAGGAAATACCGTTATTACTATTGAACACAATCTCGATGTTATTAAATGTTCAGATTATGTGATTGATCTTGGACCAGAAGGCGGAAGTAAGGGAGGAGAAATTGTGGCCCAAGGCACCCCGCGAGAAGTCGCAAAAGTTGCCAAAAGTTTTACAGGAAAATATCTCAAAGAAATGATTTCTGAATAGATAAAAAAATCCCGACTCAATCGGGATTTTAATTTTGAAATAGAATTTTTACGCAACTTTCTTTTCTTTTTTGATTTCTTTGAGTTTCTTTTTACTGGTACGAAGATAGAAAGCTTTCGCTTGAGTTACTTTTACTTGGCGAACCAGTTCTACATCAGCCACAACTGGGGAATGCATTGGGTAGATTCTTTCTACTCCGACTCCGTCACTTACTTTGCGTACAGTGAAAGTTGCTCCGGCTTGTGTACCATGTTTGATGGCAATAACCGTTCCTTCAAAGAGCTGAATACGCTCTTTTTCTTGTCCTTTGGTATCAGTTTCCTTGATTTTCTGGTGAACTTTTACGATCATACCAGGCTTCAAGTTGAAACGAATATGGTTTGTATCCATACAATAAAGTTTAATGAGAGGTTGGACTTAGGTCTACCAACGTCAGTCAATTTAAGACTGGGCTACTATACTATAGTAATTGCCTTTTGTCAAGGGTGCTCTCTAAGAGTTTTTTTGGCTCTCCTGCGCATAAAATTTATAAAACCAGGGTATGGTTTCAATTCCTTTAAAGAAGTTAAATAAGCCAAAATTTTCATTGGGAGAGTGGGCATTATCGCTTTCAAGGCCAAAACCCATCAAAATAGTCTGAATACCAAATACGTCTTGAAAAGTAGCAACGACCGGAATACTTCCTCCGCATTTGAGTGGGAGTGGTCCTCGGCCAAAAGTCTGCTCCAGAGCTCGGCTGGCAACCCGATATTCGAGAGAATCAAGAGGAACAACTGACGGAAATCCACCCGAATGAATTTGTACATTTACCTTCACGGTTGGTGGAGCAATTTTTTTGAGATGTTCGGCGACAAGGGCACTGATTTTGTGAGGATTTTGGTGTGGGACAATTCGGAAGGAAATTTTGGCATGCGCTGAATGCGGAATAATAGTTTTTGCTCCTTCTCCAGAATATCCACCCCAGAGTCCACAGACATCGATTGTTGGACGAATATTGGCACTTTCATAATAAGAAAAACCTTCTTCACAAATAAGATCAGCAATTTCGAGTGATTCTTGTAAATGCTGCTTTTTGATCGCTTTTTCACCAACTTCAGCCAGTTGTTGTCTTTCAAAATTGCTTACTTCTTGGACATCATCATAAAATCCAGGAATAGTAATTTTCCCTGAATCATCTTTTAAACTTGCGATCATTTTTGCGAGTACATTCAATGGGTTATCCACAATACCACCATAGAGCCCAGAGTGAATATCTTTATTTGGTCCAATCACTTCCACTTCGATGTAGCTAAGGCCACGAAGACCAGTGGTAATGGCTGGCGTTTGATTATCAATCATATCGGTATCAGAGACGAGCACCATATCAGCCATAAGCAGTTCTTTATTGCCTCGCACAAAGGCATCGAGATTTTCTGAACCAGACTCTTCTTCTCCTTCAAACAAAAATTTTATATTACATGGAATATTTTTCTGTGTATGCATAAATTCAAAAGCTTTCACATGCATAAAGAGTTGTCCTTTATCGTCCTCTGCACCACGAGCCCAAATCTTTTCATCTTGAATCACTGGTTCAAACGGATTGGTTTTCCAACCATCAGATATTTCTGCAGGCTGTACATCATAGTGTCCATAGACCAAAACAGTAGGGAGACGTGGATCAATAATTTTTTCTCCATACACCAGAGGAAAACCTGGGGTTGGTTTGAGTTCGACATTATCAATTCCCGCTTCTGTCATTTTTTGTTTGAGATATTCTGCTGCACGGACAACATCGGCCTTATAGCGGGGATCGGCACTGACCGATGGAATACGAATAAAATCAAAAAGTTCTTGAAGAAATCGATCTTTAT
>JACCDN011246468.1_pt1 | contig 10947 bp, 14 predicted proteins | sample 7441691 | NCBI WGS metagenome assembly JACCDN01 (sample SAMN15323439, study PRJNA562643) | freshwater metagenome | isolation source: river surface water | place: USA:Blue River Watershed | collected 2017-08-16
ATAAATTCTATTGATAACAATAATAATTTTAATATTAAAAAAATTAAGATAAACAATAAAAATAAATTTAATATTAATTTATCAAAATCTTCTATTTATCATATTTTACATAAAAATATTATTGTTAAAAATATTTCTATTGATGACAATAAATTATTGATTCTTAAAACTAAATGAAAGAATAAAATAAATAAAATTAATGATATAAATAAGTTTATATCTTATGATGAAATGATCATTTATATAAAGGTTGGAGTTTAAAAGGTAAACATTATAAAAAATATGATCATAATAGTAAAATCTTTAAAAAATAATGTAAAGCCTAAAATATTTATTTTTATCCAAAAAATCAGCAATGATGTTTGATGCAACATATAAAACTGAAAAGTATACCATATATAGTAAGAAAGTAAAATTACTAATAAACACAATTTCAAATTGGACTAACTATATATAACTTATTCAATATTTTATTTAATATATATTGTGTTTATTTTTTGTAAATGGTGACTACAATTTAATAAATAACTCTACCAAAAAAATAAAATAATTAAATCAAGATCAAATTTGGGTATAAATACATATCAATTTTCAATAAAAAAAAATTTATATTATTTAAATAATATAAATGGATATAATTAGTTCTTTTGACATATTACCATCAGAATCAAAAAAAATATATTTACTAGACCCTGTATATCTATGTTCTATAATTATAATAATTTGTTTAATTTTATACATTTTTGGTTATAAAACAAGTGTTCAATAATTTAATATAATTTAACTAAATTATATAAATTATATATAATAATGAATACAAATTCAAAATATTATAGTAATTATGATAAAAATATCAAAGCGATTAAAGGTGGTGGTGTAATAACACCATCTAATCCACCTAATAAAACATCACAAACAAACACCATTAAAAACACATGGGATAATTTAAATCCATACACACCAACACCTCCACTTTATAAAAATGTATATTATTCTGATAAAAATTTAACTAATGGATATTTAAATGATGACAATTATATTATAGAAAATAAACAAATCAGTAATTATTATTATCCATCACAAAAATTCAATAAAGTCTATAATATAAATGATTCTAATAATACAAATGATTTAGATGATATAAAAAAAAAAATGAATGAATCAAATCCAATAGAATTACCTCCTCCTTTAATTGAATCAAACATACTTAATGAAAATACAATATATGATGGAAAATATATTTATACAATTGAAGATGAACCTATAAATTTAACTGATAAACAAAATTATAAAATTGAATATTTGCCATATTTAAATGTGGATAAAGCAAATTTAAGAAATAAAATCAGAGAAAATTTCAATAATCAAGATACAAATAAAAATCACAATATGAATAATCAATTTGAACCAAATAATTTTGAAATATCAAATTTTAGATTATTAGTAGTCTTATCAATATTGTTAATTATTTATTTTACAATTCAACAAAAATAAATTATAATATAAATAATATTTATAAACAATGACATTTGATAAAACAAAAAAATCTATTGAATCACCCCAAATGCATATAAAAAATCAATCAATACTTGAAGATTTTAAAAGATCCATTGATGATTTAAAAAAAATCGATATTGTAATAAATAATGATAATTTCAATTGTAGGAAACCATTAAATATGTATGAAGTATTTTTTTGGTCTCTTATATTAATAATATTGATTTATTTATTATTTGAATATTTATACAAAAAAAGCAAATAAATTCATTATAAATTTTTTGTTAAAGCATCTGAAATATCATAAGCATAAATTTCATAAGGATGTTCTTCTTTTGCTAAACAACTATTTATTGGAATAAGTGTTTTATTATTTAAATCAATTATAAAAAATATTTTAGTAATTTTTTTTGTATTAAAATCATAAACATAATGACCATAATATTGAATATTATATTTTATCAAAATATATTTAAAATCATCATATGTAGTATCAGGATTAAATATAAAATTATATTTTTTTTTATTTATAAAATCATTTATTATTTTAAATTCATTTTTGTCAGAAAAAATTTTTTTCCATTCAGAATTATTTAATTCAATAAATTTTTCCCATATAAATTCATTTTTTCTCTGTGCGATATGTATTTTTTCATGTATAAGTGTATTAATTATTTTAATAGATTCATTCAAATGATATTGTTTAATAATAAAATCTAATGGAAAAAATATTATATCATTTAAAGTGAAAGGACAATTAAACATAATATTTTTACATATAGATATTTTCCAAATAGAAACATTTGATCCAAATAAATTGATGAATTTATTAGATTGTGAATTAATAATTTTGTTAGCAACATCAATTGATTCAATGAACCATAAATATATATTTAAATTATCAGGAATATTCATTTCTAATAAATCTAATTGATATGAATAATCATTAGATTCAAAATAAAGATTCAATGTATTAATATTTATTTTATTGAAAAATGATTCAATTGTTTTGGTTAAATCATTATCAAATGATATAGATAAATTATTGTATGTCATTTTAATATAATCAATATAAAAAATTGAAAAAAATAATTAAAAAATAAAATATTAATACTATATATTTCATAATGAATTGGTTTGATAATTCTACATCAAATTTATTTTATTTAGCATCTAAAGATTCAGCATTAAATGATCAAGAATATAGATACAAAATAGCTAATCCAATAATATCAATAGGTGGAAAAAAAGGCAATAAGACAACTTATTTTGAAAATTCTGATTATTATTCAGAAAAACTTGGAGTGCCAAGTCTTTTTTTTGGCAAATATATTGGAAATAAGATTTCATGTCCACAATTCATTGATAAAGAAAAAAAATGTATATGTTGGAAAGGTGAATATACACGTGAACAAATTGAAACATATTTAAAAGATTTCATAAAAATATATATATTATGTCAGAATTGTGATTATCCAGAAACATCATTATATTTAGATAATTCAAAAAGTGTATGCACATTGTGTAGAGCATGTGGAACTTCTAATTCAGTTGGAAAAAAACACATGGATAAAACATATGATTTTATCCAAAAAAATATTAAATAATAGAAGAACAATTTAATCAATATATTTAAAAAATATAAAAAATATAAGGATTAAATTAATCTTATTGATTAAATGACCTTAATTTCTTCAAACATCAAAATAAATATTTTATCAAAATTAGATGATATAGTAAATATTGAAGATCCTGAATGGTCCAATTTGGAAATGGATTTGAAATTTAAAATTGTTCATAATTTATGTAATTTTTTAAAAAATAATCAAAACATAAATTCAAAACAAATTTTAAATTCAATAAATATACCATTAAAAAATCAAAGACCCAAAAAAATTATTGAATTTGGAGGAATAAATAAACAAACAAACACAAACTTATTTAATGAATTTAAAAAAAACATTATAATGATGAATAAGGAATTTAGAAAAACATATAATTCAAAAACAAATAATTATTGTTTTGCTAATTTATCATATGATAAATATAAAAACATCATTCATAATTACAATTCAAATATGTGTGATTTTATAAATAAAAATATAAATATAATTAATATCGAAAAATTATATAATAATTTGATCGATGGAAATCAACAAAAAATTATTAGCAATAATAAATCAAATTTAAAAATAAATAAAATTACACATATAGATGAATTTATAAACATAGAATTTAATAATAATGTGTTAATAAAACTTGAATTATATTTTACATCAGAAAAAATTACTTCAAATATTCCAGCAAAATATAAAATATTTCTTATAAATATATTTTAAAAAATAATTTTTATTTCTTAAATTATTATATTATATAAAAAAATGTTTTCATCAAATCCTAAAATTTTTTATCAATCTGTTATGTTTGGAGTGGTTGCGGTTCTTCTTGGATTGATTTTATCAATGATATTTAGTTTTTTAAAACCTAAATTACCTGAAGAATGTGATGATTGGGATAAATATTATATCATGGAAGTCATTATGTTTTTAACTGGTTTCATTATAAGATATTTAATGACCAATGATATGATTGTAAAATATATGTATGAATCTAATTAAAATATATATTTGAATCTAATTCATCTAATTTTTTAATTTGTAAATTAGTTTTTTTTAATTCTAAATCAATTAGATCAATCAAATCAGTGTCAATAAATAAATTATATTTCAATCCATTGTTCATACCTGAACTTTTACTTGTCCAACAATCTAAACATATTAATAAATTAAGAGATTTTATTCTACCTTCAACGCCATTAAATTTTTTTGGTCTAATTTTTGTATTTGTTGGATGTTTTATTCGCCATTCACAACTTAATGCTTCTTTATATGAACTAAAACCTTCCCATATAGCAATATAAATCCAAGGTCCTTTACCTTTTGTTGCTTTGGCACCACCAACTATTTCTCCATTATGTTGTCTCAATCTTCTAATCAAATTATTTGTACTTCCATTATAAGTTGAATTTAAATGATTTGGATTTATTGATTTTAATATATAACAATAATATTTATCTTTCATTTCTAATTTATTTTTATATAAAAATTTATTTTAATTTTATTAAATTAATTTATATGTACAACATTTCTACATAAAGGACAAGTTGGAATTACATTTGTGTTAGTACAATTTTTAATCCAATTATCAATACAAGATTGACAACAAGTATTATAATGTGAACATGACGTCCATGAATTAAAATTAATTAAATCGAATGAATTCTTGCATATTAAACATTCTAAATTATTTATTATTTGATTAAAATCACTTGGTCTAATATAAAATGCAAAAGTATTTAATTTTTTAATTGGTTCGATTGATGTTAAATCAATTGCTTCTGAAAATTCATTTTTTGTACATCCAGCAATAATAATATCATAATTATTATTGCTAATTGATAAATGTTCTTTAACTTTTTGTTCTAATAAATTTTTTAATTGATTTATTGGAATTGTTGATTCAATTTCAATATCAAACTTTATACCTGTAAAAGTATGTTTAAAAGTATATTTCATTTTAAAATTATGGTATTGATGTATTATGATTAATGTAATATTATCTAAAACATCAAAATAAAATTATTTCAATTTTTTTATAGTTATTATAATATATAAAATTTGACATTTAATGTTTACTTAATTCTATACAAATTTTTTTACCCATATGTACATAATTCATAATTTTGGTTTATATGTTTTTTAATGAACTTATATTTTTTATGGCAAATAAATTTTTTTAATCCTTTTGGAATATTAAATATTTTTTTATCAAATGTATTATTTAATTTTAATTCTTCCAAAAATTTTGGCAAATTATTTAATTCAAAATCATATTTAGAACAAAATTTAAAATCATATTCAGTACAAGATTCAAATTTTATAATTTTTAATGATGATGGTAAATTATCTAATTTAGCATTGAAATTATATCCTAATATCAATATTTCTAAACCATTATGCAAATAATCAATCAAATTATAAGGATTTGAATTTAATTCCAAATATTTAATATTTGGAACTAATTCAAGAGATTGATTGTATTCGGATCCTATAGTGAAATTTACTAGAGTTTGTGGTAAGATTATTGGTTGATTAAATTTAATACCCATTGTGAAATTTACAAGTGTTTGTGGTAAGATTATTGGTTGATTAAAATGAGCACCAAAAACCAAATCAGTAAGTTTTGATGGTAAAGATACAACTTGATTAAATTCAAAACCCATAATAAAATGAGTCAATGTTTGAGGTAGAATTAATGATTGATTAAATTTATAACCAAGTGTCAAATGAGTTAGTGTTTGAGGTAGAATTAATGATTGATTAAATTTATAACCTAATGTCAACAGAATTAATGTTTGGGGTAAAATTATTGGTCGATTGAATGTATAACCCATAGTTAAATGGGTGAGTGATTGTGGTAAAATTATTTGTCGATTGAATTTGTTACTCATTGTTAAATGTGTGAGTGTTTGTGGTAAGTCTATATCTTGATCAAACCAATAACCCATATTAAAATCCAATAAATTTGATGGCAAAATTATTATTTGATTATAATAATTATTCATACTTAATTTTGTAATATTCTGTGAGAAATTAATAGGTTTATTGAAATGTATTTTTGTCCAATTTGTATCATATTTATATTCATATTTATTTGAAGTTTTAATTGTGATTTTGTAATTATTATAATTAGAAAACATCACATTGTCGTATTTACATAAGAGTGTATAATATACATCATCTTTAATTATTGGTTGATTGAATGTTGGTTTAAATATTAACAAATTTTGATTTTGAATAATCCAACAATGATATAGTTCAATAATTTCTGAATTGTTCATTTTTAATCAATAAAAAGACATATATTTAATATATATGTATTATATGACACTTATTATTAGTAGTCATATTTTTTTTTTTTCAATTTTTTTATTATATAAAAATGTACTAACAATATCATTTAAAATTGTATAATTTCATCAATGCATAAAATAGTAATAAAAAATTGATTTTTATTTATAAAGATAAAAATTTTTATAAGTATGTTTTGGTTATTTGACAATGATAATAATATTAATAAAAAATATGAATTTTATCAAATATTTACCGATTATGAGTTGATTTATAATAAAAATGACTATATATATTCGTTTGATGCTATAAATACTACAAATACATTAAATTTGCCAAATTTGTCTGATTGTGAATTTAAAGATGTTATATTAGACGTAAAAATAATCGATAATTTAATTTCATATGATATTTCAAATACCAAACACAAATATGTATTTTCTTTTAAAATGAATTTTATTAAAAATGATAATAATATTTTAGGATTACCAATTTTTTATTATAGTTATAAATCAACAACAACCAAAAGTATGCCTAATTTGATTAAATATGATTTGATTACAACTTTAAATTTTAAAATATATAAATTAGATAAAAATAATCAATTACAATTTGTTATTGAAACTGATCCATTAACAAAAATAATTAAAAAATATTTTATTACAACTGATTTAAATTTAGTTAAATCATTTTTATGCAATTAAAAAGTAAAAATATATATTATTTTAATTTTTTATATGTTATTTTAATTTACATTAAAATAATTTTTTTATTACCATAAATAAAATTGTTAAAACCAATCCATAAATTATAACACCTTGAACACCAATTTTACCTTCATCATCAGGATTTAGACTTGTAAAATATTTTGAAAAAAAATCTTTTATCATTTCTTGAGATAATACAAAATATAAAATAAATAATACTAAAAAATCTTTATAATTGAAACATTCATCAAAAAACCAACCAACATAATTTGCATATGTTTTTGTTGAATTTGGTGTTTCTGTAACAAAATCTTCTATTGTTTCAACAACTTCTTTCACTTTATTTTTTGTTTTGGAAGATTTTGATTTTTTTGAAGATGTTGTGTTGTCATCATAATTTAAATTTTTTTTACGTGAATTTATACTTGAATCATCATATAAACTCATATTATTTTCTTTTAATCCATTAATTATTTCTTTTGCTACAGATTTTATTAATGTTGGTTCTTCTGTTGTAAAATCATTTAAATCATCTAACATTGTACCATTCATATTTTCTAGTTCTAACTGTGAAAATGATGTTTGATTGTGTGGTTGATTTTGTGGTTGATATTGTGGTTGATTTTGTGGTTGATATTGTGGTTGATATTGCGGTTGATATTGTGGTTGATATTGTGGTTGATATTGTGATTGATTTTGTGGTTGATATTGTGGTTGATATTGTTGTGATTCTAAATTATTTGTGTTAAATTGGTTTGGTATTGTATTGTTATCATAAAAAGTATTATTCATATAATTATTCATCATATATTTATATAAATATATAAAATTTTTTAGAATAAAATTGCAAATTTATCTATTTATATTTTTTTTTAATATATAAAATGGATTTATATTTATATCTGTTTGTTCTAATTCTTTCAATATTTTATCTTGAATATTTTTATTTTCAATTGGAATAAAAATATTATTTATTGTTTGTGTTGTTAAATTCCAAAATTTTTTATTTGTATTAGGACATACAAGTGCAAAAAATGCTCTTCCATATATTTCTTTACCTGACAGTTTTGTTGCTTTTTCATTCAATTTATTCGGATTTTTTTCAGTAATTTTTTCTATCCATGGAACCAAATTAAAACCAAATAAATCAATTGTATTTGCTTGTGTAAAATTCAATCCAATAATTTTATATGGATCTTCACCTGTAAATTCCAATTCTATAATTGTTCCATCTAAATCAATCATGATTCCTATATGATAAAAATTGTATATAAATAATTTTGCTACTTCAGATTTTGTTATTAATTCAGAATGAATTACTCCATTTTTATATGTTGATTTGAATATCCCACATGTCCAACAAATTGGTTGTAAAAATATATTTGTCAAAGAACCATATTCATTTAAACTGTTTGTAGGTATTGGTTGTGTTAAATCTTCCATATGAAATAATTCATACATTGAATCATCATCAGCATACATCATTATTGTATTTCCCTGTAAATTAAATTCAGGGGCATTTGAACTTATTTTTAAAATTAGATCTTCCATTAAATCGGTTGTATTTGAAAAATTATTTGATAATTTAATAAAATTTGAATTAATAATTTTTTTTTCTAAATATTGTTTTATTTTGTCATTATGTTTAAAATCATTCATATTTAATTCTTCATCTAATAATTCATCATACATATCCGCATATAGTGTATTTGTATTTAATTCACAATAATTTTGTTTAATCATATTAAAAATATAATATTTTTTTATTTAAATATATTTTTTACGCAATACATTTTTTGATTATAAACATATATTTAATTAAATTTTATCAAAAATATTATATATATTTAATAATATATTTAATTAAATGGAATTCAATAATATTTTTATATTTATTTTGATTTTTATTGTTTTGATGACTTTATTTTATTTTATAATAAATAATATTGGTATCAAAAATAATAATACAGATTCAAATATTAACGAATTGGAAAAAAAAATTTCAAATTTATCATTTGAATTGTTAAATATGAAACTAAAAGAAAATGTTAAATTACCAATTCAATCAGAATCTGATGCTATGAAAGAAATAATTATTGAGTCTGACGAACCAACCGTTGGTAAAATTAATGAAACAAATAAAAATTATATTTTGCCATCACGACAACCACCACAACCACAACAACCACAACAACCACCTATAATTTATGATCCAATAGCAAATTATGATATCGCTAAATTATCGGATCCATTAGTTGATCCAAGAGGAAGAACTAGTGCAGATCAAATTCCTACACCACAAGTTGCTGCACAATTTAATTTTCCAACTCAAGGTGTATTAGATAGATATCATCGTGTTGGTCTATTAATCGCGATTGGTTCCAATGTGAAAAATGAACTTAATAATGATATTATTTGGGAGGGTCATATTAACAAATCTAACAAAATTAATAGAAAAAATAATTTAAAAAAATTATCTAAATATACATATGATGATAATTCATCAAAATCATATAAAGGAATTGAAATAAAAGAAAATTTTGATACAGATTCAGATAGTGATTTTAATGATTCAATTGAAGAATTTAATTCAAAAAATTCTAATAAAATTGTGAATGTTTATAATAATTATTCAAATCAAAATGATAATTCAATTTTAGAATTAATTGGAAAAAAAATTACAGACAATTGGTATAAATATTTTACTTCAATCACAATGGGAAATAAAATAATCAAAGTTGTTATTAGAAATAATAATAGAAGAGAATTATATACTGGAGATGTTGTTTTTGTTCCAGAAATTGGCAAATCTTATAGAGTTAAAATTGATCCAATGGATATGATTGAATATAATCCATACATGTTCTAAACACACACATAAATTAAGTCATCTTGTTTATAAAATTAAAATTAGTTAAATTTAATGCTGTTCAACATATTCACATATAGATTAAAAATTGAAAAATAAAATATATGTTTACTGACACATTCATTGTTATAAAATTTATTATGATTGAAACAAACAATTATTGGATTATAAATGATTATTTAATATTTAAACCTTATTTTAATGGTCCATTAAATGAATATGATACAATATTAGATAAATATTCCCATTTGGTATTTTCAAATTATAATAATTATGAAATTTGCATTAAAACAAATAATGTATTTACAAATATTTATACATCTCACTACATAAAATCAAAATTTGATCAACCAATCGAATTAAATCAAACTCTTACTCATTTGATAATGGGTTATTGTTTTAATCAACCAATTAAATTAAATCAAAATCTTACACATTTAACTATGGGTTCTAATTTTAATCAACCAATCGAATTAAATCAAAATCTTACACATTTGACTATGGGTTCACAATTTAATCACCCAATTAAATTAAATCAAAATCTTACACATTTGACCATATGTGATCTATTTAATCACACAATTGAATTAAATCAAAATCTTACACATTTGACTATAGGAACATTGTTTAATCACCCAATTGAATTAAATCAAAATCTTACTCATTTGACTATGGGTTTTTATTTTAATCAACCAATTAAATTAAATCAAAATCTAATACATTTGACTATGGGTTGGTATTTTAATAAACCAATTAAATTAAATCAAAATCTAATACATTTGACTATGGATTTTTATTTTAATCAACCAATCAAATTAAATCAAAATCTTACACATTTGACTATGGGTACATTATTTAATCACCCTATTCAATTAAATCAAAATCTTACACATTTGACTATGGGAAACCATTTTAACAAACCAATACAATTAAATCATAATCTTACACATTTGACTATGGGTAC
>JACCDN010128256.1_pt1 | contig 10945 bp, 7 predicted proteins | sample 7441691 | NCBI WGS metagenome assembly JACCDN01 (sample SAMN15323439, study PRJNA562643) | freshwater metagenome | isolation source: river surface water | place: USA:Blue River Watershed | collected 2017-08-16
TCAACGGATAAAAGGTACGCCGGGGATAACAGGCTGATGATTTCCAAGAGTCCATATCGACGAAATCGTTTGGCACCTCGATGTCGGCTCATCACATCCTGGGGCTGGAGAAGGTCCCAAGGGTACGGCTGTTCGCCGTTTAAAGTGGTACGTGAGCTGGGTTTAGAACGTCGTGAGACAGTTCGGTCCCTATCTGCCGTGGGTGTAGGAAGTTTGAGAGGATCTGCCTTTAGTACGAGAGGACCGAGGTGGACGTACCTCTGGTGGACCAGTTGTCGCGCCAGCGGCATAGCTGGGTAGCTAAGTACGGACGGGATAACCGCTGAATGCATCTAAGCGGGAAACCCACCTTAAAACTAGACTTCCCTATTAGAGCCGTGGAAGACCACCACGTTGATAGGCCAGGTGTGGAAGCATGGTAACATGTGAAGCTAACTGGTACTAATAGCTCGATTGTTTTATTTTGCTGAAACTATGAGTTTACACTGATGTATGTAGTGTTAGCTTTGTACGGACAGTATAAGTAATTACATAAGTTTTTATTCTTTATTGATGATTGTCACTTGTTATGGCACAAAACCTAAGAATGGTATCTATCCAAAAATAAAGTCGGTAGCCTATTTTCTAGTGTTCTGTTTTTATAATAAAAGACAAAAAATATATTCTAAGTGATACAGCAAAAAAAGCTTGTATTGCTAGCTTGGCGGTTATAGCGTGGGTGAAACACTCGATCCCATTCCGAACTCGGAAGTGAAACCCCACAGCGCCAATGGTACTTTGCTTTTAAGCACGGGAGAGTAGGTCGCTGCCAAGCTTGCAATGCAAGCTTTTTTATGCAGTATGAGTTAGCTATGACTAATATCTGGTTTTGCAAGCACATAAAAACAACTCTTCCTGAAAATTCATTACTTATTAAAGAAAGATTAGATGCCATTATCCAAGAAATTTTGGCTGTAGCAAAAGATCCGGTAGCGATGATGATTTTTTTTGGTTCTTATGGATTTAAATATATCATATATACTCGCAAATCTCAGCTTAATTTACTATAGTATGTGGAAGGTCATATCACACATGGCTTTTATTCCTGGTTCTTTATCATTTTTTCTAGCTAAAAATTCTCCAAAAGAAGCAACCATTCTATTCGTTGTAGCTAGTTCAATCTGATTTTGCTATAACTGTAGATATTTATGTTAGTTTATAGTGCTTAGAATTACTTTTGTTATTGTAATTTTTTATCTAACTGTTATAAAAATCTATTATCTCTGGTTTTACTGGTTTTTTAATTAGTTTGGTTCATTTTTTGTTTGAGAGGATATTTGTGAATAAAATTGTAAGATTAACTTTTTTAGTCGTTTCTTTGTGCGTTTTTTCAAACGCTGTTGCGGATGGAACAATTAATAAAATTATTGTGCATGGAAATCAGAGAATTGAGACTTCAACGATTAAGGAATATGTTGGATTTCATGAAGGTCAGCATTTTTCTTTGGAATCTCAAAACTCAGCTGTGAAGAATTTATATGCAACTTCTTTATTTGAGGATATCAATATTAATTTTGATAATGGAATTTTAAAGATTACAGTCAAAGAAACACCGTTTGTCAGTAAAGTAACGTTTGTTGGTAATTCTAAAATAAAGTCTGCAATCCTTACAAATGAAGTTTCTACTGTTGCTGGTGAGTCCCTAAGAAAAGCAAAACTAAGAGCTGATGTTGAAAAAATCAAGGAAATGTATAAACGTTCTGGTAGATTTTCAGTTGATGTAAAGTCGCAAATTGAAGATCAGGGAAATAATGCTGTCAAAGTTGTTTTTCAAATTACTGAAGGGCCAAAAACAGGCGTAAAATCTATTTATTTTGCTGGTAATGCGAACTATTCTAATTCAGAGTTAAGATCTATTATTTTGACTAAAGAATCTAAATGGTTCAGATTTTTAGAAACTAATGATACTTACGATCCTGATAGAATAGAGTATGATAAACACTTACTTACAAAATTCTACAATTCAGTAGGATTTGCAGATTTTACCGTAATTTCAGTCACTGCTGATTTACTTCCTACTAAAGAAGGTTTTGTCTTGACTTATTCAATTGATGAAGGGGATAAATATCAATTTGGTGATATTACCGTTAATAATAAGTTAAAAAATGTAGAAACATCAGAAGTCGAAAAATTTATTTCCCAAAGAAAAGGAGAGATTTTTAATCTGGGAACTATGGAATCTATTGCTGAAAAAATATCAAATTATTTGGGAAGTCGTGGATATCCGCAGGTAGAAGTCTATCCAGATATTAAGCCAAACAGAGGAACTAAGATAGTAGATGTTGTGATTGTAGTTGACCAAGCTGATAAGATTTTTATTAATAAAATTAATATAGAGGGGAATCTTAAAACCGAAGATCATGTTATTAGACGTCAGCTAAATATAGCAGAAGGTGATATATATAATCGTACTAAAATCGAAAAAGGAGAGCAAAATATTCGTAATTTAGATTATTTTGATAAATTTTCGCTGAAAATAGCTCCTACTAACAAAAGAGATAAATATGATATTAATATTGATGTAGAAGAAAAATCTACTTCCTCTATCGGTCTAGACCTTGGTTACAATACATCTGGTGGGCCGTTTGGACGCATATCATTTCTAGAAAGGAATCTTCTTGGTACCGGTAAATATTTAAGTGCTGGTGTGCAAGCTGGAAAAAGAAGTACCAGCTATTATGGTGGAATTACTGATCCTAACTTTTTAGATAGAGACCTGACATTCGGCGTGAATCTATTTAAGAACCAAGATGGCCGTGGTAGTGGTTTTGGTAACGGTGAACAAAATTATGCTAGAACCTCGATGGGAGCAAGAACATCAATTGGTTATGATATAACAGATGATTTATCTCATGAAATTGAATATTTAATTAAACAAGATAAATTAAGTGGTGCAACTAACTCTTCATCTCGGTTTATTGTAGAGCAAATGGGCAAATTTACCACTTCCGCTATTGGTCATAGTTTAACTTACGACAGAACAGATAGTAGAATTTTACCAAAAAATGGTTACCTAATAGTTGGAAGTCAAGAATTTGCTGGTGTTGGCGGAAATACTAAATATTTGAAACATGAGCTTGATGGAAAATATTTTAAGTCATTTGTTGAAAATAAATATACTTTGAAATTATCTGCTGCTGCTGGTCATATACGTGGTGTAAGTGGTAAAAAAGTAAGAATTTCAGATAGGTTTAATTTGGGTGATTATTCTCTCAGAGGCTTTGCTTCCGGTGGAATAGGGCCAAGGGACAAAAAAACGGATGAAGGTTTTGGTGGTCAAAAATATTATACTTTATCCTCTGAACTGAATTTTCCTGTTGGATTGCCAGAAGAATTTAATGTAACAGGGCTTGTTTTTGCTGATGCTGGTTCTTTGTGGGATGCTGATTCTAAGTCCTCGACAGATCAGGGTTTTTATAATGATAAAGCTCTTAGAACATCGGTTGGGTTTGGTTTTATATGGATAACTAAGATTGCACCAATTAGAGTAGATTGGGGTTTCCCGGTTAAGAAGCAAAAATATGATGAGAAACAAACTTTCCATATTAAGTTTTCTACGCATTTTTAGTTAGGTATCAATTTTGCAAGACTTACCTCATGCTTGTATATGCTCATGAGAGGTTTGCTTTTGAATTAATACCTTGAAACTTGAACTATTTCGCTATAATTTAATAGTTATGGTTTAATTATTTACTTGTATTTTAAGAGGATATCGTGTCGAGTGATTTTGAACATTCAAGTTTTTTATTTGGTAGTAATTCAGTATTTATTGAGGAACTCTATCAAAAATATTTAAAAAATCCAGATTCTGTTGATCAGAGTTGGCGGGAATTTTTTAAATCTCAAAATGATTTCGCTCCTTTAAAAACTACTGTAAAAATCATTAATGAGGATAAAAGCGGTAGTGAGGTTTTTGCTAATGAAACCTCTGGAAGAGCTATTAGTTCTTCTTTGGCAGAAAATTCTCTGAGAGCAAAATTTATGATTAAAGCTTACAGAGAACACGGGCACTACCTAGCTAATCTAGATCCGCTAGGGCTTGAATTAAAGAAAACTAGAGAAGAGTTGAAGTTAAATTTAGAAGATTTTGGCTTTAATTCGGGTCAATTATTGGAATCTATCGATGTATCTGGGGAGTTTAGTGATATAGCAACTATCACACTTGGAGAACTTGTCGCATTGTTGAATAAAATATATTCAGGTTCTGTAGCGGTTGAATTTTCTCACCTTGAGAATAGCGAAGCACAGCAATGGTTATATAGTAAGCTTGAAAATATTAATACACATAATAATTTTTCCGTTGAGGAAAGAAAGAAGATTCTTAAAGACTTAGTAGAAGTTGAAGGATTTGAGCAGTATTTGCATGTGAAATTCCCTGGGGCTAAAAGATTCTCTGTTGAAGGTGGTGATGCTTCCATAATAAGCCTTGATATGGTAATTGAGCAATCAGCTTTTTTGGGAATAGAAGAAGCTGTAATCGGTCTTGCTCATAGAGGTAGATTGTCAACTTTAACTAAAGTTATGCAAAAACCTTATAGAGCTATTTTTTCTGAGTTTATGGGTAGTAGTGCATTTCCGAGTGACCTTGGAGTTGCTGGTGATGTCAAGTATCATATGGGGTATTCTTCAGATAAGAATACTGAATCTGGCAATAAAATACACTTATCTTTAACACCTAATCCTTCGCATTTAGAGGCTGTTAATCCGGTAGTAGCGGGAAAAGTTAGGGCAAAACAGGACTGTATGGATCGCAATCGGAGTAAAGTAGTTGGTATTTTAGTTCATGGAGATGCTGCTTTTTGCGGGCAAGGGGTAGTAGCAGAAAGCTTGGTGATGTCGGCTCTTGCTCCTTATGATGTTGGCGGTATATTTCACTTGGTAGTCAATAATCAAATTGGATTTACGGCTAATAGCTATGATTCAAGATCTGGAAGATATTGTACGGAAGTTGCCAAGATGGTTGGTGCTCCAATATTCCATGTTAACGGTGATGATGTAGAATCAGTGATTCTGGTGACTAAAATTGCATGTGAATACAGACAAAAATTTCATAGAGATGTAGTAGTTGATATTGTTTGTTATCGTAAATATGGTCATAATGAGGGCGATGAGCCAATGTATACCCAAAGCATGATGTATGATGTAATAAAAAATAAACAAACACCTGCTGCTATATATTCAGATAAATTAAGTGCTGCTGGGTTAATTGATAAGGGTTATTATTTGCAATTGAAACAGGAATTTAAAGAGTTACTAGATTCAGAATTTAATGAAGTAAAAAATTATAAACCAAGAGCTCAGTGGTTGGAAGGGCAATGGTCTGGTTTTGATCGCCTTAGTGATGATAAATTATTAACTGGTGTTGCAAAATCTGTCTTGCAGGAAATTGGAATCAAGCTTTGTATGGTGCCAGATGATTTTGCAATAAATTCTAAACTGGCAAAATTGTTTGATGCAAGAAGCCAAGATCTTATAAACGATCGGCCAATTGATTGGGCAAGTGCCGAGCAACTAGCCTTTGCTACTTTGCTTCATGAGAAGATACCAATTAGAATTACAGGTCAAGATGTTGAGAGGGGAACTTTTTCTCACCGTCATGCTGTGCTTCATAGTCAATCTGATAAATCAGTTTATGAACCGCTAAATAATATTTCAAAGGAACAAGCGTTTTTTGAAATTGCTGATAGTAATTTATCAGAATATGGAGTGCTAGGGTTTGAATATGGTTATTCAATAGTTGACCCTAATCGTTTAGTAATATGGGAAGCTCAGTTTGGCGATTTTGCCAATGGTGCACAGATTATTTTCGATCAATTTATCTCGTCTGCTGAAACAAAATGGCTTAGAATGAGTGGTATTGTAGTGCTTCTGCCTAACGGAATGGAGGGCCAAGGCCCTGAACATAGCTCAGCAAGGCTTGAAAGATTCTTGCAGTTATGTGCAGAAGGTAATATGTATGTTGTATATCCGACAACACCTGCTTCTATATTTCATCTTTTGCGCCGTCAGGTTAAAAGGAATTTTAGAAAACCTCTTATTGTTATGTCTCCTAAATCCTTACTTCGTCATAAGCTAGCTGTGTCAAACCTTTCAGAGCTTGATCAAGGGACGAATTTTGTTCCTGTGATAGATGAAATTGATGCTGAAATTAAGGCACCAAAAGTATCAAGAGTAGTTTTTTGTTCTGGGAAAGTATATTATGATTTACTTGAGCAGCGCCGTAAAAAGAAAATAGATAATATTGCAATTATTCGTCTGGAGCAGCTATATCCGTTTGTAGAGGAAGATGTGGTAGAACTTATGAAAAAATATAGTTCAGCATCTGACTTTGTATGGTGTCAGGAAGAGCCATATAATATGGGGGCATGGAAGTTTATTCGACCGCACCTAGATTCAAGCTTAGAAAAAGCAGGAATTAAAGCGCAAGTAAAGTATATTGGAAGAGAAAGGTCGGCCTCTCCAGCTGTTGGTTATTTATATATTCATAATAAACAACAAGAAATTTTGGTGAATGACGCTCTTGGAACGCAAAATTAGGATAAGCTAACGCCCCTAAATTTGGAAAGAGAGTAAGAAACTAGTCTTGAAGCGGTTCTACGACTAGTTTTTGAAATAAATTATTTTATGATTTTTATCAAAAAATCTACATGCTTAGGCAAAAAATAAATTTATTATTTTTGGAATCAAGCGAAGAACCGTTTCAAGCTTGATTTTTTCAGCTTTATAACTAAGTTTAGGATAGCAGAGTTATCCTAAACTGGCGGTTAGAGTTTGAATATCCAAAATTATAAGCTTATATATTAATAGTTAGTATTATAGAAAATCTATTGGAGAATGTTATGAGTGTTGAAATTGTAGTACCAGCTTTAGGAGAGTCGGTTTCTGAAGCAACAGTTGCTAAATGGTATAAAAAAACTGGTGAAGCGGTAAAACTTGATGAATTATTGCTTGAGCTTGAAACAGAAAAAGTGACTTTAGAGGTCAGCGCTTCTGCTGAAGGAGTGCTAGAAACTATCTTGAAAAAAGAAGGGGACGTTGTTGCTGTTGGAGAGCTTCTTGGTTCTATCAGAGCAGGATCAGTTATTATTAAACAAAATAGTTCAGAAATTTCTAATGTTGAACCCGCTAAGTCTGCAGCAATTATTCCAGTTGCAATAGTTGGAGAGAAGAGGGTAGACCCACTCACTACAATGCCTCCGTCAGTTCAGAAGTTGGTAGCAGAAAATAATCTGAATCCAGAAACTATTACTGGTACTGGCAAAGATGGTAGAATCAATAAAGGTGATGTTTTAAGCTCATTAGCTGCGACAAATATAGCAATTACAAGAGATGTAGTTGCTTCAGCTCAAGATAAACCGGTAGAAAAAGTGCGTATGTCGCGTCTTAGAAAGACTATAGCTCAGCGTTTGAAAGATTCGCAAAATACAGCAGCTATTCTTACTACTTTCAATGAAATTGACATGTTAAATGTTATGAACCTGCGCAAAAAATATCGTGATGTATTTGAGAAAAAGCACGGAGTTAAACTTGGGTTTATGTCATTTTTTGTTAAAGCTGTGGTAAATGCTTTACAAGAAGTACCTGCAGTAAATGCTGAAATTGACGGTGAGTATATTCTATATAAAAATTATTATGATATAGGAGTTGCCGTGGGTACAGACCAAGGCTTAGTCGTACCGGTTGTACGAGATGCTGATAAAATGAGCTTTTCTGCTATTGAAAAGGAAATAGTATCTCTAGCAACAAAAGCCCGAGATGGAAAGCTTTCAATGTCTGATTTAACAGGTGGTACGTTTTCTATTACTAATGGTGGGGTTTATGGCTCTCTACTTTCAACTCCGATAATTAATCCGCCGCAAAGTGGGATTATTGGACTGCATAATACTCAAGAGAGACCAGTGGCTATTGATGGCAAAGTTGAAATTCGTCCGATGATGTATGTAGCTCTCTCTTATGACCATAGAATTATTGATGGTAAGGATGCGGTAACTTTCTTAATCAAAGTTAAGCAAGCTGTTGAAAATCCAGAAAGATTACTTTTTGATCTGTAGTTTTGCCGTGTGAAATTCGGGTTGCATCAATTTAGACCAGAAATTGCATTAATATCAATATCTTGTAAAAAGATCGAAGCCATAACCGGCATGTATAATAGAACAAAGATCAAAGAAGATAGGACTGCCGTTGCTACTTTTTCTGGATAAATTTTATAAAGTGAAGCAAGAACAATTGTATTAGTAGCAAGAGGAGCAACGCTAAGAAGTTGAAGTGCGTTGTAATATTCATTGTTATACCAACCCAAAATAAATTTATCAAAAAGGATAAAAATATTAAAAGCAATTGGATAAAATAAAAATTTACTAGCGAAAGCTGCTGCAGTGAATTTGAGATCAAGCTCAAATTTTTGAATGTTTGAAAGTGCAAGTCCAATCATGACCATACCTAAGATTGAATAAGCACCCTTCATATTAGACACAAATTCATAAAAAAAGCTTGGTAATTGAAAACCAAATAAGCTCAGAGCGCATCCTAAAAAGAAAGAATTAAGTAGCGGCAATCTCGCAACTTTTAGCATGCTTTCTTTAAAACTATTAACGCTTCGTGCGCAAAAATAACAGCCAACAGATCCTTCATAAATCGCAATTCCAATTAGACCAAGTGCATAAATACTAAGCGTACTGTCGTTAAATATGGTAGTTGCAATGGGCAGAACAACATAACCACTATTGCCAGTTCCAGCAGAGAGCGCCAGTATATTTCTACGGCTATCATGCCATATTTTTCCATATAGCCAATAACTAAAAAATCCCAAAATAGTACAGATAACAAAAGTAAGAGCGGTAATTCCTAGAGAATTAAAAGTCAGTTTAGTGCTAGTTGGAATAGCAAAAAATACAATCGGAGCTACAAAGTAAAATAATAAAGACGCTATACTATCTTTTTCTACATTCGAAAATCTGCCGGATAAATATCCTATAACAACGCTTAAAAGCGATGAAAGAACCTTAAAAAATACTAAACTAAAGATTACCATTTTAAAAATCACACAAGAATCATACAAACTAGAAGAACCCTAATTCTATATAAGGCAATTATAACAGTAATTAACTATTATATCCAGTTCAAATTAAAATATACACATATATGGCACTACTTATGTTAAGCAGTGCTATATATTGTCAAGGAGCAGAGGAAATTATTGCTAGTTTTGAAGTTAAAGAGGTAGAGTTAATTTTAGAGTAAATATTCAAGTTGATTTACTATAGTGTCCGGTAGAACCAAAACCCTGAACACCCCTGGCAGTATCATCTAAAAGCTGAACTTCTTCTAAAATAGCATGTTCATATTTAGCAATTACCATCTGTGCAATTCGCATGCTGCGTTCGACGATAAAATCATTAGTACCATGATTTATCAAAATGATCTTGATCTCTCCACGATAATCCGCATCTATAGTACCTGGAGTATTTAATACAGTAATCCCGAATTTTGCGGCTAAACCAGAACGTGGTCTTATTTGAGCTTCAAATCCTTCCGGCAATCCTATAGAAATGCCAGTTGGAATAATTGCTATCTCAGTTGGTTTAACAATAACTGGTTCAGAGACAGCAGCAAGCAAATCCATACCAGCGCTTTGTGGAGTTGCATAAGCTGGAAGATCTAGATTTTTGGCGTGTTCAAGTCTAGTAATTTTAAGAGAAAATTTCATGATTAAGTTCGGTCAAAACATTTAAATAGCAATAAACTGCCTCACACAGTAATATATTATCATAATTTGCACAAGTTATTTTTATATCCTAAATCAACCTAAGAGACTATGATCTCTCCAAACTACTGATGTTAAGTAGTGCCATAGTTAGCTCCAGCAGATTTTAGAAGAATTTCTATATTAGTTTTTTTTTGTATAATAGCTGCATCAAGAGCTGTTAAGCCTTCATTATTCCGGATAGATGTATCAATTCCTTTCATAATCAGAAATTTTGCTGCCAGATAATTGTTTTTATAGACTGATTTGTGCAGCAAGCTATTACCTTTATAATCAACAAGTTGTAGTATGGGGTAATTATCTAATAAGTTTATCAGATCATATATACTGTTTTTATCTATGGCCTTAAAGGCCTCTATTAGAATATCTGCTAGTTCTTCTTGACTATATGATGGTAGTTTGTGAAAATTATTATCATAATTATTAATAAAATTATTTATTGATTGGCGAGCTGGTTCTTCTTTAATATTATTATAATTATCCCAAAAGATTTTAAGGTAAGACCCAAGATCCATTAAATCTAATTGACTTTCTGTAGTTACTTCTCCCATTACTACTTCATCACTCGGTAATAGCAACATTTGCGCTTCATCATTTACAAATTTCAATTGTGCGGAATCCATCTCTACGGTATGATCCGGGTTTAGATCTTCTTTTGAAATTTCTGGTAGTTTTTTAGGCTTATTTAGCTGTTCTTGCAAATGTTGACGATAAGATTTAACATTTAAATTATCAATATTTTTAGATTTTTCTGCATCCGAATCAGCTATTGATTTTGGAGTTTTTGGTGATTTTGTAGTTATCTGATCTGTAGTTACTTTATTTGCTAATGGGATAGTTTTGTCAATGTTAATATTGATGTTTTTTGTTAAAACTGGCTCTCTAGATTGGGTAGTTGTATCAGATTTCTTGACATTAAGATCATTTGAAGGAGAAGTTGAAGTAATATCTGTTTGAAGTTTAGTGTTTAATTTTGTATCCTGTGATTTCGATGAATCTTTAATATCTTGGCTATTATCTGGTAGTTTCAGATCGATTGCATCTGCTTTTGGCTCTGTGGTAGGATCTGGTTGTTTATTTAATTCTTGATTATTAACAGCAACATTATTTGCTGATGTTGTATCTGTAGAGATTGTGCCAGAA
>JACCDN010196850.1_pt1 | contig 10945 bp, 2 predicted proteins | sample 7441691 | NCBI WGS metagenome assembly JACCDN01 (sample SAMN15323439, study PRJNA562643) | freshwater metagenome | isolation source: river surface water | place: USA:Blue River Watershed | collected 2017-08-16
AACTGGTCAGGATATCGCCCAGCGGTAATGGTGCCTCGACCGGAACGAGGCGCGGCGCCAACGGCTGCACCTCGGAGCTGAACACCTGCGTGGGAGGCTTGACCGGGTCGGGCTGAGGTGCCTCGGGAGCTGGCGCTATGGGCAAGGGTGAAGGCGGGACAGGTGCAGGCGGAGCCACTGGCTTGGGACGGTCGTCGTCTTTCGGTGTCGTGTTGTCGGTGGACCCGTCGGGTCGTTTGATCAGACCGGTGCCGTCATCAAAGATCGACGCATAGCCCGATGCAGACTGACTGCCCGAGGTGACAACCAGCTTGAGCTGCTCTTCACCTTCGTACACATCGTCACGCTCGTTGGTGATGTCCACTGCCACCAGTACCGGCACATTGCCTGCCGTGATGGGGCCGGTGTAGAGCTGCCAAGTGGCACCACCGTCCAGTGAGTAATAGATCGGCGCAGTGTCCAGCGAATCGTTGGGCTTGCCCTCGTTATCGCCTGTTGGGGCTTTGCCGGGCTCTGCTGCGTTGAGTACATCAAGCGTCAGCACTTGACCTGGGTTGGCATTGACCGTGAAAACGGCGCGGGGGGAGTTTTCGTTATAGCTACCCCCGGTGACGGTGATGGGGCCCGGACGGTCATCATCCTTTATTCCCCCCTCATCGTTGCCTCCGTCGCCATCGTTGTCGATCTTCCCAGTGCCGTCGTCAATGATGGTATCGGTATCCGTGTCCGAGATACTGGAGTTGGTTGCGTAAATCGCTTTCAAAGTGAAAGTTTCGGCACCTTCATAAGGAGAATCCTCCTCTGAGGAGATGTTCACACGAACCGAAAATGTGCCACCAGCTGGCACGGTCGGCCTGTTACCTGAAGTGCCATTCCATGTGTACGTTACCCAACCGCTTCCGGTGTTGTATTGGACAGAGAAGCCTACAGTTGTGGCGTCTCGGTCAGCGGTAGATAAGGTGTTACCCAACTCCAAATTCACCACACTGCCTACCGAGCCCGTAACTGTGAAAGTGGCATAGTTGGAGGCCTCATTGAAAGTGATACCACCTACCACATCCAGAGTGCGTGTATCAGTGCCATCAGTTTCCTTGGTGCCCAACTCGTCAGGGCCACCATCGCCATTGCTGTCAATTTTTCCAGTTCCGTCATCTGCGATGGTATCGGTTGCAGTGTCTGTTTTACTCGTGTTGGTCGAATAACGGGCAGTGAAAGTAAACGGTTCTGCTCCTTCAAATACATCTGCGCCGTCTTGCGCGCCTACGGACTCTTCCTCGGAACGGATATCAACACGAACAAGAATAGTGCCTGTTCCAGGGGCAGTGCCCGGAACAACCACCCCTGTGGCGTTGCTGTTATGGGCAAATGAAGAGGACCAAGTAGATCCACCATTTAGCGAATACTGATAAGTAAAACCGTTGATGATGGCTGTATCCGTTGAGCTATCGTTCAGAATCAGATCAACCGTCTGACCGGCAATTGCCGTGACAGTAAAAGTTGCGTAATTGGAACCTTCATTGAAAGTCAAACCGCCCACAACATCAATCGTGCGATCATCTTCATATCCAGCGCCAGGGCCTCCACTGCCCTCATTGGTGTCACTGGTGTCGCCATCACCATTTTGATCAATACGGCCAGAACCATCATCTACTATGGTGTCAGTACCAGTCGATGCAATGGCACCGTTGGTCACGTAATTGGCTGTCAGCGTGAAGGTCTCCGCGCCTTCATAAACGTCAGACCCGCCTTCTTCTTCAGAAGCAATATTGACACGTACCAAGACGGTTCCGTAAGGACTGCTACCAGCGCCGTTAGCCGGTACTGTGGGACGATTGCCCGCAGAGCCGTTCCATGTGTAAGCAATCCAGGTGGCACCACCATCTACTGAATAACTGGTAGTAAATCCTGAAATGTCCGCGTGACCAGCTCCAGAACCTGTTGTGCCCAAAGCCAAATTGATTTCAGCACCAGCTACAGCACTGACGGTGAAAGTTGCGTAAGGTGAAGCTTCGTTAAAAATCAGGCCGCCTGTCACACTGATCGTACGGTCATCATTAAGACTGCTGGAATCGGTAGCCACGCCATCAGTGGGGTTATCGTTTGGGTATTTGGTGCCTGTGCCGTCGTCAACCACACCCACAGTGCCATAAACCTTCGACCCGCTGCTGGCCTTTGTGACCTCCAATGCGAAAGTTTCTAAGCCCTCATAAGGATTGTCATTGATGAGAGAAGTTCGCACATACAGCGCGGAACCAGACATCGTCACGCTGGTGTTGTAGTCCACCCAATCACCGTTGTTAGTGTTTGCAGTTGGATCCCAATACTGAAGTGATGGACCGTAATCGTCTGTCCCATCCAGTGCGCCAGAACTGTTGCTATCTTTTTTGGCCGTCAAATCTATCCAAGCCAAATTGAGCACTTGGCCGCTGTAGCCTGAGACGGTCAAGACAGCATAGGGAGACGCCTCGTTAACCACCACGGAATTCACAGTCACTGGACGGTCATCATCCAAGTAAGTTGGATAACCAGCGCCTGATGTGTCTGGTGTGACTGAAGTGTTACCGTCTAAATAGATACTACCTTGCCCATCATCTCGAATTCGCGCTGTGCCATCAGCTAAGAAATTGGCCCCGTCCGTCGTGACGTTCACCGTGTTATTTGCGTTCTTAGCCGAAAGTTTCAGCGTTTCATAGTTGGCCTGCGTAGACTCGAAAGGCGTATCTTGCAGAACAGCAGTTCGCACCAAGAGCTTGCCCCCTGCAGCCGCAATTTGTACCAAGCCGCCGGTGTAGCTGGTCCAAGTCGAGCCGACAAGGTATTCCAGATTCGGCAAAAAATCAGTGCCCGCGCTGGCATGACCAGTACCTGAACCCGTTGTGTCCAAACTAAGACTAACCCACTGGTTCTGCACACCAGTTACCTCAAATATGATGTAAGGCGAGGCTTCATTGACAACAGAGCCCAACACAGTAACCAAGCGGCTATCTGCACTTACATCAATGGTGCTGTATGCCACATTGGAATTCAGCTCACCATCATTGACTTGAACCGAAATGGTCCGATCAACTATGCTCGTCCCTGTGGATGCGAAAGCAATGGCCTCAATCGCTGCCTCGTAATCGGACTTGGTCTTGGTGTTAGGCGATGTAGAAGTCAATGTCACCGTGATTTGCCCATTTACAGCAGTGTCTACTACGGCTGTTATCCCCGATGGGAGACTACCAACAGTCAACACATCTCCAGCTTGCTTATTGATAAGGCGAACAGTGGCTGACTCGATGTAGTCATCATCCGAATCACTCACGGCTGAATCAGTGTCAGCGATTGAAACACCTGCTGATCCGTTGGTATAAGTTTGGGTGAAGTTATTTCCACTGTCCGTGCCATTAAGGTCCACGACAGGTGCATCATTGATTTTGTTAACGGTAAAACTGAACGTGTTGGCAGTGGGATCTAAATCGACCCCGGAGTTGGTTGTTCCTCCATCATCTTGAACTTGGAAGGTAAATGAGGTGTTTGCGCTCGTGCCAGAGTTGGCCAACGGTGTAAAAACCAATTGATGTAAGTTGGCAACTGAAATTGTTTGACCGGCAGTTACAGCAACACCGTTCAAAGTCAATGTTCCTGAACCAGGTAACGTCGTGATCTTGACGTTGGTGAAAGCATCGACCGGATTGTCGCTCGCATCGGTAAAACCAAAGTCAGATTCGGCGAATTGATAAGTCTGTTGATCTGTCAGGGCGACTGTTTTGTCGGTACCTGCTGGTGCATCGTTAACAGGATCGACAATGATCTTCAAAGTAGCCTTTGAGCCATCGCTCAAAGTGTAAACAACCTCTGGAACGGGACCGTGGTAGTTAGCGTTTGGTGTAAATGTATATCCACCGTTTGCGGCAAGACTAATTGAGCCACCCGTAATTGAAGTGGATGTGCTGAAAGAACCATTAGAAGTAGTTCCATCCAGATTCTTGATGATGAATGAAGAAATAGTGATTCCGCCGCCGGATGCGTTTGTGAGTGTGCCTGTATAGGCCCCACTGTCCTCATTAACGCGTACGGTAGTGTCAGTAAGATTTGTTGTACCGGTGATGGTAATTTCTAATGTTGCCTTGGAAGTGCAACTGCCATCTGTCGCTGTGTATTCAAAACGATCTTTATAGGTTCCTGATCCAGGATTGTTTGTCAATGTGTAGGTGTATGCACCTGTCGTACTTAATTGCAAAGTACCATAAGAACCCGTTAAAGTGGACGTACTAGATACTGTACTGGAACTTGTATTTGTCGACGCACCCAATTCTACGTAACCATTTTTATTGGCGGCGATATATAAATACAAATAATACGACTGCCCAGCGCCTAGCGGATTGCTGTCTTTGAAAGCTTCAAAAGCTTCCAGACTGCTCAGGTTAAATGTCATACTGCCGCCGGTGCCATTGATGGTTACAGCAGTCCCCGAGAGTACCGTTTTGGTACCACTCACAGCGTTGCTCACGTTTCCACTTGTTGCTCGGACAATTGAAACGTTCCCTGACGTAACAGTGGTTCCATTTTCAGATCCGAGACTTTGCGTATAGTCACCAACTCCATAAGTACTGGACACTGTGCTTACATTGTTTACTGTCAAAGTGCTATCAACATCAATGTCATTTTGAATAACGTTGCCAGTTGTTGTATCAAATGGATTCGATGCGTTGACAATTTGGACATTACCGCTGTCGTCAATGGCCGTGGGGGCATCATTGGCACCCTTGATGACAATTCGCAAGGTACTGCTTGCAGACAAAGGTGAAGTGCCCGATGCTTCTGTCATCGTGTAATTGAAAGCCTCTGTCAATGACTCGGTTGACCGCAGACTTTTAACCGCTTGATTGGCTTCGTTAATGTTGTAACTGTAGGCCCCATTTGATCCAATAGTGAGCGTACCGTAGAGGCCAACGATGGATGTGCCATTCCAGGTAAGTCCAGACTGGCTGTCAACCGCAGTAACGGTATGGGTTGTTCCAGCCGACAAGGTGACATCTGGATCTGTATCGTTGGTTAGAACGTTCCCACTTTGCTGTGTTTCGGTCACGGCAGTGCCGCTAGCGCATCCAGGTGCTTGGGCAAAAAGAGATCCATCTGCATTGTCAGCGTTAGCGACAGGCGCATTATTCAGGTTGGTCAATGAAATGGTCAGCGTTGAGCTGGCAGTGCCACCCTGGCCATCGCTGATGCTGTAGTTGAAAACAGGAACAGCGCCTGAATAGTTAGAGGTCGGAGTGAACGAATAAGTGCCGCTGGCATTGAGGGTCAACGTACCAACGGTCACACCGTTCAAAGTTATGGTGTTGGATGATCCCAAAACCCCCGTCACAGTGCTGGTCCCGTTGGAGTAGGTGAATCCTGTCACCGTCAAAATGTCACCGTCCAGATCGGTGTCATTCGCAATCACAGTACCGGTGGCGACCATGTTTTCATTGACGGTTTTGCTGTCTGGGTTAGCGATAGGCAAATCGTTGCCCGGTGTCACCGAAATAGACAGAACTGCCGTTGCAGATTCCCCCTTTCCGTCACTCACCGTGTAAGTGATGGGCGGGACAGGTCCGTTGAAATTAGTCAACGGTGTGAATGAATAGCTGCCATCCTTGTTGATGACGATAGTGCCCACATTGGGAATGGTGTAAGTGCCGCCATTAGTGGGATCAACCGATGTACTCACGCCACCGACTGAAAACGTGGTAACCGTCAATGAATCACTGTTGGGATCACTATCGTTACTCAAGACGTTGCCACTGCCCGCAGCGCCCTCCGTCAAAATCAGGCTGTCATTGGCAGCCTGGGGAGCGCTGTTGGGCACCATCACGCTGTTCAGCGCACTGTCCACCCGGTCTGAGGATGACCCAACGTTGGCCACAGTAATGTTCCCCCGAGTACCGTCTTTGGTGTTGTTGATTGGTACGCCGGTGGTGCCTGCCGCTATTTGTGTATTGAACCAAGCTTGGTCCACAACAAACAAAAAACCACGGTTGTTTAATACCGAACTGTCACCATCTTGGTTGCCATCTGCTTGGGCCAAGGCAAGTGTTGTAAAGCGAGTGTCTGTCCAAAAATAAAAGCCACGAACGACACCGCCTGCTTTAATCGGGCGACTGATCCAGCCGTGGTAAGTGTTCCCACCCACAATCACAGTAGATGCCGATACGTCGTTGCCGCTGAAGTTTTGACCATTGGTCCCATCGCTGATGCTGACCACGCCCAAAGATACGCTGGCATTGAAAAAGTGTGAGTTTTGTTCTTTGTCGGCCCAGCGTTCGGTGGTGGCGATATCGCCAGTGGTGATCTGCGCAGTGGTTTTGCCGGCCGTGCTGTTGTCCCGGTCGTACACCATCTCATAGGCGTTCACAAAATTGAACGACGCCAATTCGGCCAACACCTGCTGGCCATCGAGGCTGAGGATCGCATGGTCGTTGCCGGTCAAGTCAAACGACACAGGCAGCGGCTTCGTGCCATTGACCACAAACTGTGCAAACACTTCACCTTCGTCGCCTGCGGTGTCAGCGTCGCCATTGATGGCGTGGTCCAGGTAGTGGCCCAGTTCCTCGGTCAAGACGATGGCCACCGATTCGCTGTCTGCTGTAGCCACCCAGTCGGCATTGAGATAAATGGTGGCTTCGCCCGTTGTGCCTGTGGCTGAAAACGCGCCTTTGGCGCCTTGCAGTTCAGAGACGCTGCGCAATTCCACGCGCACGTTCAGATCGCCTTGTTCGACCTGGGCCAAGAATTGGTCTACAGCGGCTTGCCACTCGGGCGTGGCTTGCACGCCGGTTTGCTCGCCCTTAAATAGGTTAAACAATTGTTCGCGTGCGTCTGGGCGCTTCAAAAAGTCGGTGACCAGCTGCTCGGCACGGGCTTCCGCTTTCGTCAGTGATTCGTTGGGAGCAATGGCAGCAGGCGCCAACACTTGCAGGTCAATTGCTTTGTCCACCGCATCCACCACCGCCGCCCCATCAAACATGAAGCGCTGCTCCAGCGCCATCAAGCCCGAGGCTCTGCGGACCAATTTGTTTTTCAAAGTTGGGGCTGTGTTGACGGCATTTTTTTTCATCGTCTTGTTCCTGCGGCCCACGCGGGGCCTTTTTTTGACTGGGGTCTTGAATTGACTGCTTAAAGCTTTACTGTCCGGCGGGCGGGCTGACCATCACCTTGCCGCTCATGCCGGCCATCAATTCTGGAAAACGGCCACTGATGGCAGCAGCCACCTTGACGGATTGGCTCACCGGGTCCACGCGTGCACCGATGCGGATGAATTTGGCGGGATAGGTCTTGCGCGTTTCGTCGATTTGCACCTGAAAAGCGCCGCCAACTTTGAGCCAGCTCATCCACATCGAAGGCACCAAAAATTCCAGCTCCAAAACGCTGTCGTCGATGATGTCCAGCAAGGGCTGACCCGCCTGAACATATTGCTGTTCACGGGCTTTTTGTTCAGCCACACGTCCACTGAAAGGCGCTGCAATGCTGCATTTAGACAGCACGACCCTGTTGCCCCCCACCTCGGCCTTGGCCTTGGCACTGGCCGAACGGGACAAATCCAGCTCGAGCTGCCCAACGGAGTTCAGTTCTTCCAAACGCAGATTCGACTTGAGCGTCTGGTCTGCCGCATCCTGCTCAGCCAGGGCTTTTTGAAGCTGCGATTGCTGCAAGCTGCAGTCAAAACTCACCAGCGTCTGGCCGCGCTGAAAGGACGACCCCTCTTGCACCGTGATGGCCGAAATCTTGGCACCAATTTCCGCCGCAATCGTGGTGTAGCGGCGCGGCATCAGCTGGGCCCGGATCTCTTGGCGCTCAGCGGTAGAACGCGGCAAGGTCGTTGGCCCTGCGCCTGTCGGCGCGATGGGCTTGGGTGTGGGCGATGCTGTGGCTTGCGCCCACACAGGGGTACCCCCCATGGTGGCCATCAAGCACAACGCCAAAACGCGCAGACGATTCACCATGAGCCTTTGGTCTTGGGGCTGACGCTGGCCGTCTTGGGGGCAGCAGCGGGTTGGGACGCCTCAGCCCGAAGCTGAGACCATGGTGCTTGGGCTTTGCTCAGTTGCTCGGTCAGCTCTTGCAAAGACAAGTCGCTGGTGCTGCCAATTTGTGGCTCCATGCCCAGCGTGGCCACCAAGCGGCTTTCGGCCACCTGCACTTGCGCCAGTGCCTGGTAGCGGCGCAGCAAACTCAAAATGGCCGATGTTTCGGTGCTCACTAAATCCAGCTTGCTTTGCGCCTGCACCGACTGGCGGTTGCGCATCACTTCAGAAATTTTGTTGTCCGTGGCATAGATGGCGTCCGCACGCTCGAACTGGCTGCGTGAGTTGATCACCGCCAGACGCGACAAATGCACCTGAGTCAACACAGACAGTTGCATGGCCATGCGGCGCTGGTCGGCCAATGCCACCCCTGCCTCGGCCAACTTCATCTGGGCTGGCCCTGTGAACAGGTTCATGAAGTTGAACGACAGCTGCACACCTGCTTCATTCCAGTTGCGGTGCAGCAAGTAGCTGTCGGTGTCGTACTTGGTGGCGTAGTTGAAAGACAGATTAGGGAACATGCGCACCAGGGTGCGACGTGTTTCTTCGCGTGCAATGCGGGCGTTGTAATGCTGCTCGCGCAAATCGGCATTACGGATCAAAGCCGCTTCTTCCAGCTTTTGCACCGGTACCTGGGTGACTTCATTGCTGATGTTCTTCAGGTCGGTGGTCGCGATCTGGATCGGCTGCCCCAACGGTGCATTGATCAAAGAGGCCAGATCCACCTGAGCGGACGACAACTCTTGGTCAATGGACTCCAGCAAACGCATGTTTTCCAGCAACTGGCGCTGGTAGCGCAACGGCTCCAAGGGGTTGCGCACGCGCTCTGTAGCGGCCTTGCGCGAGTCGGCCAAAGCTTCTTCAGCCAGTTGAATGGTTTTTTGCACGTCCGCCTTCAGCAGCTGGGCACTGGCAGCACGCCAATAGGCCGTGCGCACGTCTTGCATCAGCAAATGCATGGCCTTGCGGCGCTTTTCGCCCGCAATCATGAAGCGGTCGGCTTGCTGCTTGGCACCGTAATAGCCAGTGCCAAAGTCCAGCAGACTCCAGGTCAGCCCCAGATCGGCCGTGCTGTGGTTGCGGTCAGCCGAGGTGGATGTGTTGTTGGCGTCGGTGCTGCTAGGTTGCTCTGAGGGGTAAGTGCTGCTCCAGGTAAAACGCGATTTGTCACGAGAGGCATAGCCTGCCTGGGCCAGCACTTTGGGCAGCATGTCAAATTTGGTGACATCCATCTGCCCCAAGGCCAGCGCTTCTTCCATTTGCTTAGAGCGACGGTCCAGGTTGTATTTCAAGGCACGGGCCATCGCCTCGTCCAAAGACAAGGGCCCGTTGATGGGCGCGACGTCTTTGCGCAGTCCCGCTGCGTCTTTTTGCTGCTGGGTCTGCATGTCTTGTTGCGTGAGTGCAACAGGCTGAACGTTGGCGCAACCCGTGGCCACCACGCAAGCCAAAGCCACCAGACTCCAGCGCAAAGGCGTCTTGATCTGGGTAGTTCTCGATTTGTTAGTTATTTGGTGTTTCATTTGATCTCTTTTGAGTAGGTTTAATGAAATGATTTATTTGGGTTTTTTGGGGTTTATATTTGTATTAATAGGTTAAATTAATAAATTCCTCATTTCCAAAAAAAACCCAAAAGACAACGCTCCTTCCCTAAATTGGATCAAAGCGGAATCGTCTTAAAAAAGAGTTTTTAGGTTCTCAAAACGGCATGCATTCAAAGTTTTCTTCTTGGTCGGTTTCAATGCTCAATTGGTTTTTGGCACTGTTGCTTGCCCTGCCACTCGCAGCAACGGCCCGGCAAGACCACATCCGAGAAAAGGCCTGGCTAGAAGACCCCAGCGGCCAGCTCAGTTGGTCCGATGTCCAGCAAAAAACTGCTCAGCCCTACACCGGCATGCTGAGCAAAGGCTTTGGAAAGTCGGTCATCTGGCTGAAACTGCGAATTGACCCCGGTGTGCGCCCTGCCCCCAATAAAGAACCGGATCGGATGGTGCTGCGCATTCGCCCGGTCTATCTGGACGACATCCAGATTTACGACCCTTTGGCACCGCAGGGCCTGGCGGGAACCACTGGGGACAGACATCACCCACGTCTTGACGAGTTTCAAGGCCTGGATTTTTTTGTACCTATTGCGCGGGGGACTGAACCGCGAGACATCTGGCTGCGTTTGGTCTCCAGCAGCACACGCCAAATTGATGTGCAAGCACTGGATCTGGACGATCTGAACCAACGCACCCGGCTTCAGCAACTGGTGTTTGCCGTTTACATCGGGCTGATTTTGATTTTTGCCATTTGGGCGTTTGTGTATTGGCTGTTCAGCCGAGAGCAACTGATCGGTATCTTTTGCTTGACACAAACTGCGGCACTGTTTTACGCATTGGGCTCACTAGGGTATTTGCGGGCTTTTTGGCCTGTGGGCTGGTCTGCTTCAAGTTTGGACCAGACCGTCACTTTTTTCAGCATCACCGCCGTCAGCAGCGCTGTGCTGTTTCATATCTTGCTGCTGCGTGAACTGGGCCCACCACGCTGGATGCAACGTCTTCACATCGGCATGGTGGCTTTGCTCCCCGTCAAGCTCGTGCTGATGGCTTTCATACCCATACTGGCTTTGCGCATCAACATGCTCGAAGTTCTGGTGTCCCCCATCGTCTTCCTGTGCACAGTTTTCCTGGCACGCGGATGGTCATCGCCTAATGGTGAACAAAAACCTCCATTGGCCAAAGCCGTGGTAGTGGTTTTTTACACCTTGTTGTTGGCTGCATTGGCAATAGCCGCACTGGCTGGGCTGGGATTGGCCAGATCTGGCGAGATCGCGCTGCACATCGTGCAAGTGCACGGCTTGGTCACTGCGTTTTTTGTTTTGTTGATGCTGCAATACAGAGCACATGTCATCA
>JACCDN010181971.1_pt1 | contig 10944 bp, 5 predicted proteins | sample 7441691 | NCBI WGS metagenome assembly JACCDN01 (sample SAMN15323439, study PRJNA562643) | freshwater metagenome | isolation source: river surface water | place: USA:Blue River Watershed | collected 2017-08-16
CCTGAAGGGCTTCTGCACAACACAGCGATTCCTACCAGCGTTTTAGTTCTTAACAAGGCAAAACAAAAAGGTAAACCCATTCATTTTGTTGATGCGTCTGGGTTAGGAAAAAAAGATAAACGCCTAAGGGTGCTTTCAACAGCGGAAGTCGAGCAGATTGCAAGCCTGGCTAAAGGCATAGATGAAAATAGCCCACTGTATAAAGCCGTTTATATACCGGAAATTCGTCGGCAATCCGCAAAAGGCGATGGTAACAATTTAAGTGTTAGTCAATTTTTCATTAGCGAAGCACACTTTGAATTACCCAATGTAGAAGAAGAATTGGCAAAATTAAAACAATGTCAAACTGAATTTAAACAAGCGCAAGCAAAGCTCAACCGCTTACTAAATATTACTGAATAAGAGGAGGTAACCATCATGGCAGACTTTAAAAAAATTGAAGAATTAGAAAAGCGTTTGTGGGCAGCTGCGGATAGCATGCGCGCTAACACAGGTTTAACGGCACAAGAATATTCACGCCCCATATTAGGCTTAATTTTTTTGCGCTACGCGGAGTATCGCTTTACACAAGCAAAAGCGAATTTAGAAGAACAAGGTGCTCGCCGCCGTGGTGGCGATATTAAATCGCGCATTCAAGCTGAAGGCGCTATGTATGTTCCAGACTCAGCGCTATTTTCAAATTTATTGGCTCTACCAGAAGGCGCAAATATTGGCGTAAATATCAATGAAGCTATGAAAGCACTTGAGGCAGAAAACGAAGCGATTAAAGATGCACTACCCAAAACCTACACGCGCTTCGAAAACGATATTCTAAAAGGGCTACTCAAAAACTTTGCGAGTATAGATTTTGGTTTAGGGTCAGATGTGTTTGGCCGCATTTACGAATTCTTCTTGAATGAATTTGCAAAAACTGAAGGTCAAGGTGGCGGTGAATTTTTTACACCATCAACACTGGTTCGTCTCATTACAGAAATTATTGAACCCTACCACGGCAAAGTGTTTGACCCCGCCTGCGGTTCAGGCGGTATGTTTGTAAGTTCTGCAAACTTTGTAACAGAACACAATAAAAGCGCAGCCGATTCTCTCTCAATTTTCGGGCAAGAAAAAACTGGCGATACGGTTCGCCTAGCGAAAATGAACTTGGCTGTACATGGGTTGCAGGGAGATATTCGTGAAGGTAACTCCTATTACGATGATATTCACCAGTGTGCAGGTCAATTTGATTTTGTTATGGCAAACCCGCCCTTCAATGTGGACGCTATTCAGAAAGAACGTTTAGAGGGAGATAAAGCTCGCTTCCCATTTGGTATGCCGCGCAATGACAACGGCAACTATATTTGGATTCAACTTTTCTACGCCGCACTTAATGAAAAAGGCCGTGCTGGATTCGTGATGGCGAACTCTGCGAGCGATGCACGCGGTAGCGAGTTGGATATTCGCAAAAAAATAATTGAAGCTGATGGTATCGATGTGATGATCGCTATCTCTGGCAACTTTTTCTATACCGTAACTTTGCCTTGCACCTTATGGTTTATGGATAAACAAAAAGCTGAGCACAACAAAGGCAAAGTTCTATTTATTGATGCTCGCCATATTTTCCGCCAAGTAACTCGTGCCGTTCGTGATTACACCAGTGAGCAATTAGATTTTATTGCCAATATTGTTCGTTTATACCGTGGGCAAGAACCCGATCATACCTATTTAAAAAATCACGATGATGCAGGCAATAATGGAAACCATGCGTTAGATAAATATTTTCCAAATGGTCAATATCAGGATATTGCAGGCTTGTGTAAAGTTGCTTGCCTCGATGCCATTAAAGCAGAAGGGTACAGTCTAAATCCAGGACGCTATGTAGGAGTTACCCAAGGCGACCAAGAGCATGATGAAGACTTCGTAGCAAGATTAACAACACTACAAGAAGGGCTAGTTGTGCTTAACTCAGAAGCACATGAATTGGAATCAATAATTTCAGAAAATATTTCAAAAATTCTGGAAGCAGCAGTATGAGTAGGATTCCATATAAATTTGATTCCATTTGTGAAATTACATCTAGTAAAAGAGTTTTTGCAGGCGACTACCTGCCCAGCGGAATTCCATTTTTCAGAGGAAAGGAAATAACGGAAAAATATAAAGGCGCGCTTATCGTATCAACAGAGCTTTTTATTTCTGAAAATAAATACAATGAAATAAAATCGAGACACGGTGTTCCTTTAGAAGGAGACCTATTATTAACTTCAGTAGGAACTCTGGGCTCTACATATATTGTTAAAACAGGAGATAAATTCTATTTCAAAGATGGAAATATAACCTGGTTTAGAAACTTCCGGCATGTTGATAGCAAATATATCAGGTATTGGATGCAGTCTCCAACAGGAGTGGGAGAGCTAAAGAAATCCGAAATAGGATCTTCCCAGTCAGCATATACGATAGCAAATCTAAAGATGATGGATATTGAGGTTCCTGATAAAGAAGAACAGGAGTCTGTTGTTGAAGTGTTAGAAAAGTATGATGATTTAATTGAAAACAATAACCGCCGCATTGCCATTTTGGAGGAAACGGCGCAGCTGCTCTATCGTGAGTGGTTTGTAAAATTTCGCTACCCCGGACATGAAAGTCAGAAATTGGTTGAGTCACCTCTTGGGCTAATTCCGGAGGGTTGGAAAGTGGATAGACTAATTAATTTAACGTCAAAAATCGGTAGTGGGGCAACGCCGAGAGGCGGAGATAGCGCTTACAAAAATGAAGGTATTCCTTTAATAAGAAGCTTAAATATTTATGATGGAAAATTTATTAATCGGAATCTTGCTTATATCGATGACGAACAGGCCGCTAAATTAAAGAATGTCACGGTGCAAGTAGGAGATGTTCTATTAAACATAACTGGAGCATCTGTGGCTCGCTGCGCGATTGTGCCCGCGTCTCTTACTCCAGCGAGAGTTAATCAGCATGTATCAATCATTCGAGCAAACAGTAACGAGATATCTGCTGAATATATTCTTTATACGCTAATTTCTGAAAATGGAAAATCACGACTTTTGTCCATTGCTCAAGGCGGCGCCACTAGAGAAGCAATAACAAAATCTCATATTGAAAATTTTCAGTTAATTATCCCTGACGGCGAGTTGCTGAAGCAGTTCTCAAGAATTGCACTTTCAATTACGAAGCAAAAAGAAAAATTATTTTTTAGTATTGAAAATTTAAAGGAACAACGAGATATGTTGTTGCCTAAATTAATATCAGGACAAATTTCTTTAAACATGGAGGGATCATAAATGACAATGCCTTTTAGAATAGAAGCAGCCGATATCTCAAGACTTAATGAAATTCAGCTGACTCAACTTTTACAAGTACTGCTGTTTTTAGAAGCAGACGCTAACGGTTTGGCGAAAAGAGCTGTAGAAGTGTCGTTAAATATTAAGGTAGGAGATGGGGGGGAAGATGGCAGAGTTTCATGGATTGACGGTCCGGATTCAACAGATTTCTTTCCAAAGCGCTTAACACTTTTTCAAAATAAAGCGACTGAGATGGGGCCTACAGAATATGGTAATGAAATACTTACTGCTTCTGGAAAAATTAAGCCGTTGGTAGAGCAAGTTTTAGATTCAGGCGGTGCTTATATAGTATTTACTACACAGGACCTAAATACGAAACTCAAACAAGCAAGAATCGATAAGATAAGAGAAAAATTAAATGAGGCGGGAAAGACATACTTTTCCTATTGCGATATATTAATTTATGACGCCAGTCAAATCTCAGGCTGGGTAAATCTGTATGTATCAGCGATATCAAATGTTCAGTCCTGGATTGGTAGGCCTAGTCATCCAGGAATAAAATCATTTAATTTATGGAAGGAAGACTCAGAAATAGTGCGATTTAAGTTTTGTCCTATTGCGAGTCGTGAGGGGTTAATTAATTCACTGAGAAGTGAATTAATTAAATCAAAATCGGTTTGTCGAATAACAGGCTTATCGGGAATAGGAAAAACTCGAACTGCATTTGAGGTGTTTAATGATCAGCCAGAATTAAATTCCCAAGTTGTCTATTTTGATGCTGCTCATAGCTCAGCAATTATATTGCTGGTAACTGACTGGGTAAGCTTAGGTATCGGCGCAATATTAGTAGTGGATAACTGTGACATAACTTTGCATAAAAGTTTAGTTAGGGAAGTAACCCGCGAATCAAGCAAGTTAAGTCTTTTAACGCTTGATTATAATTTTGAGCGAGTTGATTACCCAACAATTAGCAACCAATTACGTCCTTTAACTGATGAGGAAATTCAACAATTCTTAGAGCCTGTTTATAAAGATCGAATCAATGATTTAGAACGGATTGCCAGATTTGCCCAAGGATTTCCGCAAATGGCTGTTCTCTTAGCAGACGCAAGACTTTCTGATGATGCGAATCTTGGAAAGTTGAATGACGACGACTTAGCCAATAAATTGTTATGGAATAGAAATGAGCCGCCCAATCAAGATCACCTAAAAGTGCTCCGTGTCTGTTCATTATATGATGCATTTGGAATTGAACACGAAGTCGAAGATCAGCTCCGCTATATTGCAAATATAGCCGGAGTAGATTTAGAAACAGTATATGAGTGTGTGCAACATTATTCGAGAAGAGGAATCATTGATCGGCGCGGTAGATATGGGCAGGTAACCCCTAAGCCACTTGCAATTTTATTGGCAGCACAATGGTGGGACGGCACAAGAGAGCAAAGGCAAAAAGAACTTATCGACTCGATTCCTGATGGAATGATCGAAAAATTTTGTGAGCAAGTTAAAAAATTGGACTTTAGTCCAAAGGTTAAGTCATTAACTGAATCACTATGTGGGCCTCAAGGTCTTTTTGGCCAAGCGGAGACGATCCTATCTAATCGGGGTTCAATCTTCTTTCGCGCATTTGTTGAAGTGAACCCCGAAGCCACATCGCGCAGTTTATATAGAGTTCTGTCCACTTTAAGTAACGAAGAAATATTATTAATAAGTGATGCGAGAAGAAACTTGGTATGGGCATTGGAAAAGCTTTGCTTTCACTCAGAATATTTTGAAGAAACTGCTTGGAGTCTATTACTGCTCGCTTCAGCTGAAAATGAAACATGGGGAAACAATGCAACCGGGATATTTACCCAATTATTTAGAGTTAGAAACTCTGGAACAGCGGCTAACCCAACTCAAAAATTTGATTTTCTGTCACAGGCTATAGATAAAAATGACACCTCAATAGACTTTGTTCTAATTAAAGCCTTGACCGAAGCAATTAGTACTTATGGTGGTGCAAGAACTGTTGGTGCCGAATATCAAGGTACAAAACCACCTATTGAAGAGTGGGCCCCTAAAATATGGCAGGATATCTTCGATTACTGGGGCAAAGCTTTTGAACTTCTTTTTAAGATATTCGAGCGAACGGAAGGTCGGCGTGAAAAAGTTGCTTCAGTAATCGGTCAATCCATTAGAGGCTTATTTAGTAATGGCCGAGTGGAGCTTTTGGACAATGCTATTAAAAAAATAGTATCCGAAAATGGGCGATATTGGCCAGAAGGTTTGGATGCAATAAAAACAATTTTCGAACATGATTCAGTGAACTTAACGCCAGAAGCAAAAGAGTATCTTAATTCATGGCTCGAAATTCTTAGCCCCAAAAATGAAGATGTGGCTGAGCAGTTAATGGTGCTTGTTGTTAACCCGCCTTGGGAGAACAAAGCTAATGAAGATGGTAAATATGTTGATGTGGCCCGTGAAAATGCTGAGAAGTTGGCAGTTGATATTGCAAGTACTATCGATACTCTATATCTACACTTGCCGTTATTAGTGAATGGAAATCAGAAGCAAGCTTACGCTTTTGGCCGACAGCTAATTATTAGTATTACTGATTACGCTCGACTTTTTGAGCTGTCTTTGACCGCATTTTATGAGGCAGAAACCCCTAATATCAACTTTTTACTAGGTATGTTTGATGGAATAAATACGCTATCAACTAAAGATTGGAATGAACGCTTAGTTGAGATAACAGCTAATGAAAAATTAGTAGATTTCTACCCTAGTTTTGTTATTACAGGAAAAATTACCGAACAGCATCTTCGTGTCGTAATTGATTTGGCAAAATCTGGAAAAGTTGCTGAATATCAAGTCATAAATTTGGCTTATGGCAGTGTGTTAGCTTCACTTGAAGCAATAGTAGTAATTGAGTTTGGTGCAGAGTTAGCTTCTATTAATCAAAAGTTCGCATGGGTTTCAGTTGATATTTTGTATATGTATTTGCATTCTAACCCTCATAGCATTACTGAAATGCGTAGAGTGTTGGTTGATATTTTAGCAAATGTAAGTCTTGCGAAAAATTCTCAAAAAAGTACACATGATGCCTATCATTGGAAGGATTTAATCGAAAAACTTTTTTTAGAGAAAGATACTGATTTCGCTATCTCATTATCAAATCAGTTGATTAGCGATAGTAAAGTGGGGTTTGAGCACAACGATCTTTGGTATGCGATAAAACCTGCATTAAGCGCAATGATGAAAAATTATGGTGAAGATATATGGCCTTTTTTTGCAACTGCTATTGAGCAAGCGGAAGGAACGCAACTCTACTGGTTGCAGCAATTGCTGGATAGAGAAAATAGTTTTTCAAATATGCAGCCATGTATTTTGAACCATCTACCAACAACGACTGTTATTGAGTGGTGTAAAGCGAACAAAGATCTAGGCCCAGTTTTCGTCGCAAGCTGTTTAGATATACTTTCGGCAAATGAAGATAAAATAGAAGCAAACAAGTTGTTTGTGGCGTTGCTAGAAAACTTTGGGGATGACATTCAAGTCAAGGGCTCACTAAGTGCAAATATGAATACAAGAGGATGGTGTGGTTCTTTGGTTCCTTATCTTGAATCTGACAAGGCAGCACTTTCTCCGCTACTGAGTCACAAAAGTCCGTTAGTACGTAGTTGGGTTAAAGAGCACCTAGCAGAAATTGAACATCGTATTGCACATGAATCTACAAGAGATGACGAGAGGCATTTGGGAATGTATTAGCTTTACGCTAATACAAAACGCGCCTGTAAAATCCTCAATAACTCAAAGCTATTAATGTATTGCACATTAAAGTCATTGCAGATATTGGGGATTTTTATTTTTTTACTTTCGGGTGGGTCGAGCCGTTCTTGAGTTACAACAATGGCACCCGTCGTTGCTGCTTTTGCAATTAGCCACGGGTCTGCACCGGCCGCAAAATTAGCAACGTTAGCTTGGTTTTTATTAGGTAAGTCATAAACATACTGAATGATTTGAGCATATTGGTTTTGGGTATTTGCATCCGTCACAGATAAAAAATGATTTCTGCGCGCCTTTACCCAAGTGCTTAGCTCATCAGTTTTACCGGCAAGTTCGTCATAAACCATTTGTACACTGGCTACTTGGCCTTGTGCAAATTGAAGATCTAACCAATCCCAATAGGCGGGGCAGAAATCCATATCGTAGTAAACGTTTTTTGCTGTGATATACGTATTTGCATCCATTAAATACATTAAATGCCTAACTCCGTAGCAAAGGTGCTGATTTTACTGGGTGCCATATCCAACAGTTTGCCTGCGTCTCTTAATAAAACCCGGCCACTCAATGTTTCAGAGACTAACGCTTTAGCAAAGCGTTCGCTGACTTGGCCTTTACGGGTACGGTAATAGGTTGGCCCGCCATCGGTACGTTCACGTTCTCTGTGATCGCGTTGAACACTGTCGATAAAGCTTTGGTATTGCTGCTGAGTAATTTTTCTAAGCGTTAACGCCCGGCGAGCAATTACCCATTTACTCACGTGGAAGTGTGCTTCCAATACAGGCAAGTTAAGTTGCCATTGGGGCAGTTCTTGCCAATTAGCCAAAAACTCATCCGCAGGTACCAGCAACTCAGCAGCAATTGCGTTGCAGAGTACTTCTTCTGCTCTACTGGCATTGGGTTTAGCATCGGATACGCCACTCTGACCAATCCAGATGTGAGCTAATTCGTGAATTAGGGTGAATAACCTGGCGCTCGGTGCGTCAGCTTGATTGATAAAGATGATGGGTGCTAAGGGATCAAAGAGTGCAAAACCACGAAACTCTTTTACATTGAGCGGCTTGGTATGGTGGCCAAGGTCACCTTGGCGCATAACCAAGATACCAACATCTTCTATCTTTTTAATAAGGTTGCGATAGTAATCTTTCCAACTGCCTCGGTCGGGGTGTGCGGGAATATGCAGCACATTGCGCATGTCTGCCACAATCGCACTAGCAGGTTGCTGAGCGGTAAACCGCCCCAAATAGGGGTTTCGCTCTAAGCGTTGCTCATGGCGTAAGTAGTCTTTGTACCATTCCTGCCTTTCAAGAATGGTGTGCACCATTTTAATAAGCTCTGCACTAGGGCGTGGATTGTGCTCATTATCAATGGTTCGCAGGTCCGGTATCGGTAAGGTCTCAACTGGCTCGATGTTCAAGAAAAGATAGCCAAAGGGGATGAGAGTCTGCTTTGCAAAGTCTTGAGCTTGCTTAAATGTGACCTTCTTTTCACCTTCTTCCCAGGCAATAAGCTTGTCTTCTTCCACTTTTAGCTTTTTCGCAAGCGCAGCCTCACTCAACTGTGCTCGTTCACGAGCCCAGCGAAGATTAGCGGGGTTAATTTGCGCGTATGCAACAGCCATGATGTGCGTTTATGACCTATATTTTGTACACTGTAGTGCCAAAAGTGGATGTTTGATGTCCTCAGTATAGCTGCGGGACCGTATCTAAGCCCAGTATTGCCTGGGCAATATCTTAGACACGCAATATACAATTTATATCAACCAATTTGTAAGAGCCGCCGGATATCTAATAATGACGTACACGGAAGATGCATTAGTCGAACAACCTGCCATTAACCTATTCAAGCAATTGGATTGGGAAAGTGCGACTTGTTGGGATGAGGTATTTGGTGAGTCTACCCATGAACATCCACTCGCTTTTGGCCGTGAAAGCCGAACCGATGTAATTCTTTTTGCACGCTTAAAAGCGGCACTGCTAAAACTAAATCCCGATATCGCCCAACCCATTCTGCAAGAAGCCATTGATGATGTAGCCCGTGACCGTAGTGCTATGAGCCCTATAGCGGCAAATGAACAAGTCTATCAATTGCTAAAAAATGGTTACGCTTATACAACGGATGCTGCCGGTGAAGAGGATTGTGTTGTTCGTTATGTAGATTGGAATACACCAAGTCAAAACGATTTTTTGCTATGTAGCCAAATGACGATTTGCGGTGAAATAGAAACTCGTCGCCCAGATCTATTAGGTTTTGTGAATGGTTTGCCGTTGGTATTTGTTGAGTTAAAGGCAAGTCATAAAAATCTACTTACAGCCTACAAAAATAACCTATCTGATTATCGCAAAGAAATTCCACAGCTATTTCACTACAACCAATTAATTATTCTGTCGAATGGCGTGCAATCGCAGGTCGGCACAATATCGAGCAAATGGGAACATTTTGCTGAATGGAAAAAAATTGAAAGCGAACAAGAAAAGCGTCGTGTCAGCCTTGAGGTTGTTATTCGCGGTGTATGCGAAAAAAATCGGTTACTAGATATTATTGAAAACTACACGCTCTTTGTAAAAACTAAAGACACAATAAAAATTGTGTCTAAATATCACCAATACCTAGGTGTGAATCAAGCGCTTGAGGGCTTAAACAATGTACGCGAGCGAGAAGGCCAACTCGGTGTTTTTTGGCACACGCAGGGTAGTGGAAAAAGTTACTCAATGGTTTTCTTCTGCAAGAAGGCCTTTAGAAAATATACGGGTAATTGGACATTTGTATTAATCACTGACCGTACCGATCTTGATGATCAAATCTATAAAACATTTCACTCAACTGGGCTGATCACAGAAAACTGTCAGGCTGAATCTGGTACCGAACTCAAACGCTTACTGTCAGAAGATCATCGTTTTGTATTTACCTTAATTCAAAAATTTAAAGGTGATGAAAGCGGTAATTATCCAGTGTTGTCTGAGCGTAGCGATATTATTGTTATCACCGATGAAGCGCATCGTAGCCAATATGATTCGCTCGCCATGAATATGCGCCGTTCAATGCCCAATGCTGCTTTTATGGCTTTCACCGGCACGCCATTATTAGCGGGTGAGGCAAAAACACGAGAAGTATTTGGTGATTACATCAGTATTTATAATTTCTCTGATGCTGTAGATGATGGCGCTACTTTGCCACTCTATTACGAAAACCGCGTACCAGAAGTTAGCCTAACGCGAGAAGACTTAGGTAATGAAATTGCCGATATATTAGATGAAGCCGATCTATCGGATGAACAAGAAGAGCGATTAGAGCGAGAGTTCGCAAAGCAATATCACATCATTACGCGTGATGACCGGCTTGATACTATTGCCGCTGATTTGGTTGATCATTTTATAAATCGCGACCCTTTTAGCGATGGAAAACTCGGCAAGGCGATGGTAGTTTCCATCGATAAAGCCACAACCATTCGCATGTACGATAAGGTTCAAATTGCATGGCAACAAAAACTTAAAAGCCTCAAGTCTCAGGCACACGCAGCATCGGGAAGTAAGCTCGCAAAACTGCTCACTCAAATTGGTCATATGGAAACGACTGATATGGCTGTAGTTGTGTCTGGCGGACAAAATGATGATGAACGCTTGGCGACAAAGGGGATTAATTACAAGCCTCATCGCGAACGATTTTTAAAAGAAAAGCTGGATGAAAAATTCAAAGATCCTGAAGATAACCTACGAATTGTTTTCGTTTGCGCTATGTGGCTTACAGGTTTTGATGCACCTTCAGTGTCTACGCTCTATTTAGACAAGCCATTAAAAAGCCATACTCTCATGCAGACTATTGCTCGCGCTAACCGCGTTTATCTCGGAAAGGTAGCTGGCCAAATTGTAGATTACATTAATATCTTTGGTGCGCTACAGCATGC
>JACCDN010261148.1_pt1 | contig 10944 bp, 14 predicted proteins | sample 7441691 | NCBI WGS metagenome assembly JACCDN01 (sample SAMN15323439, study PRJNA562643) | freshwater metagenome | isolation source: river surface water | place: USA:Blue River Watershed | collected 2017-08-16
ACTGCTTTGGGGGAGAGTTTCATGATGGGCATGATAGGCGAGCAAAGTACAATGAACACTTCGGGCCTATAGCTCAGTTGGTTAGAGCAGAGGACTCATAATCCATTTACTCGGATTGTCCAAAGCTCTAAAACCCAGTAAAATCAAGGCTTGCAGCGATTTTTAGGGTAACAAAACTGCTTGCACACCGCTTACACACTTTTGCAGCCAATATGTGCTTGTTTTGTGGGGGTAGCAGAGTGCAAGCGAATGGAAGGCTTGTGGGCTATGTACAAGGCGCAATACAAGGCAAGAAATGCTTATGAGAGTTGGACAGGCATAGGCAGTTACGGTAGTGAAAGCGAAGCGTTAAACGCTGCTATGCGTAAGAAAAATGCAGGTGCATTTATCGTACGTGTAGTGGATAAAAACGGTAACGTGGTATTTTCAAATTGATTAGCTTAAGGGCCCATAGCTCAGTTGGTCAGAGCAGTCGACTCATAATCGATTGGTCACAGGTTCAAGTCCTGTTGGGCCCACCATTAAGACAAAGAGCTGCTTACGGGCAGCTCTTTTTTTGTCCGCACTTCTGTTAAGTTACGTAGTGCTATGCCAGAACAAAAAGACACAACACACACACTGATTGAGCGTGAGCTTATCTTGTATAGGCGTGAGCGTAGTGCGATTTGGCAATGCAGATACAAGGTAGACGGGCAGTGGCTACGTGCTACAACAAAAGAGCGTGATTTAGCTAAAGCTAAGAAAAAAGCGCACGAAATACGTATGGAAGCTGAGATACGTAAGCGCGAAAACATACCTGTCGTAACACGCAAGTTTAGAGACGTAGCCAAGTTAGCTGTTGAGAGATTGGATAACGAAGCAGCAAAGGGCAAGGGTAAGGTTTCTTACAACGATTACAAGCGAGTAATTGAAGATTATCTAATCCCAATATTAGGTAAGCGAAACATAACAAGCATTGACTACGACGCTTTAGAGGAATTGGATAGGCAACGTACAGAAATGATGGAAAAAACACCATCACAAAGCACAATGCTTACGCACAATGCAGCACTCAATCGCGTTTTTGACGAAGCAGTAATACGCAAATTTTTAACAGAAGCTAATCGCCCTAAGCTTGAAGCTACAGGGAAAAAGAGTCAGCGTCGTGCAGCTTTTGACGTACACGAAATACGTGCGCTACGTGCAAACTTTGACGATTGGATTGCAGAGGCAAAAACAGAAAAGAGTAAAGAGCTACGCGAACTACTACGCGACTATGTGGAAGTGCTGTTGGATACAGGTGCACGACCAGGTAAAGAGCTTATGAATTTGCAATGGCGGCAAATTAAATTTGAAATGACGCCAGAGTTCGTAGAAACAGGAAAGTTAGAGCAAAACGAAGCAGAAGGCATTGACGAACCCGTACCTGTAGTTGAGCTTAAGGCTAACAGAGCTTTAGAGTTTGTTGTAAGCGGTAAAACGGGTACACGCACGATAGTTGCAATGACGCCAACGGTTAAGGCGTTGGAACGAATTGCAAGGCGTAACTACAAGACAGACGATACGTTTTCAGACCCCTTCAAAACACTCACAAAGCCAACGAACAAGGACTACGTTTTCAGAACACGTAGCGGCGAAGAGCCCACAAGCTTTCAAAAAATGTTTGAGAGCTACTTAAAACAACACGGACTTTTGGAAGACCCAATAACAGGACAAGAGCGTGTTTTCTACAGCCTGCGGCATACGTACGCAACAATGATGCTGACACACGACGGTGTACCTATCCATACGCTTGCAACGCAGATGGGTACAAGTGTGCTTATGATTGAAAAACACTACAGCCATCTAAAAGTAGTGCAGGCAAAGAAGCAGCTACGTGGAGAAGAAACAAGGAAGCTGCTTGAAGCGGGCGGAGAAATAAACGAAGCGTATAAGAGCAACAAGAAAGCTAAAAAGACCAAGTAACCATTTTAGCTATGCCTCTCGTCTAAGCAATGAGTGATTTAATTTACGCTCTTTGGACATCAAAAAACCCCGAAATTGACGGTTTTGAAGGGTTTATGACTTACTCAAGTCTGCTATCTGTTGTTGGGTTTTGCGTAGCTTGAGTTGGAGTGCAGCGCGGCGAGCAATTTTAGACGCTTGTTTGGCAGCGGCTTGTTGCGCTTTAATTCTTTGCGTGTCCGCTGCCAAGTTAACAACTTCTGCTATCCTCACTGCACTCTCCTTGTACGTGCAAGTATTTAATCCTGTTTAAATCCTTTGCGTAAATCGCCGCTTGCAGCGTCAATCTGCGTATCCAATTCGCCGTCCAAAATAGCTTGGCGAATAAGCTTGAGTGTAGGGACAAGTTCTTTGGCACTACCTACTTCAATCGTTGGCTTTCCTTTGGTAATCTCAATTACGCGACTGCCGTACTTGATGTTGAGATAGACCTTACCCGTCTCAGCAGTAAAGTACCAAGCTTTAACAGACTTAGGAACGTCAACAACACGACGAAGACCTGTTTCGCTATCAATAACACTACGCTGCTTACTTGCGGAATAAGTAGTGCCTTCTGCTTGTGCAGTCGCCAATCCAATCTGTTCGTCTACACGTTTAACAAGCTTGAACCTGCGGTGTACGACAGGCGTAATCATTGTGGGTTTTTTGATTGTGCTGAACTTGAGTTGAGATAGTGCCATTTCGCTTTCCTTTCGTTTAGAGGTGTTGTCTTGCAACACTCGCAAAGTTAACTTCACCAAAAAAGGTTGGACAAGAGGATTGCGACAGAAAATCAGTGTTTGAACAGATATGGCGAAAAAATTTCACTTTGTCTGTTCAAAGGCTAAATAGATTTATGCGAACACAGCACGAATCACACAACAGCAAAGGCTACGCAGAAGCGCAAGCAGATTACTTAAACAAATTCTCTGCATACTGCGACTATGCAATTACACTCCAAACTAACCTACACACTTACGGCGTAAAGCAAGGCACTATGGAACAGAGGCAGTACAAGGTACAAGCAAGCTTGAGGACACTACGCAACAAACTGAACAGATTATTGACAGGCAACGGACATAAAAGAAACGAAAAATATCTACCAATCTTTATAGCGGCGATAGAAGGCACAACAAATACACATTCATTAAACAGAACACTTCACATACACATAGCATTAGGCAATACAGGGCATAGGGCTACGGAAGAAACACGAAGCTTGTTAGAAGACGGAATTAGGCAGATTTGGGAAGCAACAGAGATTGGCACAGCAGACGTAAAGGTAGATAGGCTAACAAGAGGCACAGAACAACGTTGGGTGTCGTACATAGGTAAAGAGGCAAGCAGAGGCAATACAGGCGTCATTGACTACAGCAACACTCAAATTCCGTCACATTTACTCAATCCATAAAGCAACACAGCGGAAGCGTGTTTTGACGTAACGTTACTCACGCAAGCACTACAACGTAATCAGACTGCTAACGCACTTAGGTGGTTAGTTGTTGACGCTTGTCTAAAGGCAAAGTGACAGAGTACTGAAAAATGTTGAATGGGTACTGGTAAAAATCACCAGCTTGAAAAGAAATGCACTGGTAAAGAAATTTGCACAGCAAAAATTTACAGCTACAGACCCATTCAGAAGCAGCACGACAAGCGTAGCAGGCACTCAAAAAGCTTCTACGCGCTGTTTTTGCAGTAGGGCGAATAGCAGCACAGCAGTTTGGCTAAGCAAAACGCTTGTAGGGCTTTTAAATGCGTGTTGTTTTGTGGCGATACAGCCACAGAATGACGCTGACACGCAACTAAATAAGTTTGGACAGGAAATACATATTTTCTGTCCAATTCACGTAAATCATTGATTTATGGAAAGAAAAATTCCGTCAAAAAGAGGTAGGAAAAGCTTTGCAAAGAAAACACAATATACGTAGCGAAATGTGTTCAAACAACGGAACGGAGAAGCAAATGGCACAAGCAGCTACGTTAGACAGCAAGCAACTGCAACGAGTACTTGATTACTTGAAGACACGCAGACACTACAGGCGTAATCGCACTATGCTTCTGCTTACGCACTGGTCAATGTTGCGTGTGGGTGAGGTAGCTGCACTACGCTACTGCGATGTGCTTACAGCAGACGGTGAGATACGTACAGAGACGGTGCTGAGTGCAAACCAAACAAAAGGTGACAAGAGCAGAAGGATTTGGTTTAACGAGCGTATGCGTGAGGAACTTGCAGCATACGTAGCGGCACACAAGCCTAAGAAGCTTACGCAGCCATTGTTTTACACACAGCGTAGTGAGGGATTTACAGCTAATACGCTGACGCACATTATTAACGGTATCTACCAAAAAGCGGGTATCTACGGTGCAAGCTCACACAGCGGGCGACGCACGGGGCTTACAAACTTGGCAGACAAGGGTGTGAGCGTACGTGTACTAATGGCACTTGCGGGGCATAGCCAGATTGCAACCACGCAGCGATACATTGATTTGCGTCCAAGTGTTGTTAAGGCTGCAGTGGAACTCATTTAACTTTTCAATGATGCTTGTCTACGGTTGACCTCCTGCTAAAATACCGCTATCAGCTTGTCAAGGAGTGCGACTATGGAAGATAGTGAGAAGCGTGATTTTTTTGAGGCAATAAAAAATGGTGCACTTTGGCATCAGGATAAGATTGTCGCAGAGCTGAGAATAGTATTAGCCAAAAATCCATTACACATTGGTAGTACGCACTCTATACGCTGGGATTCATCAGACAAGTTTTACTATATCTACGATAACGAATGCTACTTGTTTATATCAAATGACTTGATTGAGCTTCGTTGCGATAGAGATAATGTCTTTAGCTCTCATAAAACCATTGCGTATCCAATTAAGAACGCTAACGATGTTGGTGATGCGTACGAGAGATTTCTGGCAATGACAATGGAAGATGAGGAATAAGGCGGTTAAGTTTTCTTCTTACGCTTTGCAGTCTTAACAAACTCGTGTTGGTCTTCCGCTAAAGCAGCTTGTTGTCTTAACTGCCAATACTGCGCGATTTTCTCTGCTTGTTTTACGTCGAAGTCCCACAGCGCGGTGTGCAAGTCGTCGCCCCACTCGTCTATTGTCTTTTCTTCCAATTCCGCTTCAAAAAGTTCGAGCTTCGGCTCAATAAACTTAGCCCACCTGTCAATTATCTTTATGTCAAACTCAAGATTCGGCGGCAGTATGTGCGATATGTGTATGTCTGCGTAATCACTTTCTCTGTCAAAGCGGCGTACAGCTGTACCAATCATTACGCACAAGTCTGTACCTTGTCCTAAATACTGCTCTGCACCCCACGCTAACATTTTTTGAGAAGCGAATGGCTTTGTTTCGCGCCATTCTAAGTAGCGTAACAACAGCAGTCTTGCACGTTGGTAACGCTGCTTGACTACTTCAGGGTCTATTCCATTATTTGCGGCTGCTTTCACAGCGCCTGTGATTGTTTCCTTCTTTAGCCAATCAACAAAGTCGTCTGCTTCAACTTGATTATCTTGTGCGTACTGCAGGACAGACACGTATTGATGGACTTTCGAATTTGAGGTGTCTCGTCCAAACACTAAGCGCACAATCAGCGCAGCATCCCGGGTGTTCTTTTGTATGGTGTAGCCCAAGTCAATCAGCTTCTGCTTAACCTCCGCATAAAAGTCGCTACGTAGCTCTCCACTATCTTCAATTTCTAAGTACAAGCGATATAGTGACTGAAGAGCCTTGTAGATTTCAGCGCGGTATGCTTTGCGAGCAGCTATCACTACCTTCTTAGTCGCCACCAACTCTTTAAGCCAACGCTCTTTAGTGTCAGCCTTCTCAGCGTCAAGTCTTTCAATTTCAGCTAAACGCTGCCGACTTTTTTCGCTGAGAGGCTTGTTGCGAGTAAGCTTAGCAACAAGCTCACTCGTATCGTTCTTAGCCATACGTTACTTCTTCTTTGTCGTTCCACGTTTTGCACGTGGCTTAGGTTCAGCCTGTGTTACGACGACACGCGGAATCTTTACAGCTTTACCTATAGCTTGAAGGATGTTTACAGCACCAACGTCTTTGTAGCGGTCTTTGATTTTATTGAACTCCGTAACGATTGAGCTTCTCGCTACAGCCTCAGTAAGCTCGCCCTCGTACGCCTTAGCCTCTAACGCTGCAACACGTTTCTTAGCAGCTTCCAAGTCTGCCTTCAGTTCAGCAGCAGTCTTCTTCTTGCGTGTAGTGGTAGCCATACAAAACTCCTTTGGTTGTTGATGCTAAACACTATAGCGGTTATAGTATTGACAGACAAGATGTAGTGAGCAAACAAAGCGGCTACACGGGAAACAACTACAAATCACGTGCCTTGTAATAAACTTGTGTGCGAGAGGCGGGAAACAATGGGTAATGAGAATAGCAAACTGCACTCAGCGAAACGTAACAAGCGTGACGAGTTCTACACTCAAATTGAAGATATTGAGAGAGAGCTTAGACATTACAAGAAGCTGTTTAAGAATAAGGTTGTCTACTGCAACTGCGATGACCCTTATATAAGCTCATTTTCAGAGTACTTTACGAAAAACTTTGAACATTTGGGATTGAAGAAGCTTATTACAACGTGCTACAGAAGCAACACAGCTGACTTGTTTAGTCAAAACAACGTTGAGCAAGCTATTAAGCTTGAATACTTAGGTGGTGCGAAGGATAACTTGCCCGCCCTTAGCGATATTAACGTGACTCCACTTAATGGAGACGGTGACTTTAGAAGTAAGGAGTGTATCGAGATACTCAAAGAGGCGGACATTGTTGTTACGAATCCGCCTTTTTCTTTGTTTACTGAGTATGTCAATCAACTCGCAACTTTCAATAAAAAATTTGTCATTATTGGCCATCAAAATGCCATCACGTATAAAGACGTATTTCAGCTTATACGCGATAACAAGGTATGGTTAGGCTATGGCTTCAAGCGAAATATGGCGCACTTTAAGGCGCCTCACTACGAAGATACAGCAACAGACGCAGACCATAGAGAAGGGCTTATACGTGTGTCCGGTGTTGTTTGGTACACCAATTTGGACCACAACAAGCGGCACGAAGAAATGATTTTGGTAGAGAGATACGCGGGCAATGAATCTGCTTATCCTAAGTACGACAACTATGATGCGATTGAAGTTTCTAAAACTCAAGACATTCCAATGGACTACGACGGTGCAATGGGAGTACCAATCACATTCTTAACAAAGTACAACCCAGACCAATTTGAAATATTAGGTTGCAGCTATTCGTACGGAGAACCGATTGGCTATCACATAGATGGCAAAGGGTTCGATGTATCAATTAAAGGCGAACAAAAATATAAACGATTGTTTATTCGCAACCTACGTCCTGTTAAGTTGGAGAGATAATGGATATCAAGCTAACAAACATCACAATTCGTGATTTGGTGACAGGCTATGAAGACAATCAGGAGTCGGGTGTTATTGGATATGGCGGAAAGCTTAATATTCGTCCGCCTTATCAGCGCGAGTTTGTTTACAACGATAAGCAAAGAGAGGCTGTGATTGACACCGTCACTCGTTCTTTTCCGCTTAACACTATGTATTGGGCTGCCGCAGAGAATGGTTTTGAGGTAATTGATGGACAGCAACGTACCATATCCATCTGTCAGTACGTTGACGGTGTCTTTTCCTTCAGAAATCGCTATTTCCACAACCTACAAGCGGATGAAAAAGAGGCTATTCTTAACTACAAGCTTACAATTTACCAGTGTAGTGGAAGCGATAGTGAGAAGCTTGATTGGTTTCGCACGATTAATATAGCTGGTGAGAAGTTAACGGAACAAGAGTTGCGCAATGCTGTGTATGCAGGTTCTTGGCTATCAGATGCGAAGCGACACTTTAGTAAGACGGATTGTCCAGCGTACAGGATTGGTAAAGACTATATAAACGGCACACCAATACGACAAGACTACTTAGAGACGGTCATTAGCTGGATAAACAACGGTGACATTGAAGCGTATATGGCTAAGCAACAAAATAAGCCAAACGCTAACGAGTTGTGGCTTTACTTTCAGTCAGTGATTAGTTGGGTGAAGGCTACGTTCGTCAAGTATCGCAGAGAAATGAAGGGCGTTGATTGGGGAAGCCTGTACGCTGAATTTAAGGACGCGGAGCTTGATTCTGCAAAGCTTGAAGCTGAAATCGCTAAGCTTATGGCAGACGACGACGTTAGCAAGAAAAAAGGCATCTATCACTATGTGCTCACTCGCAAAGAGAGGCACTTGAGCATTAGAGCGTTTACTGACAATCAGAAGCGAGAAGCTTATGAGAGACAGAAGGGTATTTGTACCGTATGCAAAGAACACTTTGACATAACCGAAATGGAAGCAGACCATATAACGCCGTGGCACGCGGGTGGTAAGACTGACGCTGCAAATTGTCAAATGCTTTGCAAAGAGGACAACAGAAGGAAATCAGGTATCTAATTTGCGGGAGAGTTTTTATTATGCTTGAGAGCAAAGAAGAAAAGCTTGCACGTTTACGGTTGGAACACGAAGCCTTTTTAAAAAAAATGAGAGAGCAGGGTTACGATATTGAAAAGCTTCCGCCGTTAACCGAGCAAGAGCGTGACGAGTTTGAGACCGTTATACATAATGCAAACCGTACAGGCAAGTTTGATTGGGATGCAAAAAAGTAATGATTGGAATTTGAAATGACGTTAGGTAAGTTAGAACGTGTTGAGTTGCGTGATGTATGGGGTAACGAAGCAACTGACTTTACGCCGTGGCTTGCACGAGAAGAAAACTTAGAAGCACTAAGCGAGACGCTTGGTATGGACTTAGAGAGTGCGGGTACGGAGCAAAGCGTGGGCTCTTATCGTGCTGACATACTATGCAAGGATGCGTTCAGTGGTAATTACGTGCTAATTGAGAATCAGCTTGAGCGTACGAACCATAGTCACTTAGGTCAAATTCTTACGTACTCTGCGGGCTTGAATGTTAAGACGGTTATTTGGATTGCGTCACGCTTTACGGACGAACACCGTGCAGCCTTAGATTACCTAAACGAAATTACTGAAGAAGAGTACAGCTTTTTTGGGCTTGAGGTTGAGCTTTGGCGTATAGGTAATAGCGACCCTGCGCCTAAGTTCAACATAGTCTCACGTCCTAACGATTGGACTAAGAACGTAAGAGAGTCCGCGCAACACGCAGTTGAGCTAAGCGAAGTTAAGCAGCAACAGCAGACATATTGGGCTGCATTCAAAGACTTTATGGACGAGCGTAGAAGTAGCGTACGTTGTCAGAATCCGTCGCCGCAACATTGGATGAATATGAGCATTGGACGTAGCGGCTTTTGGTTGAATGCAAAGTTATACAAATGAAAGGAGTCAGCAGTGAGCAAAACAATAGCAGTTTTTGCGAGTGCCAGAAGGAATGGCAACACAGGTAAATTTATAGATTGGATTTCTTCTGAGCTGGATATTGATGTAATCAATTTGTTGGATAAAGACATATCACCCTATGACTATGATCATAAAAACATAGGCGATGACTTTCTTTCTGTGATGAATCAATTACTGGATTACGAGAATATAATATTTGCAACGCCGGTTTACTGGTATGGCCCAAGTGCTCAAATGAAGGTATTCATTGATAGAACATCGGATTTTTTGGATGTTGATGAGCTAAAAGATATTGGTAGGCGGCTGCGCAATAAAACAGGTTTTGTTGCTTGCACATCCATAAGCAGCGATGCTGATAGCTCATTTCTCAAATCATTTAAAGATACCTTCAGGTACCTTGGCATGAGCTATGGCGGCTATGTTCACGCAAACTGCGAAAACGGTTTCAATTCTCACGAGTACCAAGCCGATGTTGACAGGTTTATACATCTTTTAAAAAACAATTGATTTCTAAAAATACCAATTTGGTTGCCAGCAAAATTTGTATAACAAGTCGTTCAAGCTGACCGCGCTACGCGCGGCAGCTTAACTCCAGCGGTTAATAGTCTTAAGTCACGCATAAGCGTTAGCCTTAATATGAAGACACAGCAAGGTAAGGCTGTTTATCAATACTTTGCAGACAAAAAAGACGAGATTGAGACAGAGTTTGGCTCTGCATTAGAGTGGGCTGAATTACCAGGTAAAAATACGTCAATCATTTCGTTATCGTTAGAAGGCGCAGACTTTAGAGAGCGTGACGAATGGGAGACTCAGTTTGAATGGTTGGCTACAAACTTGGAACGTTTAGATAAGACGTTCCGCAAGCGCATTAAGGAGTTTGTGGGCTAACCTCTGCGCTGCAAGTCTCAATTAATTGACACTTGTGGTTTGCAAAAAAAGTGCATTTACTTACACACTTTTATGCACACCGATATTTTATGCGCGTAAGTTATTGAAAATAAACGTATTTTTTAGGTAGTCTGTTCTCATAATCCTTTGGTCCCAAGTTCAAGTCCTGTTGGGTACACCAAACAAAAAGCCACTCATATGGACTCCAAGCGCAGTGTGAGTTTAGGCACCAAAAACGGAAAGATGCTCAAAACGACCAAACATGCGCAGGGGTAGCCCAAAGCCAGTCGCTTGGCCCACTCAAGCCATCCACCAGCCTCATGCCATCCTGAAATCAGCATGGCACCTGTGACACCCGCTAGAGAGGTCAAAAAGCAACCCACCAATCCCACTAGGATGATGGTCTTTCGTGAAGGCAAGTTCAGCGAAGGTGTCATAGTCGTTTGAATCGTTAGAGATGGATTTATACGGTATTTTCTGTCAACAAGCACCGAGCAACTATCTTTTCTAGAATGGCTAGAACCGCATTTGTCAACCCTGCTGATTGGAGACCCCATGCTCAAGTTTTTTTACAACGCCGCCCCCAACCCCATGAAGGTTGCACTCTTGCTCGAAGAATTGGGCTTGGCTTATGAGGCCATACCGGTAGACACACGCAAGGGAGAGCAATTCAAGCCAGAGTTTTTGGCCGTCAATCCCAACGCCAAAGTGCCT
>JACCDN010852375.1_pt1 | contig 10943 bp, 11 predicted proteins | sample 7441691 | NCBI WGS metagenome assembly JACCDN01 (sample SAMN15323439, study PRJNA562643) | freshwater metagenome | isolation source: river surface water | place: USA:Blue River Watershed | collected 2017-08-16
CGGCAGTCGCACCGAAATCCCGCAGGCCGTGCGGGTGGTTTCGATAAAGGAGTAGTTAGTTGCGCACGTTAGTCCTAAACGCAGGTTACGAACCACTAGCCGTGGTGTCTTTCAAACGAGCACTGATTCTGGTCTTGAACGAGAAGGCGACCATCTTGGCGGGAGCCGAAAGAGGCAAGGTTCACAGTGCCGATCGAGAGTTTGAGTTACCGACGGTAATCCTGCTGCAGCGCTATGTCCGAATCCCAGGTTCGAGAAAGATTCCGGTGTCGAGGCGAGGTGTACTCAGAAGAGATGCCCACCGCTGCGGTTACTGCGGTAAGAGTGCCAACACGATTGACCACATTCTTCCCAAGTCTCGCGGGGGAGCTGATAGTTGGGAGAACCTGGTTGCCTGCTGCCTGCGCTGCAATAACGCCAAGAGCGACAAGACTCCGGCTGAGATGGGCTGGGAACTCAAGGTCACACCAAAGATGCCAAGCGGATTAATTTGGACCGTTCGAGGTGTAGAAAAAGAAGATCCACAGTGGGAGCCCTTCTTGGGGATGCAGCGTCAAGCTGCCTAAGTGGCCTCGATAGGAATCGAACCTACGACACACGGTTTAGGAAATCCTGATTCCATTGAAGGAGAAGCGCCTGAGGCCTGACCTCTAGCGAGAAGTTTACCGACCGCTCCTTTTGCACTTATTGGTATTTTTTGGTCTTTTGTTGACCTTTGCACGGGGCTTTAACGGGGTTACTCTCAAGGGAGTGGCGCCTTGATTAGTTATGGGTTTTTCCCGACAACACCAGATGGATTAGCCAAGCAGAATGCTTTGGGGAGCCTCAGATATCTCACAACGAACAAGTGGGTTAGGAGGTGCGGAGTCATGTTATTTGCAACCCCTGAAATCCGCACAGTTAACGGGTACAGCTATCTGTATGGCGTTGAGTCATGCGGAAACGCACATATTTGTCCTGTGTGCACGACTAGGCGGATGGCGAATGCGAGAACGGAACTACTAATGAAGATGACTCACTACCTAGATAGTGGAGGTTCTTTTATCTATGGAGTTTTTACATTGCCGCTTAGAAATGGACACGACCTTGCCTATCGATACAAGAGACTGAATGATGTCAAGGAGCGGTTTCGGAGGTATTTGCGACCTTTGGAACTTAGGACGGGGATTATTCACTCAAGTCGTTATTTGGACGAAGCTTGGGGCGAGCAAAACGGTTGGAATCCCCACTTCAACTGGGTGTTCCTTTTGCCCGAAGGTGTTCCAGAGACGGAGGCCATGAATTTCATGACTGAGGCCAAGGCGCTATGGATTAAGGCCGCAAACTTGGGGGGTGCAAGGGGGGTTTCCCCCCTTTCTCAGAAATTGGAATGGGTCTCTTCACAGGTTAGAGCCGTCAAATTAGCTGAGTACATTACCCATCACTCCTATTACCCAATTGAATTGAACTCGGATGCCTTGAAGGCTGCTGGAAAGTGGAAGGGGCTCTTGCCATTTGAAGTTTTGGAAGCAGCGCTGAAATTCGATGAGCGACTCAAGGCCCCGTGGATTGAGTTCGAGAAGGCCTCGAAGGGGCTCCACAGGGTTTATCACTACACAAACTCATCCGGGCCCAGAAAGACTCCTAGGCGCACTCAAATCTCAATAAAGAGTGACTCAGACCCGAGTTTTCAATAATTCATCTAGTTCACCGTGACACACGGTCGCATCGCTGGGACCATTGAGGCATGACGAATGATTCTCCATTAATTGAGGAACGCGTGCCCGTTATGTTCACCGTTCGACAAATAGCCAAAATCCTTAACCTCAGCAAAAACAAAATTCACATGTTGATAAGAGAAAAGAGCCTAGAGAGCGTCCTCATTGGCAGAAGCCGACGGGTCACTGAGGGTCAAATTCTCAAGTTCATCCGTGGTCTTGAAAACCAAGCCTAAATGGAAGAGCAACATCGGCGCTCGCTATTATGAGGGCATTAGGGTTTTATATTTCTAGGGGGTTCTCGATGCCAAAGTTCACAGGTCGCCAAAAGTTCGGAATTGTCATAGCTGTTTTGTTGCTGTGGGCACTCGGTGCAGCAATAGTGAACGGATTTATCACCTCGTGGGATGTTGGCGAGGGGTTAGTTTGGCTGGTGTTTTTTGGCATCGCGGTGTATCACATCCTTCACAAGCCAAACCCTGCCAAAGTAGCGGCAAAAGAAGCCGCCAAGCTGGCGAAGAATCAAGCCAAACTGGCTGAGAATCAGGCCCTCATCGACTCAATGTTGTCGAAGCTTGGTCCTCTGACCGGAGCTCGAGCTGTAGTTGCAACCAACGAGCTCCGGGATTTACTGCGTAAGTTGAAGACTCAAGACTTAGAGCAGAAGCTGAATGAACTTCTTGCGTCTATAAATTTCGACAAATCGAGAATTACTTCCAAGCACATAGGCGACTTGGATAACTTTGAGCTTGGAGTATGGTCTTTCGCTTCTAAAGCGAAAATTTCCATCTATAAGGATTGGGTAATTGCAGGAAATGTCGGCTATGACTTCGATATTTCTACTCGCGGTGAGGTGACCTTAGACGGCTCAATCTCTTATGACAGCAAAAACAAGCCTATTGATAATCGAGTTGCTACCTTGCAGCTTGCTACAAAAGACTGGTCTCATAGTTTCAAAATTAACCCGAATGATGTCCCAGATGCGCGTCGAATTCTGAATCAGTTATTGGCAATCATCGAGGACTTGAAGCCAAAATCTGCATCTGTCGCGGACATCGAATCTGCAATGACCAAACTCGTTTCGGAGAGCGGTAAATCACCAGCAGAAAAGTTAGAGGAACTCTCGAACCTTCGTTATCAGAGGCTCTTGACTGACGCGGAGTTTGAGCAAGCCAAGACGAGAATTTTGGGAATCTAATGGGTCTTGTACAGGCAGCAGTAGGCGCTATTTCTGGAGCGCTAGGAGACCAGTGGAAAGACTTTTATACGGTCTCCGACAGCATCACCCCAACTACAGCCATATCGGCCGCTGAACTGAAAGGCACCAACGCCGCCCGAGGTTCGAATACTGCCGGCTCAGTGGCGGTGATTTCAAATGGAAGCAAGATAATCGTCCCGGAGAACTATGCTTTGGTGCTTGTTCAAGACGGCGCATTTACAGGTTTTGTCACAGAGCCCGGGGCATACACATGGAATACAGAGGCTTTGGACTCCGCAAGCATTTTTGCCGGCAATGGGTTCTGGAACCCACTCGTAAAGAATTCGTGGGAGCGATTCAAATTTGGCGGGCGTCCTCAATCCGAGCAGCAGGCATGGTTCGTTTCTCTTCAAGAGTTGGGCAACAACAAGTTCGCAACTCCTTCAGAGATTTATTGGGATGACAAATTCTTAAACACCCAAGCCGGTGCGCTTGTGAGGGGTTCCTATTCAATTAGGCTGACTGACCCCCTGACATTCCTGAAAACCTTGGTGCCCCCAACGTATCTGAAGTCTGGTCGGAATTTTGACCTCACTGATTTGGACAATCCAGTAGCCGGGCAACTCTTCAATGAAGTAGTTTCGAGCCTGTCAGCGGCCTTCGCTAGATACGCCAATGCTTCTGGGCAAGGCATCAAAATGGCTGATATTCAAAAAGACGCTGTTGGTTTTGCTGGCACCTTGGCGGAGGTAATTGAATCAGACTACAAGTGGGCGTCCGAGCGAGGCATCTCCTTGCTGAACACGGCAATCGTTTCGATTCAATATGACGAGGCGACCAAGAATCTCCTGCAAGTTGTTCAGCGTGCGGATTCGCTCAGTGGGCAAAGAGGCAATTCCAATCTGCAGGCATCAATCGCCGCTGGTATCGAATCTGCAGGCTCCACTGAGGGCGCAGCTGGAATTCTGGGAATCGGTTTCGCTGCCGGCTCTATGGGGCTTGGCTCAATTCAGCAGCCGGCATCCTCAAGCAATGAGGACGACGCCTTCACGAAACTTCAAAGCTTAAAAAAGATGCTTGATGCCGGCCTCATAACCCAAGCTGATTATGACACCGCCAAGGACAAGCTGTTGGGTCTTTAGAGAACAACGTGGCGAACAAGAAGCGGTAAATGGGGCAAAGACCGAGGCAGTCGCTCGCAGAGGCGAATCCTGCGTTGATTCTTGAGTGGCACCCAACGCTCAACGGGGCAAAAACCCCCCACGATGTGCTCAGTGGGAGTGGGAAGTTGGTTTGGTGGCAATGTGCGTTGGGGCACCCTTACGAACAGGCCCCGTATTGGCGGACGAATCCCAAAAAGACCCTCGGGTGCCCTTACTGCAGCATGCAGAAACTGCTTGTGGGTTTCAACGACTTTCAAACGAAATTCCCGGATGAAGCCAAGGAGTGGGATTATGCGCGGAACATGCCCATTAAACCGAATGAGGTCACAGTCAATGCCAAGTCTCAGTACCACTGGCTCTGTGCGCAGGGTCACACTTGGGAGGCCACCACTCGAAGCAGAGCGATGGGGCGGGGCTGTCACATCTGCAGCAACTACAAAACCCAAGCGGGTGTTAATGATTTGGAGCACCTTTTCCCCGAATTAGCGGAAGAGTTTTCCGTCCACTTGAACGAGGGGCTATTGCCATCAATGGTCAGCCCCGGCGATAACAGAAAGTACATCTGGATTTGCCCGAAAGGGCATGAGTTTCCTGCTAGCCCAAATGACCGTACAAGGGGTAAAAAGTGTGGTGTTTGCTATAGTCGCAGGCTAGTTCGTGGCGTGAATGATTTAGCTTCCACGCATCCCGCGCTGATAGCCGAGTGGGACTATTCCAAGAACACTGTGGACCCGTCGCAAATATTTGCTGGCTATAACAAGAAAGTGAATTGGATTTGCTCTTTCAGGCATGAATGGACCGCAACTCCAAACAGTCGAGCAGGAGGTAGGGGATGTTCCACCTGTGCGAATCAAAAACTGCTGCGTGGATTTAACGACTTTGAAACCAAGCATCCAGTTCTTGCCGCTCAGTGGAACTACGAGCAAAACGAGGGCCTAAATCCTTCGATGTTCTTTCCGAATTCAACCAAGTTAGTCACATGGGATTGTCCCCAAGGACACATCTACACGAGCCGAATCTCAGTCCGAGTGGCGGGCTCTGGCTGTCCAACCTGTGCTCAGAGTGGATACGACCCAAGTCAAGCAGGAATTGTGTATTTCATTGAAAACAAAGAATTACGTGCATTTAAAGTTGGCATAAGTAACGTCAGTACCAAGTACTCAAGGGTCAAGCAATTCACTCGAAGAGGATGGGCGGCCGTCATGATTAACACCTACTCTGAAGGCGCCGATGCGCAAAGAGTCGAGGGGGAATTCTTTCGGTGGCTGCGAATAGAAAAGGGCATCGGAGAGCTTTTGGGAAGGCGGGACTTGATTGGAGTTGCAGGCCACACAGAGACCTTCTCTTCAATTGAGGTCTCAAGTGAAGAGGTCGTCCTAAAGCTGAAAGAACTTGGCTCTTGGAGTCAAGCTTCCCATGCCCGGCAACATCGACCGTTCGACTAATAGTAGATATCAGGCTTGTTTCAAAAGCGGAAAAGAAAAGGTAGAGCCGTCATATAAGAGTCTCTAAGAATTCGTCAATGGTCTCCAGTGTGCCAGTTTTCTCGCTCTGAGCTGATAACAAGTGACACATTGTGTCCACAGGCACTTATCTCTCACAAGTCCATGCTTCATTCTTTTGGCAGTAGCCGATATGACATTCGTAGAGGCCCTTCCTGCTAGTTATAGTGTTGCTTGCTTCTTCCGCTCAAGGGTCAAAGAAACTACTTCTTGGCTATACCTTTAAAGCTAGGCAGAAAAATGGAGTGTAAATGGATGTGAATCTTGGTCTTTCGGAGCTTGAGAAAGAATGGTGGAAAGGGACAGTCCAAAGTTTCCGAGCAAAAATAGTTAAGACACCTCAACACTACGTTGACTTGAAATTGAAGTCCGGGTCCTTCACTAAGGAGTCACTCGAAGAAAACGTGGAAAGCCTCCTTGTGGATGAGCGCGAAGAGATTTACAAGGAGTTTGTCGCGTCTGAAGCAGAATTAAATGCTGCAGTTATCTCGCATCTTGTTCTCAACAGAGAAATCCCGAGAACCATTTTTGACGAACTTGTTGAATCCCACATTCTGAATGCGGACCTCACTGCCATGCCTGCGAGTGAACTGAAGTCCAAGCTCGCGGGGGTCATCGGAGAGTACACAGGCACTATTTTCCCTTACCTCTATGAGCTAAGCCTGAGCAATACGCAATCTCGACGTTCGCGAGCAGGCAAGACCTTTGAATTTCTTTTGGAAACAGCTTTGGAATTGATGGAAATACCTTTCGCCAACCAGAGTCAATTGGGTCGAAGGTTCTTTCAGGAAAACGGAATTGGAAAGAAAGTCGATTTGGTGATTCCGGGTTCGAGGGCGTACGAGGAAAATCGTTCGAAATGTGCTGTTCTAACAGCGAAAACATCTCTCAGAGAGAGGTGGCAGGAGGTGGTTGAAGAGCTTCAGAGGTCTAACGTTCCGCATATTTACTTGGCTACTTTGGATGAATCCTTGACATCGCAAGTTGTGCAGACAATGAAGCAGCACAACATCACGCTTGTAGTAAAAATGTCTGAGAAGCAGTCTAAATTTGGACATGTAGGGACTGTTGAAAGTTTCCACACATTTTTCAATTCAACCCTTCCACACCTAATGGAGGTATGGCCAAACTATGCCAAGAAATAGTCAGTTCAAATTCATCGACCTATTTGCTGGTATTGGTGGTATCAGGCTCGGATTTGAGTCGATTGGTGGAGATTGTGTTTTCTCGAGCGAGTGGGACAAATTTGCTTGTAAAACTTATGAAGCCAACCACGGCGAAGCCCCCAATGGGGACATAACCCAGATAGCAGCAAAAGATGTTCCTAATCACCAATTACTCCTAGCTGGTTTCCCATGTCAGCCGTTCAGTCATGCAGGTCTCAAGAAGGGGTTTGATGACACCAGAGGCACTCTTTTCTTTGACATTTCGCGGATTCTTGAGGAGAAGAAGCCTGACGTCGTGCTCCTAGAGAATGTCAAGGGATTTGCAACTCACGACAAGGGCAACACATTTGCCGTTGTGAGACGAGTTCTCGAAGATTTGAATTACTCGGTTCATTGGAAAGTGCTTAATGCGAAGGACTTTGGAGTTCCCCAGAATAGAGAGCGCATCTACATCGTCGGCATTCAAAGAGACCTAGATGCGGCCGACTCTTTCGCCTTCCCAGAACCTCCTCGAAGTCCTGTCAAGCTCGGGGATATTCTTGAAAAGAATCCAGACCCGAAGTACACCTTGTCTGACCGATTGTGGCAAGGGCATCAGAGAAGACTTGAAGAACACAAGGCCAAGGGAAATGGCTTCGGCTTTAGTTTGTTCAATGAATCCTCAACTTACACAAGCACTATTTCAGCACGATATTACAAAGATGGTTCTGAGATTTTGGTGTCCCAGCCCGGCAAGAATCCTCGGAAGTTGACTCCAAGAGAGGCGGCTAGGTTGCAGGGCTTCCCCGAAACTTTCATTATTCCCGTAAGCGACGTACAGGCCTACAAGCAGTTTGGAAACTCCGTGGCAGTGCCGGTTATTAGGGCTGTAGCCAAGCAATTGGAACCCTATTTGAAGCAGGCGGCAGCAAGGAATAGCAAGTAGACCATAAGCCTCTAGCCAAGGTAAAGAATCCAGTGCATCGATTATCACGCACTGATAATCTGGCTGTACTTGGGGAGTTTGCAGTAATGCTTCCCAGTCATAAGAACGATTGATTGTGATTTTGGGGAGTCGAAGTGTCGGAAACTAAGCCATGTATTGCCTGTGCAGAAGAAATTAAGGCTGAGGCAAAATTGTGCAGATATTGCAACACAAATCAGAGCACTACGCGATTTACCGAGACTCCTGAGCTGGATAAATTGAAATCTGAGGCGAAGAAAGCCCTCAATAGATTCGCTGGGTCGCTAAGTAATTTGGAGAACCGTGAGGTTCCAGATTTCACTCTAGATTCAGTGAAAACCGCTAGCCCCATTTGCCCCAACTGTGGCGCGAGGGCTAGCGAATTGGACACTACTTGTGCTCTTTGTGGCAGGGTTTTGGCAGAACCGCGTGAGCTTCCGACCTTCCGTAAGGTCAGTAGTGCCTCTGGTGCGAACTCGGGAGGTAATGGTGAAGAGGCCGCATCGTCCGACGGACTTAGTTCTAAAGCCTTGATGAAATTGGGACTAGGCGCTGCGCTAATCATTTTCTTCATAATCGCCGCTTCTTCGGGAAACTCTGGAAGCGGAGGAAGTGCGCCTAACCCCGGCCAACAGGGAGGTAGTGGTCGATGGGAGAGTAAGTGCACAATCGTCAGTGTGCCTCGAAGTGACATGACGGCTATGGAAGCACTAAAACGAGGCTTGTCGACGTTCGTCACAGAGAAACAGTGCACAGATGTCTGGGTTCAGGACTAATAAAGGCTTACCCCCAGCAGCGTCGATTCTGAAAGCAGATAACCAAATTGAGGTCGCAGGTAGGCATTTGCCATCCGCCCTTAACCGCCAAATCGGTAGATGGGCTCCGAGTTGAATTCTCGCCTGCAAGCCATTTGTTTGGGCAGTAGCCTCGTCATAAGTGGTCCTTCTCCCATTGCAAGATACCTTCCACTGGGAAGCGTAGTTCCCTGCCAAGCTTCAGGCACGGGACCCCAAGCTTCTTGTGATTTGTGTAAACCCACCAATCACTCTTTTTCCATCTCGCCGCGAGGTCCGGGATTGATAAGTAGGCCTCGGAATTCTTTGTCGCTGTTCGCACGGTTTCCTTTCAAGGTTTGACAAATAGGTAATAAAAAACTAAATTATTACCTATCCAAAGTCAAGGAGTTGAAATGAACAGAGTCGACCACCAAATTAGTACTGAGTCTCTGTTGGCAACCGTGGAGTTCCGTGCTTCAGGCGGAGCTGTCATTTCAAAGTGGATTGTTACTGGAATTGGGAGTGATAACTTTCCTTCCCTCGCTCTGGCCATGTCTCTTCCAATGAGGGCAACGAGTGAAAGCGAGTCAATCGAAGAGGCCAACCAATTGTTCTCTTCGTATTTGGAACCTCTAGCCCTGAAATCTCTATCCAATGGCGGCTTATCAAGAAGTTCGGAAAAGGTAACCGACCCCTCTAATCCAGCCTTCCATGTTCATGCCCTCTTCTTTCAGACGTACCTTGATAACCGACTAACGGCCAGTGAGACGTTTATGACGGCGGGTTTGTACCGTCTAGCCAAGCTATTAGAAGTAAAGAAGCCCATAGATTTTCTCACCTCATTTCTGCGTCTTCCAGAATCAACAATTAACCGCCGACTCACCAAAGCCAGAGACACTGGGCTGATTGCGAAGCGAAGTGAAGAGCAAAATGGCTAGGCCTCAACTAGAGAAAGTCGAAAAGGGCATCTTTTTCGACCCAAAGCGGCAGCAATACATCGCACGTGTGCGTTTTGGCAAGGATTACGAAAAGTGCTTTTCACGAAAGATTGACGCTAGGAACTGGAGGAGCTCTCTCGTTGCAGATATGCGCATTGCTCCTCCAGAAGTCACCTATTCAACAACCAAGGGTTGGGGATTTTCCTTGGACTTCGACGGACATTCGATTGAGAGATATTTCGGCGACATCGCAACAGCTGTAAAAACGTTTCATGAAACACGCCATCAATTGGAGAGCGGAAGATTTCTTTCTGAAGAAACCAAGCAGATAACTGTTTCAGAGCTCGCCGCACGGTGGTTTGAAACCAAGGTGGACATTGAATTCAGCACAATGGCGAGATACAAGTCTGACTTCAGCAACAGCGTCGAACAGCTGCTGGGAAGTGTGGCAGTATATTCGCTCTCGGGGGAGAAGCTTCAGGCGTATGTCCGTGAATTGATTAGTTTGGGAAAGTCCCCGGCAACCATTGCGAAAACTGTGTCCCTAGTGAGCCAAATCCTAAAGTTTGCTCGTTCACAGAAAATCATTCGCACAGACCCCACCGAAAATCTAAATCTTCCTAAGGTCACTAGAAAGCGAGGGCGGGCACTTTCTCCTGAATTGGTGAATCGCATCGCCGCATTGTGCGGACCTTACGAACCTATGGTCTTGATGTTTGTTTCCTTAGGCCTTCGGGCCGAGGAGATGGCCGCACTAAAGACCAAGCACATTGACCTTGAGAATAGGGCTTTGACTGTTTCCACAACTTTTAAATTAGGGGAGGGATACACCAGAGTTGTGGGAACGACAAAGGGCAATCAAGAACGGCCTCTCCCCCTGAATGAGGAGCAGTACAAGTTTTTTGCGGCCCACCTGAAGGGCAAAGGACCCGAGGATTTCGTCTGGACTGGTGCAAGAGGCGGGCCACTCAATCTCAATTGGTTCAGGCGACGTTACCTTCAGCCAGCCCTTCAAGAATTGGGTGAGTCTGAAATCAGTTTGCATACCTTGAGGCACACCTTCGGTAGTACGTTGCTGTCCAAGCGAATAAGTCCTGCGGTTGCCTCAAAGTTGATGGGTCACACCAAAGTGGAGACAACCCTCAAGTCTTACGCTCATGTCATCAATGGAGACGATGTTGCGGCAATGAACGAATTTCTAGAGTTTTTTAGAACAGAAACGGGGCAGGAACGGGGTGAGACGGTCAACGCCCAAACTTCACAACTCACATCAGGTGCATTCAAGTCGCCAAAGCCCAATCGCAGAAAGGGAAGAGCGAGAGTGGCCTCGATAGGAATCGAACCTACGACACACGGTTTAGGAAACCGTTGCTCTATCCACTGAGCTACGAAGCCAAAATCAAGTACTAGGTTACTCGCAATTTAATCCTGATCTTTTGCTTTGAACTTGAACCGACAGCCCAGCCAATAACTGTTTACTCAGCCATCCGAGAGCCATCAGAGGTTTCAGGCCGATGCCTCTTAGGATTTGGGCGTGGAGCCGCAGGTCAGAGTCCGCGC
>JACCDN010976173.1_pt1 | contig 10943 bp, 10 predicted proteins | sample 7441691 | NCBI WGS metagenome assembly JACCDN01 (sample SAMN15323439, study PRJNA562643) | freshwater metagenome | isolation source: river surface water | place: USA:Blue River Watershed | collected 2017-08-16
AATAAGCGTTGATCCAGATGTTGCAGAACTTGGTTGGTACGTAGCCATTGGTGGCCAACGGTTCAACGATGGTGCAATTTATTCGACTTACTATCGATTTACTTTCCCTAAAGTTTCAATTCCTGAGGGTGGATACGATATGCAGGTAATCGCCCAAGGTAAAGGCAATGCCACTCGCGGTATCTGGGTATTTAAATTAGTTAATGCAGCATCGGAATAGTTTTAGTTAATTGACTAGCATCCATTGGTTTCGTCGAGATCTTCGGATCAATGACAATCCTGCATTTAATGAAGCTTGCAAATCTGGCGACGTTTTACCCGTAGTGCTAATTGATCCAAATTTATGGCCAACCTGGGGTGCGCCAAAGCAGGCATATTTGATCGATTCACTTCAATCTTTGAATGAAAGTTTGAACGGCAACTTAGTTATCAAACATGGCTCTGCTGTTGAAGTTATTCCTGAAATTGCCAAAAAGTTTAAAGTTGAAACGGTTAATTATGCGACAGATTTTTCTGAGCATGGAATTAACCGAGATACTGAAATAAAAAATAAATTAGAAAAATTCGGAATTAATTTTGTTGTCACAGGTTCAGGTTATGCAGTTGCACCAGGTCGTGTAACTAAAGATGACGGAACTTCTTACAAGGTTTATACACCTTTTTACAAAGTCTGGCTAAAACATGGTTGGCGGGCTCCAGCCAAAAAACCAAAATCGTTACCCAATTTTTTTGGCCAAGAAGTTTCAGATGGATTACCAATAAGACCTGACGTGAACGGTGTATTGATTCCAAAAGCTGGTGAGCAAGCAGCCCTTGAAAGATGGAAATGGTTCAAGCAAAATGCATTGGCTGACTACAGCGAAAATCGAAATCTTCCCTATTTGGATGGAACCTCAAAATTAAGTACTGCTCTTAAATGGGGCGAAATCCACCCGCGCACGTTACTGGCTGAGTTAAATGATTCCGGTGGTCATGAAACTTTTCGAAAAGAAATAGCTTGGCGAGAATTTTATGCTGACGTACTTTTTAATCGTCAAGATACTGTTGATGGATATTTCAATCCGCTCTATGCACAGATGAAATACGATACTGGTCCAAAAGCTGATGCCAAATTTACTGCCTGGTGCGAAGGAAAAACTGGCTACCCGTTTGTTGATGCGGGAATGCGTCAACTACGTGCCGAAGGTTGGATGCACAACCGAGTTCGAATGGTTGTTGCTTCATTTTTGGTTAAAGACCTACACCTTGAATGGCAACTCGGCGCTAGATACTTTATGCAGTGGCTACTTGATGGTGACCACGCGAGTAACTCGCATGGCTGGCAATGGACTGCTGGTTGTGGGACTGATGCCTCGCCTTACTACCGAGTTTTTAATCCAACTGGGCAAGGACAAAAGTTTGATCCAAAAGGTAATTACATTCGCAAATACATTCCAGAATTGCGACACATAAGTGATGAAAGTATTCACGAACCATGGAAAGTTTTAGGTGGCCTAGACCACGGTTACCCCGAACCAATTGTGGATCACGCCGTAGAACGCCTTGAGGCCTTAGATCGATTAGCACAATTACCTAAAGCAGTTCAAAAGCCAGTCAAGCTGACAAGAAATTAAATTCAATAACTCATTAATTCTTGCGTGTTGTACTAATTTTTCTAATTGGTTTTGTGATTCTCCAAGAGAGACTGTTTTTTATGTCAGAAATTATTTTGTTTAACACTTGAATTGCAGCAAGATGCTTATTATTAATCTCTAATTGTTTCATTAAATCTGAATAGTACATTTCAATAATCTTGTCTTTATCCCGTAATTGAGCATCGATACTTGAGATAAGCCCGGAAGATCTAAAAACGTACCTTAACAATTTATTTTGTCCACCATCTACTGAATTTCCAAACATAAAATCAACATTCGTTTTTGCTTTGCCAAACTTTAAGACACCTAGCCCATGCTCATGAAAAAATTCAAAAGTTGGGTAGATACCTTTTAACTCGTTCCAAAATCTGTTTACCTCGAAATCATCTCTGTGTTCGTGGATGTCATGAAATAGAACAATGGCTCTATTGGAAAGTTTGGGTTTCCATGAATTAAAGTCATTGGCTACCGCGTCGTAGGTATGTAAACCATCTATGTGTAGAAGATCGACAGAATTATCAGAAAACTCATTCAGGCCTTCTTCAAAGGTCATTCTAAGTAACTTTGAAAAGTTTGAATATTTATCTTGGTTTATTTTATTCACAGTTTCGAAGACTTCATTGCCATAGAATCCCGCATGCTCATCACCTCTCCAGGTATCTATTGCAAATGCAGCTGATTCCAACTCATTTGACTTAATAGATTGACATGCAGCGAAGTATGAATAGCCATAGTGTGAACCTAACTCAACAAAAACTTTTGGATTTAAATTCTTAACTAACCAAACCATGAATGATCCATGCTCATACCAAGAAGACTCTCCTTGATAGTCCAATTGAATATCTGAAAGTTCTCGGACTAAAGTTTCGATGTCTAATTCCATGAGTTACCATTTTCAATTTGTGCTGATTTTTAGTGCATTAGGGTCAAATTTCTAAAAACTTGCTCACCGATAACCATTCTATGATTTTGTGACAAACTTAAAACTATGAACCAGCCAAGTAAAAGCGTTTCTGAAATGCGAATCGTTTATGACAAAAGTGAATTACTCGAGGGTGACTTAGCTACAACGCCTTTAGCCCAATTCGAAAAATGGCTTAGTGAAGTTGTGGCTGTTGGACCAGAAGTCATAATTGAACCCAATGCAATGGTCTTGGCAACTTCAGATTCAACAGATGAAGTCACTACGCGATCAGTTTTACTAAAAGGAATAGATTCACGTGGCTTGAGCTTTTATACAAATTACGGTTCACGTAAAGCAAAGGCTATGGAGCAAAACAAAAAAGTTTCGGTTACTTTTCCGTGGTATCCATTGCACCGCCAAGTAACTGTAGTTGGAACTGTTTCGAAACTTAGTGCTGCGGAATCTGAAGAATACTTTTATTCACGCCCGCATAAATCACAATTGGGTGCCATAGTTAGTGCTCAATCTGAGGTAATAGAGTCCAGGGAAATATTAGAAACTACGATGGCTGATCTTGAAGCAAAGTATCCAGAGGACACAAAAATACCTATGCCCAATAATTGGGGTGGCTTTTTGATCACCGTAAAGTCAATGGAGTTTTGGCAAGGCAGACGATCAAGGCTTCATGATCGTTTACGTTTTGTACAGACTGGTGATAGTTCAGATTTATCTGATTCCAGGTGTTGGAAGATTGTTAGAATATCTCCATAAAGATAAGAGTAAAAATTGAACTTGTTCAAAAAAATGGTTTCGATAATCTTTCCCGCAAACCTTAGAAAAGCTGAGCAAAATAACGTAATTCAAAATTCAACTGAAAAACCGCCATCGGTGCCGAGTGATTTCGATGTAACAGAATACATTTTATTGAATCCTGATGTCGCTGAAAGTGGAATAGATCCGCTTGAACATTTCTCACGTTTTGGGTCAAAGGAAGGAAGAATTTATAAATGTGGAAAAATTTTAAAAGGGAAACGCGAATTTAACCCAAACTTAAAAACCTGTTTGTTGATTACTCATGATTTGAGTTTGTCAGGTAGCCCAATGTTGGCAATTAATTTGGCAGAAAATTTTTTAAATAAAGTAAATTTAGTAATTTTGAGTTACACAAACTCAGGAAAATTGTTAGAAAATTTCCTAGATAATTCTTGTTTTGCTTTTATATTTAATACAAATCCTAAAAATTATAGATTAATTGAAATAGCCCTTAATGAATTACAAAAATTTATTAAAGTTGATTACGCAATAGCAAATTCAAGTGCCACCAATGAGTCCTTGCTTGCATTGAAGTCTTTAGGAATTCCATCGGTTTCTTTAATTCATGAATTTGCTTCATACTCTCCGACAAATTCGGTGTTGAAAGCCATTAATAATAGTGACGTTTCCGTTTTCTCTGCATTTGCCACTTTAAGGGACGCAAAAGAATTCTTAAAATTGCCTTCAGAAATGGAATTTCCCATAATTTATCAAGGAGTCAATAGCCATAAAAAATTAGCAAAAGACTCAACTAAATCTGATTTGGAGAAGCAGCGTTTAGATAAAGAATTTGAAGAAGACAAATTTAATGTCGTTGGCATTGGATCGTTGATAATGACAAAGGGTGCTGATTTATTTATCGAAACAGCTCTATTTATGGAAAAAGACTTTCCTAACAAATTTAAATTTATCTGGGTTGCTGACTTAAAACAAAAAAATAGTAGTGACTATGAGTTCTTTGTTTTCGATACTATGAAAAGAAGTAGGCATCTAAATAACTTCACCCTTATAGACGAAACTTTCGAGATTGAATATTTATTAAAGAAAGCAGATTGTTTTGCCTTGACTTCTCGGTTAGACACCATGGCAAGTGTTGCGATTGAGGCGTTGTCTCAAAGCAAACCAGTTGTTTGCTTTGAAAATACCGGAGGTATTCCCGAATTGCTATCAAATGCAGGATTCGCAAAGGAATGTGTTGCTGAGTACCTAAACATCAGTGATCTAGCTAGAAAAATTTCTGATTTGGAAAGTGACCGTATTGCTTCTAGACAGTTAGGTGCAAAATTGCAACTACTCGCAGGCAAAAATTTTAACTCTGAAGTTTATGCAACCAAAATTTTGGAAGTTTGTGAAAGAGCAGCAAACTTATCTGTTATTTAAGAAAGTGCTTCAAGCAAAGCATCAAAATTTGAATCAGACTCAGAAACCTTTACTAATGAGTCTAGGGTCTGCAAATCTAATTGTTTTGAAATTTCACTTTTAACAAAATTGATTTTCGATGATTTTGTTGGAAATACTTTTTCATCTGGGAAAACTAAATCTTCAAATAGCTTTTCGCCAGGACGTAGACCGGTTATTTCAATTGGTACTTCTTTGCCAATTACTTTCATTAATTCTCGCGCAATGGAATAAAGGTCTATTGGTTCGCCCATTTCTAAAAGATAGACACCTCCTTCTGATTCATAATTAATAGTCTCAAGTACTAACATTGCGGCCTCAAAAATACTCATAAAATATCGAGCAACCTTTATGTCCGTTAAGGTGACAGGTTGATTATTTGCTATCTGATGCGCAAATGTTTCAATTACTGACCCATGGGAGGCAAATACGTTTCCAAAACGCACTGAGTGCCCCCTCATAAATCCAGAATTTGGATTTGAAAAGTGTGAAACTAACAGTTCGGTGATTCGTTTCGATTTACCAAGAACGCTGACAGGGGATGCCGCTTTATCTGTAGAAACATTAATGAACCTATTAACTCCATTGTTCTTGCAAGCTTGTAGCACATTATGAGTGCCAATTACATTTGTTTGATAACCCTCAACTGGATAACGTTCTAGTGCTGATAGATGTTTTTGTGCAGCAGCATGGATAACAGTCGTGGGTTTAAATTCTGCCATTACAGCATCTACAGAACTGAGTAGTCTGATATCACACAAAATAAAACGTCTATTATCAAATAATGCGGTTGATCCTAGAGATAGTTGCAACTTATGCAGAGAATTTCCATCTATGTCGAGTGCAAAATAATCTTTCACTCCATGATTTGCAACAAGTTTAGTTATTTCAGAGCCGATGGAACCTCCAGCTCCAGTGACCATAACTCTTTCGGAACTCAGGTTTTTTCTTAATTGTTCAAAATCAACTGAAACTAACTCAGGTCTGCCTGTGATTTGTTGATATGAGAATTCCACAGATCAAGATTACACGTTGAATAATTTAAATTAGTAACTTTCTTAATAAATCATTATTAAGTAGACTTTTGCCAATGAGTAAAAAAATATTAGTAACTGGCGGTACTGGTTACATCGGATCGCACACTGTTGTTAAGTTACTTAATGCAAATTATCAGGTATTAATTTTAGATAATTTAATTAATTCAAAAATTCAGGTTTTGGATCGAATCAAGACAATCACTAGTAAATCGCCAGATTTTATTCAAGGTGACATCTTAAATTCAAAACTTTTAAGTACTATTTTTTCGGAAAATAAAATTGATTCAGTAATTCACTTTGCAGGATTAAAAGCTGTTGGTGAGTCACAATCGAAGCCGATTAAGTACTACCAAAATAATGTTTCGGGTAGTCTGACGTTATTTGAAGCTATTTTGAATGCTGGAGTAAATAAGTTAATTTTTTCATCTTCAGCCACGGTGTATGGCGATCCCGGTTACGCTAAATGTGCCGAGACAACTCCACTAAACCCACAAAGCGTTTATGGTGATACTAAAAAAGTCATCGAAGGCATAGTAAATGCAATTGCAAAAGCGAAAAAAGAATTCAAGTTTGGTGTTTTGCGCTATTTCAATCCAGTTGGTGCTCATGAATCGGGACTAATCGGTGAAGACCCAAATGGCATCCCGAATAACTTAGTTCCATTTATTTCACAGGTGGCTTCAGGCAAATTAGCTAAGTTGGTGGTTTGGGGTAATGATTACTCAACTGCGGATGGAACAGGCCGACGCGACTACATCCACGTCGAAGACTTAGCAACTGGCCACTTAGCTGCGCTTCAGGCACTTGATGCCAATTCAAATTCGTTTACGGTAAATCTCGGCACGGGTAACTCTTATTCAGTTCTAGAAGTAATTGATGCATTTGAGAAAACCAGTGGAAAGAAAATTAATTATGAAATTGGTCCAAGAAGATCTGGTGACGTTGCAGAATCTTATGCAGACCCAAGTTTGGCAGCCGAAATTCTAGGCTGGCAAGCAAAATATGATTTAACTCAAATGTGCGCTGATGCTTGGAACTGGCAATCAAGAAATCCAAGTGGATATTTATCTTCTTGAATCACTAATTAATAAATCTCGACTCAAAGCAAATATTGGATTTAGAAAATTACTTTTTTTCCAGGAAATCTTTTTAATTAGTTAAAAGTTCTACTAGTTTTAATTTTAATTTTTCTACCGTAGAGATTTTTTTATTTTTTGTGTTAATTGCTTCATCATATGCATCTGATAAACTTTTAAAGTCCATGTCAGGTCGATATCCTCCACCTTTGTTAATTTCTTTGTGACCTTTAAACTCCAAAGGAGCTTCATAAAGTCCTTCCTCAAAATTAACGACACTTAATTTATATTTCCAAATTAAGTATGGAAGGGATATTTGATCCTGTATAGACCAGATGACATTTTCATTCAACCAGCTATCACCAAATTTTTTCATAATTTCAGAAGTATCTCTAACTAAAATTCCACCCGCCCATAAACCATAATCCTGTGGGAACCCATCCGCAAAATAATGCGCAACCTGGTCTTTTATTGGCCAATTTTTGTATTTCAAAAATTCGAAACAGTATTCTGATTCTTGTTTTATACAATTCCGATCAGGATGTTTGAATGCTCTTAGCTCATTAGATTTAAGATCCACAATTGATTTTTCGTAGAGCCAATTTGTTTGAACTGTTATTCCTGCATCAATCCAAACTGTCCTACTTGTATCTAAAAACAAATCGGGGCGAAATTTGGGCAGTTTTGCATTTAACCTAGGCGGTAACGGAACTGACCTTACGACGTTTACCCAGTCAGACTCGATAGGAAAGTCTGAAACTAAAACAGCTTTGTCAAATCCCGGTGGAACCGGTGGAATATCATCGTAGTTGCCGAAAATGGCAGTCACAACGCCAATGCTCATTTTTTTCCTTGAAATAGCGGAATTTTAATTGTAATTTCAATATTGATTAAAACATTATCTTAAAATTTTACATGCTTTACTTAGCCACACTTTACTTTTAGGTGTGTAATTATTTTAAAATTTTTATCTCTTTTGGAATATAAGGACTGATATTAGAGTTTTCATTTTCATTTTCCAGAACAATAAAATCAAATAAACCGCTAAAGAGCCTCAAAAATCTTAGTTGGTTTATTTCTCGAGAATCAACGAATAGGCCCACAGGTACTGCCGTTTTTCCATATATGCATATGAGTGCTCTACGAATAAAGTACTCATCTAAATAATTGGATAAATAGCAACCGATAAAGTTTTGTGAGTTTAATAATTCCATACTTTCAATGAAATTAATCAATCTGATGTTTCCTGATAAATCCACCATAAAAAAATTTGAGGTATTACTACTTTTCAATTTTTTAAATAATTTTGAATCAATGTTGATTGAATCTAAATTGAAATCTTTTCCCGATTTCCATCCAATTTTTGAACGCCACGTGACCCTAGCTGAGTTTAAATTTTTTAAGATTGTGCTATTTTGATTCACTAAATTAGTTGTTTGGTTATTGTGTATTCTGTGGAGATAGGTAACTTCTGTGTCAAAAACTATACTTTCATCTAAAGCAAGCGAGTAATTTAGTAGGATGTCTTGGATTCCATCTATTTTTGAAGTCCAGTTGAAACTTTTAGCAATGTCAGTTTTTACAACTCTAAAGTGACTTATTAGATTTTCGAATAGTAGAACTTTTTGCCAATCTTTAGTTGTCAGGTTGAGATAGTTCAAAGTTTCAGTTCTCGAAAATGATTTAATCTCATTTTTTGTTCCGTCATCATTAAATGCCAAAAATTCTGAGGTGTAGATTTTTGATCTCCCAATTTTTTTTTTGAATCTTGAAATTGCATTAGGCATCAAAAGATCATCGCTATCCAAAAACCCAACAAAGTTACTTGTGACGACATTGAGTGCTCTTTTAGTTGATTCTGATATTCCCAAGTTCGTATTATTTTTTAGTAAAAAAATTTTTGAAGGATAAATTTCTTCAAATTTCTCTAGTTTCAAACTAGTTTCGGTACTATACAAATCATCTACGAGAACTAATTCATTTGGTTTTTCCTCAAGATTGAGAATGGATCTCAACATTTGGTCAACATAAGTAGGCTCTGCGAATACAGGGACAACCAGCGAAATTGATTTACTCATGGAGTCATACCGCTATTCTCGTAAAATATTTGCATAGGATAAAAATAAACTGTCAGTTGCATTGTGACTGAGGTACATATAAATTTCATTTAAATTGTTAAAATGCAACTTTGGCGCAAGTTCCGGACAAGGAAATCTTTTTTCTGAATAACCGAGAGTCCAAAAGTGAATCACTGGGTTCGTTTTTGAAATAAGTATATCTGAATATCTAATAGTGTAAAACTCTTCACATACGAACTTGGAGCTAATTTTGATGTCGTGGACAAAGTACGCTGAATAAAAAAAAGAATAAGTAATTTTTATATCAACCAATTGAGAAATGGAAAATAGCACCGTGCTTCGTTTACTTAAATTAGTCGAATTTTTAGTCTTTTCAAAATTTATTAAACATAAATGAATCAAGTTTGGTTCTGAATAAAGTTTGTTTTCACTTTCACTTATTTGATTTTTGATATAACCAGGATCAATTAACTTTGACAACTCACTAATCAACTGTGAATGTATTAATTTTAAAAATATTTTTGGTTTCATCGCTGAAATAGTGAGTTGATCTTGCGAAGTGGTTTTGTAATTTTCCAAGAAAAACTTTGTTTTAGATTTTTTATATTTAATTCAAGTTCTCGTATTTGTTGAGTTGCTTGTACAAGTTTGGTGCTGAAATTCATTGAATCTAAATAATATTTTTCAATTATTTCATCTTTACTCTTTAACTTATATTCCAAAGTGCTGTTCGAGCCCGCAGCAGAGAACAAATACTTGATAAGATCCACTGAATCAGCAGATAAATTTGAATCGAAAAGAAAGTCCACAGGTGTTTTCCCATCTCGAAACTTTAGTACCCCAAGTCCGTGTTCGTGATCGAATTCAAAAGTGCTAAAACCTCTCTTGAGTTCGTCCCAAAGCTTGTAAACGCCAAAATCGTCACGAAAAACTTTTATATCGTGAAATAGTACGATTGCATTTTTTGATAGCTTTGGTAGCCAATTTTGAAAATCTTCTTTTACCGCTTCGTATGTGTGTAAGCCGTCAATGTGTAAAAGGTCGATTGTTCCATTTTCAAAATTATCTAAAGCATCATTAAATTGCATTTTTAACAAAGTCGAAAACCCATCGTATTTAGAATTTACTTTGACTACATCTAGGTAACGATCGTTGTCATAAAATCCAGCTTGATGATCCCCTTGCCAGGTGTCTACCGCAAAAGCTTTTGTATCAATCCCGTTATCCATCACCGATTGACAACCCGCAAAATAAGAGTAGCCATATTGCGTTCCGAGCTCAACAAAAATTCGTGGCTGTATCTCTTGCATGATCCAATACATAAATGGACCATGTTCAAGCCAAGCAGACTCACAAAAAAAATTAACTCTAATCTTGGATAATTCTTTGAAGATTTGAAAAATTTTTGAATCCAATTTTAATTCCCTTTACTTTGAATTTATCTTACTTTTTTTTGAATACTAAATGCCAATAAACTGAGTATCTAAATTTGAGTCAACTCGTGACTTGGAATTAGGTTTAATTTTAATCTTGATGATCATGAATTTAGATATGGCAATACAATGAGGTCATGCTTCAAAAATCATTTTTGAAAATCCCAGAAGTCCTTCTGCCTAATGATGGGCGGTTTGGTGCTGGGCCATCAAAAATTCGTCAAGAACAACTAGAAGCTCTTGCAAAAGTTTCAAAGACTTACTTAGGCACGTCTCATCGTCAGAAAACAGTTAAAGATGAAGTAGCTCGACTTCGTGCAGGTTTAGCAAATTTGTTTTCGTTGCCTGATGGTTATGAAGTTGTTCTTGGCAATGGTGGATCAACAGCTTTTTGGGAAGTTGCGACCTTTTCGTTGATTCGCGACAAAGCACAATTTTTGAGTTTTGGTGAATTTGGTGCCAAGTTTGCTAGCAGCGTTAAAGATGCACCTTTTCTTTCAGACCCAGCGATCATTAAGAGCGAACCTGGCGATGCGCCTTCTTTTCAGGGTGAAAAAGGTATTGGTGCCT
>JACCDN010723859.1_pt1 | contig 10939 bp, 6 predicted proteins | sample 7441691 | NCBI WGS metagenome assembly JACCDN01 (sample SAMN15323439, study PRJNA562643) | freshwater metagenome | isolation source: river surface water | place: USA:Blue River Watershed | collected 2017-08-16
CGGTCATCCGCGGAAACTTTATGGGAATGCGCCAAGCAACCTTTGTTCCTCTAGCAGGCAAAATCCCATCCAAACTAGAACGTCTACTTGAACTTGTTGAAGAAGCCTTTGAATCCAATCAAAAGGTAATCATCTTTTCTTACTTCAGAAAAACAATTGATCTTGTAACCCATCACCTCGGTGACAAAGCCATTGGACCGATCACCGGTTCCACATCATCACAAGAGCGACAAAACCTGGTTGATCAATTCCAAAACAGTCCACAACCCAAAGCACTCGTTGGCCAAATCCAAGCTGCAGGCACAGGGCTTAACATTCAAGCCGCCTCAGTAATCATTCTCTGCGAACCACAAATCAAACCCTCACTTGAAACCCAAGCCATCGCCCGCGCTCACCGCATGGGCCAAGTCCGCACAGTTCAAGTGCATCGCCTCATCGTTCCTGAATCAGTCGATGAACAGATGCTGGCAATGCTCGCCCGGAAACAAGCTGAATTCAATGAGTACGCCCGCGAAAGCGCACTTGCAGATGGAGCAACCAGCGCAAAGGAGATCGGCGAAGAATCAATCGCCAAGGTAATTGTTATGGAAGAGCGCAAGCGTTTAGGAGTTCAGGGGAGTGGGGAAGTAATCCTCAAAGATGAGGATTAACCGTTGTAATCCCACCAGGTCTTAACGCCCTCAAACTCAAACTTGCACTCCAAGATCTTTACGCAGAAAGCATCAAGTGATTTAGCACCGTTGTATTGCTCTTGATCCATGCCCCATGTAACAACGCCAACGACAAGACCCTCGTTATCAACCAAAGGTCCACCGCTATTGCCATGTGAGATGTTATTGGTAATCAGCACATCTTTATTGAGAACATTCAACACATTTCCAAAGGAAACAGATCCCTCGTAACCATCGGCACTACCCAAGGCCATTACCCAATATCCAGGCCAAGGAGCGTTGTCGGTCAAGCTCAAGACAGGCAACTTCTTTGCTGTTGCTAAAACAGCTAAATCATTCTTCTCATCCCACTTCACAATTGATGCGGCAACCTCATCCTCGAATAGACGATTGATCGTGACCGAACCATCAATACCGATGCAATCCTCAATCACATGGTGATTTGTAATCAAAGTTGTTGGAAGTGTCTTTGAGTTACTTGTCTCCAACTTGATTGCCCACCCAGTACCTTGTGATCCTTTGTCCTTTGCAGGCTCACACCAGACGGTCACAGTCGACTCCTGAGTTCTATCTACCAACCGCTCGATACTGCGAGGAGGTACGTACCCATCACCTGCAGGATCCTCACTCGCAAACTGCGCAGAGGGAGCCCAGGTCAAAAAGAAAGCCCCCAAAGCAAAGGGAGTGGCGATGATGGCTAGGTAAGCGATGAACTTATTGGCGTCTTGTTTCATGGGTAGAAGATTACGGAGAGTGACTGACAAATCCTTATTTAACTCGCGAACCCTCTATTGAATCTCTGAGCCCAGACCAGTCACAGGCTCTGCATGAAACTTCAGGATCGCTCCCATCACCATTCATGCAACAACCACCGACGGCGTACTTTTCAAAGTCAAAGGTTTCGGGATCAGGCATCCCGTAGATAATCTTTCGAAGAGTGCCAATCTGCCCACACGCCGGACACGTCAAGAATTTTATGGAACTTCGACGCTTTGTAGTCATAAGTAGAATGTAGGGGAGGGAACTGACAATTAGTCCGACGATTAAGAGTTAACGGAAGTAAGGTCTTACGCACTACTAATCACGCACACTACCGCATGTAATAAGCCTAGTAAACGCTCAATTGTCGAATTAGGTATCCAAATTGCTATCCGCGCTACTACCCGGTTGCTACTCAGTGACTACCTAATGTCGCCCCTGACTGGTAATTTCAAGTCATGGGTTTCATAGAGCGAGGTAACTAATTTGTCCAAGCAAGAGATGTCGGTAAACCAGCTCGTAGCCAATATTGAAAAGGGCTACATCCAAAAGCCGGAAATGCAGCGAGAGTATGTTTGGAAAGCAACCCGTGTCAGAGACCTCTTAGATTCGCTTTATCGAGGTTATCCATCCGGAACTATCCTTTTATGGGAAACCGATACGGATGCCCCTACATCAGATTTTGCAATTGCGACTGAGAAGAATTCGACTTCTCGCCCCCTTTTGCTTCTTGACGGGCAACAACGCCTCACCTCTCTTTCAAGTGTGATTCGTGGAGAACCAATATTTGTGCGCGAGGGCCGAAAATTACGGCAAATAGAGATCCTCTTTAACCTTGAGCATCCAGAAGAACTCGTAACCATAACTGAAATCGACGATTCCCCGGGGAGTAGTTATTCCTCACCGGATGACGAAGATACTGAAGATGATGATGAGGAAGAATCACTACGAGATCGATTTAATCAATTTACATTTATTGTTTCAACGCCACAGTTGGCCAATGCAGCCAACTGGGTAAATGTCAGCGCCGTATTTGCGAGTCACAGTGATGCCGAATTTCTTAAGAAAGCGGGCGTGACCTCTCTAGATGATCCGCTTTACGTCAAGTATTCAGACCGCCTAAAGAAGTTGCGTCAGATCCGTGAATACTCATACAGGCTTGATGTTCTTGAGCCTTCACTCTCCTATGAAGAAGTGACAGAAATCTTTATTAGAGTTAATTCACTGGGTGTAAAACTTCGTAGCTCAGATTTGGCACTGGCGCAGATAACGGCAAAATGGAGAAACTCCCTTGTGTTATTCCAGAAATTCCAAGCGGAAGTACATGATCAGCGAGGTATCTACTTTGATCTCGGTTTCTTTGTTAAAAGTCTCGTAATTTCTGCAACGGGTCAGTCCAAGTTCAAAACGCTTGGATCACTCACTAAGGAAGAGCTTGAGGCAGGATGGGAAAACGCCAAGAAAGCTATTAATGTCGCCCTCAATTTCCTCACGAGCAACTTAAAAATTGACTCACTCGCCCTTCTTTCTTCACCTTTCATCGTTCACACAATTGCATATTGGGGTGAGCAGAATGGTGGGAAGGTTTCGCAATCTGAGTCTTCCGCAATGCGGCGTTGGGCACTCATTGCAAATACAAAATCTTTCTATTCAAGTTCTTCTGAATCAAAACTAGATGCGGATCTCCTAGCTCTGCGATCAGGTTTAGGCGCACAAGGATTATTGGAACGCCTAGAAACTTCGCTCGGCCGCCTGGATGTGACTGAGGCTGAGTTGATGGGAAAGACAACGAACAGTGGCTATTTCAAAGCGATGTTCATCGCGTTCCGAGAAGATGGCGCCAAGGACTGGTATAGCAAACTAGAAATATCAGTAAAGCATCGTGGCAACGAAGATAAATTGCAGTTTCACCACATATTTCCTAAGGCTTTTCTCAAGCAGAACTATCCTGAACTTCGGCGCAACCAAGTCAACGATATTTCCAACTTAGCTTTTATTGGTGGCAAGACAAACCGAGAAATAAGTGCCAAACCACCAGCCGAGTACCTTAAGAAGATAATCGATAGCAAAGATGTGGAACTGCTTAATCTTCAGGCAATTCCAACAGAGAGCGAGATACTCGATGAGTATTCCTACGATGATTTTCTGATTAAGCGCCGAAATGCAATCGTGAAACGTATCAATAAACTGCTTAGCTAGCTCGCGCTACTTGGTTACTCCCTGAAGGAATAACTTTTCGTAGCGATACTCCAGAGCTTCCAGGTTTAGTTTGTCAGATTGGTGACTGAGATCTGTTATCAATAACTTCATCCGCTGAGCGCTCGGACCATCTTTCTTAGTTTCAATTTGCAAAGTGGCTGGGTTTATCGCCCAAAGGCCTGAATCCAGTGCGCGGTGAGCACTAGCTGTAAGCAACATTCCATTTTCACTGCTCTCAGTTCCACCACTTGCTACGGGGATTATGTGAGCGGCATCAAGCATCTCGGTCACATTAATTTCAGTAACTAAACAGGTGCCTTGAAAACGCTTAAGAATATTGAACTTAAAGAGCGGGTCACGTTCAGCACGTAACACCTCAACGGTCGACTTCTTGCGAGGCCCAAAAAGAGGCAACGCAGAGATCTCCTGCGGTGACCGGTAGGTGTTTGAATCTGGATTTACTCCATGGAAGGTCAGCACGCATATACGAAGTTGATCATCAAAGTCATCGAGCCAGGCAAGATCAATCTTCTTGCGAGCGCCGACATTGCGAATCACAAAAATAGGAAGCTTGAGTGACTTCGTATTCTTTATAGATTGGATTTCGTTGTTATCGCGTGACTCAGGACGTTGAGTAGTGGGGTAGTGGTACAAAACTCCGCTCTCGTCTATGTCGTCGTCATAGTGACGCCCGGTGTGAAGAAGGCCCACAGCCACACCCTCTTGCGCGAACTCATTAGTGCGGGTCTTATCCACCCACACTCCTGATGCGCCACCATAAATACCAAGATCGCGAACTTCTCCTGGAGAGAGTAACGGCCATGATTCAAGAGCTTGTGCTTTTGCCAAAATATCGAGGCGATGCAGCAGCTCCTTCTCGACCAGACTCACTGATCGGCCACCTTAGACATACGGCAAGCTTAAAGTGGTTAGGTGACATTTGAAAGGTTACCGCGCCACGAAGATTACGTTCCTCAGGGATGAACTCGTTTCATTACGGCTACTATCGAGCCATCCTGAAGATATCTACACAAGAGACCAAGTTTCCGTGTATCTAATAAGACTATTATCATGATAATAAGGACGAGCAAATTCCCTGTGATAATCGGAGATATTCACTCTTATTATTATAAGAAGTGCCATGCAGATGGTAGTTTTTGTACTATATATTGCACACAAGCATATGGCAGGGAATAGTTTGGGTAAGAAGATATTTCCCTAGGGAAATATTTTTTCAAATTTAGAGTAGACAAATCAAATATAGAAATGCACAGCACTTCACATTTAGTTAATCTAGGGAAATATCTTCTTATTAAATCTATGTTGGTAGATAATTGCTATTACCGCGCCTTCTATAACCGCGCTGTGGGCTTGCTAGGCACCAATAATAGGTATTCTGCAACCGCGCTTTGGCTACTGTCTTAAGACAAAACTCGTATTTGGGTGTAACACCTGGTTCTATTTGTAAATGGTCATTTCTAAACCCTGGGGGTCCATTCAGGTTCGATTTCCCACGATTTGTCAGTTCCGCCCCCTAGGCTTAGAACTATGAAGCAGGAGTCGATAGTTGAGAAGACCCTCGCCGAGGTATTGGCCGAATTTCGGGCCACGGCCACGAGCGACTCCGATAAGGGAACCAAGTTTGAGCGCCTTACCAAGTTCTACCTCATCAAGGATCCCATCTGGTCAGAGCAACTAGCCAATGTTCGCCTTCGCGAAGAAGCAGGAATTGGCCCTGACGTAGGTATTGATCTTGTCGCAGATGACATAGCAAGTGGCGGCAAAGTTGCCATCCAATGCAAGTTCTATGACGAGCGAACCTACCTAGATGATTTAGGCACTTTTTATACTTCATCAGGTAAAGATGGATATGTAAAACGAATTGTCGTTACCACTTCCAATCAGTGGACTCGCAATGCTGAAGAAGCTCTTAAGAACCAGCAGATTCCAGTTCAGCGAATCCTCTTGCACGACATGGAGCAGTCGCTTATCAGCTGGGGAGCATTCGATCTAACTGAGAACTATGGAAGCGTACCCATTGCACAAAAGGAACTTCGTCCCCACCAGGTAGATGCATTGACCGCGGTTATGGATGGATTTAAAGAGGCCGATCGCGGCAAGGTAATTATGGCTTGTGGTACGGGCAAGACTTTGGTCTCCCTACGCATTGCGGAAGAGTTTTTCAAGAAAAAGAAGACCCCATCGACCGTACTTTTCTTAGCACCTTCTATTTCGTTATTAAGCCAGACCATCATGGAATGGGGTCAGAATAAGAAGTCTCCTTACATGGCGCTCGCAGTTTGTAGCGATGCGAAGGTTGGCAAGAAAGACGATGACGATATGCAAGTTACTGATCTAGCGATTCCTGCATCTACCGATGTAGAAAAGCTCGCGGCGGCTTTGTCAAATCGTGGAACTAAGAATCTAGTTATTTTCTCAACCTATCAATCACTTGAAATTATCTCCAAAGCGCAAAACGGCAAGAAAAATCCACTCTCTGAGTTCGACCTTGTAGTTTGCGATGAAGCACACAGAACAACGGGAGTCACTACCGCAGCAAAAGCAGCAGTTGAGGATTTCTCCCACTTCGTCAGAATCCATGACAATAGTTACGTTAAGGCTTCGAAGCGTCTATATATGACAGCGACTCCTAAGATTTATAAGGATGTAGATAATAAAGTTGCTGAATCTGGAGGCGTTATTGCATCCATGGATGATCCCGAAAAATTCGGTGAGGAGTTCTATCGCCTCGGTTTCGGAACCGCAGTTGAGCGCGGTTTATTGTCAGATTATCGCGTACTTATCTTGGCCGTTGATGAGGAATACGTTGCACGGGTAGACCTAGAAAGATTTAGATCCGAAGACTCAACAATTAATTTGGATGATGCAAGCAAGCTCCTTGGTTGTTGGCGAGGTCTCTCCAAGATTAAAACTCAGGGGGAGGATGTTGACGATATCCCAATGAAACGGGCAGTAGCTTTTGCTAACACTATTGATGCATCGCAAGTCCTAGCAAAACGACTAGAGATTGTTGGCAGAACAGCCAATAGACCGACAGAAGGTAATCAAGGCCTTTCGCTTCAGACCAAGCACGTTGATGGTAAACAAAATGCACTTGTCCGTCGCCAAAGCCTTGAATGGTTAAAGGCTGATCCAGGTCAACAAACAGCACGAATTCTTACCAATGCTCGGTGTCTCTCAGAGGGCATTGATGTCCCTGCATTGGACGCAGTTATCTTTACCGAAGCACGTGGAAGTCAGGTCGACATTGTTCAAGCAGTTGGCCGCGTGATGCGAAAATATGATGGCAAGAATAGCGGTTACATAATTCTCCCAGTCGCAATAACTGCAGGGGCTGACATCAACAGCACTCTTAAGGGTACAAAGTACAAGGTAATTTGGGATGTGTTGAATGCTTTACGAGCACATGATGATCGGTTCGATGTAATTGTCAACCAAATTAATTTAAATCAAGATCGGGATAGCAAGATTGAAGTTGATGTAGTAACTGGTGATGATGAAGAAGACGTAACTACTGCTGAGGAATTTGAACAAGGGATTCTTGTACATTTACCATCTCAGATTGCGGATGGGATTTACGCCAAAATTGTTGAAAAAGTTGGTGAACGTGATTATTGGGAAAAGTGGGCGAAAGACATTGCAGACATTGCAAGCAAGCAAGAAATAAGAATCCGAATTCTATTAGAAAACAAGTCCTCCGCAGCTGCTAAAGAATTTAATAGGTTTTTAAAGGGAATAAGAGAAAGTTTAAATGACTCAATTTCCGTAGATGATGCAATTGAAATGCTGGCTCAACATTTAATTACAAAACCAATTTTTAACGCACTTTTTACAGATTATGGATTTGCTGAGAATAATCCTGTATCAAAAGCAATGGACAAAATTATAGGTATTTTGGATGACCATATTGAAACTGACGCGAATTTGAATCGCTTCTACGAAAGTGTGGCGAAGAAAGTATCAGGAATTGACAATAATGCATCAAGACAAAAATTGGTGACAGAGCTATACGAACGCTTCTTTAAAATTGCATTTCCGCGGATGACTGAGAAGTTAGGTATTGTTTATACACCAATTGAAGTTGTTGATTTCGTAATCAAATCGGTTGAAGCAATCTTAAATAAGGAATTTAAGAGTTCACTTTCATCTAAGGGTGTCAGTATCTTAGATCCATTCACAGGCACTGGAACTTTCATTACAAGATTGCTGCAGAGTGGGTTGATTTCCAGGGACGATCTTAAATACAAGTTTGAGAACGAAATACACGCAAACGAAATTGTCTTGCTGGCCTATTATATCGCGGCTATAAATATTGAATCTACTTACGCTGAGATTATGGATGGAGAGTATTTAAACTTTGAAGGGATAGTTCTTGCTGATACTTTCCAAATGTTCGAATCGAAGGATGTGTTAGATATTGAAGTCTTTGCCTCCAACAATGAGCGAGCAGAGAACCAAAAAAGGAAAGAAATCCAGGTGATTGTTGGTAATCCGCCCTACTCTGTCGGTCAAAAAGATGCGAATGATAACAATCAGAATGTCGCTTATCCAGATCTAGATGAGAGTATTAAAAATACATATGTTGCTGAATCTTCTGCGACATCCCTAATGTCTATGTACGACGCGTACATTAGAAGCTTCAGATGGGCATCAAATAGAATTGGCGATCATGGCATAGTATGTTTTGTGACGAATGCGGGGTTTATTGATTCTAGGGCGGCGGATGGATTTAGGAAGTCTTTACAAAAGGAGTTCACGAGTATTCACATCTTAAACACCCGTGGCGATGCACGTACGAAAGGCGAGTTTAGGCGCAAAGAAGGTGGAAACTTATTCGGCGGAGGATCTAGAACTCCGATATCTATAACTATGCTAGTTAAGAACCCAAATTCCAAGAATAAGGGAGCCATTTACTATCACGATATTGGCGACTATTTAACACGTGAGCAAAAGCTTGAAAGATTAAACGGTTTTGGCGAAGTCACAAAAATTGAATGGTTAACCTTGCAGCCAAATTCGGATGGCGACTGGATAAATCAAAGAAGCGAAGCCTATAGTGATTTCTTACCCATGATTGATAAAAGTAGAAAGGGTCTACAGAGTTCGGCACTTTTTATTGACTCAACTCAGGGAATTGAAACCAGTAAGGATTCCTGGTGTTACAACTTCTCCGAAAAGAAGCTAGAAGTAAATATTGGTCGCCTAGTTAAGAATTACAACAATGCTTTGAGTAAGTTCAAGAATAGAGAGTTATCTCTTGATGAAGTAAAGCAAATGCCCAAGAGTGAAGTCTCTTGGAGTAGAGGAATGATCCAAAAGTTAGAAAAAGGTAAATCAATCGATGTAGAACCTGCAGACTTTCAATTGATTAGTTACCGACCTTTTGTCAAGAAATTTGGTTACCGTAATGACCAAATAATTAATATGCAATTCAGAACGCGTAGAGTATTTCCCAACAAAAAAGACAATATAGCTCTTGCAACTATCAGCCTCTCTGGATCTTCGTTTAGTGTGTTTGCTGTCTCTTCACTTTTCGATCGTCATTTTTTGACAGAAGAAGCATTTCCACTTTTCACCTACCAAGAAGCGGCAAAAGGCTCAAATGACACCATTGATTTTGGCGATGCCCAAGAAACAGAAGTTGAAAGTGGAATATCCGATTGGGCTATTATGCATTTCCAGCAAAAGTATCGAGATATCAAAATTTCCAAGATTGATATCTTTAATTACATATACGGAGTTCTTATTTCTCCAGAATTTGTTCAGCTATTTGGAAGCGACGCTAGGAAAATGGGTCCAAGAGTTCCCCTAGTGAAGGACTTTTGGACTTATTCCAAAGCGGGTGAAGCCTTAATTGAACTTCATTGTAATTATGAGAATTCTGATCCAATAAGCCCGGCAAGGGTATTGATCAAGGGTGAAGCATCGTCAAGTGATAACGTTTACAAGGTAAGCAAAATGACGTTTGGAAAGAATTCAGATAAAAGTAAAGATCTATCGACACTGTATTTTAACGAGAACATAACTTTCACGGAAATCCCTTCGGAAGCGCACGTCTTTCAGGTAAATGGAAGGTCTCTGCTCGAGTGGGTTGTTAATGATTATCGATACGTACTCGACAAAGATACTCAAATTGAAAGTGATCCAAACGATTTCTCAAGTAACTCTCGATACATTTTTGAGCTAGTACATAAGGCAATAAATGTGGGAATAGAGACTCATGCCATCTTGAAGGATTTACCTAAGTTTTCCCTTCTAGAATAATAGTGATGGTTGTGCATGGATTCTTCAGATAGTTTGTCTGGAAGTTTGGTACGGTTACTTAAGTGTCAGATCTTGGACGTTATGTATCTATCCCGTTTATTGCCTTTGATATATATTCGCTAGTGGCAAATCTTAATCAGCAATAACCGTGGAAACTTGAGTGTGGCAAAAAGTCCATTAAAGTTTTTAAGTGAGCCTGCTGTTGAAGAGAGGTTCCGAGAACGCTGAATTCATGACAGAGAGACAAGAGTTCACGGTAATTCGAAACCATGGGGGCTTTGAACTTCGGGAGTACTTACCATGTTCGATTGCGGAGGTAAGGGTTTCTGCCGATTACGCATCTGCGGGCAGTGTGGCTTTTGGTTCACTCTTTCAATACATCTCAAAGGGAAATGAGAGCTCGGAAAAGATTGCGATGACAGCTCCTGTGATTTCTGCGCAAAAGGCTGACAAGAGCGATGAAAATGAATGGTTTGTCTCTTTTGTTATGCCATCTGGAACAACCTTTGGACACTTGCCACATCCCAATGATCCACGAGTTGTGTTGCGAGAGCTGGAAGCTGAAACATGTATTGCATCATCCTTTCGGGGAAGAGCAACGTCAGAGTTAGCGAAGAAAAAGGTGGCGGAGCTTCGATCATTGGCGGCGAAGGAGAATATTGCCCTGTCTGATGAGACAAGGATCTGTCGCTTTGATCCGCCATTTAAGCCAGGGATGTTGCAGTACAACGAGATAGTTATTCCAGCGTACTTGTAGTCAGATAGAATTCATTGATGACAACTCTGGGGCGTAGTAAATCCGCATTGTTGGTGATCGATGTTCAGAATCAAGTTGTCGATGATGCCTATAACAAGGAAGCGGTAATCGCTCAGATCAATGAGGCGGTTGCTAAGGCGCGAGCTGCGGGAGTTCCTGTGGTGTGGGTGCAGCACTCGGATGAGTGGATGGCGATTGATTCAGAGGATTGGCAGATAGTTCCGCAGTTGGTACCGGCAGAGGGTGAAGCTCGAGTGCGTAAGTTGTA
>JACCDN010070594.1_pt1 | contig 10936 bp, 10 predicted proteins | sample 7441691 | NCBI WGS metagenome assembly JACCDN01 (sample SAMN15323439, study PRJNA562643) | freshwater metagenome | isolation source: river surface water | place: USA:Blue River Watershed | collected 2017-08-16
ACCGCTTGCAACACCGCCCACCAAACTCGTTATTGCTTAGTAATTAGAGAGTTGCAATGAGTTCAATCTCTAGCGTTGCCCACTCTGGCGTCGTGCGAGATTTTCCTGTGGGGCCAAAGCCGCTCTTCTCATATAGTGAATTAGCGATTTCGTTATTGGCAAAGACCCATAACGTCATCTCTGTAAATCCTTTAGCGCGAATGCGTCGCATCGCCTCTGTCAGAGATGTTTTCCCAAACCCTCTTCCTGCTGATTCAGGATCCACATATAGCGAGAAGAGATGTCCACGTGCAGGATCTTCCTTATCGCTGCCGATTCTAAAGACAGCAACTGCCTTGCCTTCGTCGACCAGCAGAAGAGTCTCTTTATCACCGGGAACTTCAATACTTGTGCGCCATAAATCTGCCGCGCTTTCTGGCGTAAAGGATTCACGAGCGCTTTCTGAGAGCACTTGTGCATACGAGATCGTCCAGCAGCGCAAGAAAATATCTGCAATTACTGGCAGATCATCCAAGGTAGCGCTACGAAATTCCATGGTTGTAAGTCTATGAGCGAAATTGATTTTACTTTAGGTCGCCACGAGGTCACTTTGCGTGAGCCCTTCATCACCGCACTTCGCACCGTAGAGCGCTACCCAGTAATCACTTATACGCTCTCTGATCAATCAGGAATCAGCGGAACTGGTGAGGCGGTTACAACACCTGCAATTGTGGGAGATTCGCTCGAGGAGATAGAGAACGATCTCAATGTGACAATTACGCCGGCGCTACAAGGCGTGAGTTCACTCGAAGATGGAATCTCCGTACTCTCACAAGTAAAGGCAGCTCCGAGCAGCAAAGCTGCCGCAGACCTTGCCCTTCATTCGTATTTTTCCGCCAAGAGCGGAGAGACGTTAGCCAGCTCTCTCTCAGTCACTGCAGGGCGTATTCGCACAGATGTAACAGTTCCTGTGGCAGAGCAAGAGGTGCTGGAGAAGATTGTTAACGATCGACTTGAGAAAGGTTTCTCTTCTCTCAAAGTTAAATTGAAATCGCAGGCTCTCGATAAGAACTTAGGCGCGATGAAGGCGATCCATGGACTTGCAGATGGCAGAGCCACACTGCGAGTAGATCCAAATCAAGCGTGGGATCTTGAGTACAGCGTTGCTTTTCTACAAGGTCTAATTGATCTAGGTATAGAGATTGAATATCTCGAGCAACCTGTACCACGCGATCAGATCGGCGCATTGGCCCAGCTTCATGCACGCAATCTTGCACTGATTATGGCCGACGAGTCGTTATTTACTATCGACGATCTTGAACTGTTGATTTCAATGAAAGCCTGCACATGGGTTAATGTAAAACTTCTCAAGAGCGGTGGCCTTGCTCCCGCACTAAAAATTGCTGAACGTGCAGCAAATGCAGGGCTGAAAGTATCTATCGGAAGCATGATGGAGGGGGCTGGGGGAGTACAAGCGGCTCTTGTTCTAGCAGCACATGTTGCCCCAGAATTAACACATGATCTCGATGCAGCGTGGTGGCATCGCGATGGCGCAATTACCTACCGAGATGGCTGGGTAGAGCTATGACACCAGGAAGAATCGTCGCCTCCAGCATCAATGGAATCAGAACCATTGAGCGCGAAGGGCTGCGCAACAATGCTTTACCGGTAAATCACTACACCGCCTGCGATCTCGGCTCTGTCACGAAGATTCTGGCTACTACATCGATCATCATGAAATTAATTGAGAATCAGATACTGAATGTAGATGATCTCGTTGAAACGTACTTGCCTGAGTGGCGTAATTTCCCGCGCAAAGATGTAACTATTCGCGATCTTCTCGAGCATCAATCGGGCTTAAATGAATGGCGGCCACTCTATATTTCACAAGCCAATATGGAACAAGCACGACAAACTATTGTCCGCGAGGGTTACAAGTACGAATCGGGGCGGCATTACTCGGATCTAGGTTTTATCACTTTAGGAAATGTGATTACAGAAGTCTTGGGAGTTGATTTAGAGAGCGCATTTAAAGAGTGGGTGAGCTACCCACTTGGTCTGCAATCCACTCAATTTGCATCTCCAGTAGATGGCAGCGATGTCTTCGCATCATCATTTGGCGATCGCGCTGAATATGAGATGGTCTCGACTCAGAAGCCATATGAGACGATTGAAAAAGTTGATGATTTTCAGAGGTGGCGAGACCGCATTCTCGAAGGTGAAGTAAATGATGGAAACTCTTTTCACTTACTTTCTGGGATCAGCGGACATGCGGGGCTCTTCTCAACTGCTGAAGATTTATTGATGTATGGCGAAGAGTTGCTGACAAGTATTCGCGGAGAGGGATATTTTGATAAAGGCGTTCTTTCACACTTTCTCACCGTAGGTCGAGATCCGATGCAAGGTCTGGGATTTAGAAATTGGGAGCATAATGGCCAGATCGAATACTGGGGCCACACTGGATTTCCTGGAGTCACCCTTGCTATCTCACCCCAGCATGAGAGCGTGCTCGTTCTACTGAGTAACCGCCTACTCACCATGGAGTCCCCGGAAAAAACTGAAGATATCTTCGCCGAAATCCGTATCTCGATGCGAAAACGTTACCTGAAATAGGTGTCTTTTCTAGGCCAGCTGCCTCTATATTAATGGCAAGATTTTTCATAAACTGTGAAAGTCAAGGAAACGTTTTTTCATGGAGAGGGGATCGCCGTGGCTGATAAGCGCGAAAAGCACCCCATCTTCGGTGATCTCTTAGGTGAGATCGCAAATCAGATTCCATCATTTCACGCCAGCGAGGTAGCAATCGCTGATGCAATCTTGGCTAACCCCGAGCTGGCATCTGGCATGAATATTTCGCAGATTGCAGATAAGAGTGGAACATCGGTTGCCTCTGTTGTTCGTTTCTGCAAAACACTTGGATTTAAAGGCTATCCAGAATTTCGTATGGCTTTAATTGGCCAACTCAGTCGCCAGATCGCACAAGGAACAGATCTTCAATTAGATGGCGGAATCACTGTAGATGATTCTGCTGCAGAAGTTATTCGAAAGATCGCCTATGCCGATGCATTGGCAATTAAGACAACTGCCGAACGTTTAGATGTTGAGACATTTATCAAGACAGTAGATGCATGGGAAGCGGCAAGCACTATTGGAATTATCGGCTTTGCATCAAGTGGTTATGTTGCAATGGATCTACAACTCAAACTCAATCGACTTGGTAAACGCTCTGTCGCCTGGTCTGATCTCCATACAGCGTTGACATCAATCTCACTTCTCAAAAAGGGCGATGTCCTTGTCGCAATCAGCCATAGCGGTACAACGCTCGACATCATCGATGTCATCTCAGAGTTTAAAGAAAAAGGAATCACAATCGTTCTGATTACCAATGCGCTACGTAGCCCAGCAACTGCAATTGCAGATCTCACTCTCTTTACCTCCGCTCGCGAAACCACCTTGCGCAGCGGTGCAACGGCAAGTCGTATTGCCCAGTTAACGGTGGTCGATTGTCTCTGCGTCTCCCTGGCGCAGAGAAACTGGAGCGGCACAAAAGCTGCTCTGGATCAATCTAGGGCGGCCGTGGGACGTCGTTCTGGAAAGAAATTGAGCGAAGTTGAAAAACCTCGTTCAAAACCTACATCCCGCTCTCGAGGAGGAAAATAAGTGAAGATCTCACAACGCCGCGTACGCGGTTTGGTAGCTGCGGCAATTGCTGCGTCAGTAATTGCTGGCCCAGTCATCGCTTCAATGCCAGCACAAGCAGCAACAGAACTTACATTCTGGAGCTGGCGCCCTGAAGATAAGGCTTTCTATGAAGAGCAAGCCGCACTTTTCAAGGAGAAAACAGGTATCTCAGTTAAGTTCACACCATATGTAGCAACTGAATACAACGCAATCTTGGCAACAGCTCTTACTGCTGGAAATGGCCCAGATGTTATGCAGGTCCGCCCATACGGTGGAATGTCTAACCTCTCTGATGCAGGTAACTTCCTTGCTCTCACCACAAAAGATGTACCAGCGCTAGCAAAGATGTCAGCTGGAACACTTGCCGGTGTTCAGGGTTATGCAAGCAAGAAGCAGTATGGCCTTCCATACGCAACTTCAGTAATTGGTGTTATGTACAACCCAGATCTTCTTAAGAAAGCTGGCGTCAAGGCACTTCCATCAACATGGGATTCATTCCTACGCGTTCTCGCTCAAGTTAAGTCTGCAGGATACATTCCTCTAGGCAACGGAACTGGTTATGCACCAGGTCTTGAGCAGTTGCACGCTGGAGTTGGCCCAACATTCTACGGTGGTACACAATTCTTTAACGATGTTGTTAAGGGAACTCGTACATTCACAGATAAGAACTACGTAGCATCATTGCAGGCAGTTAAGGATCTAGTCCCTTACATGCCAGCAACTCCAGCAGGCGTTGATTACAACACTGCACGTGGTTTGTTTGCGAATGAAAAGGCAGCTTTCTACATCGGTGGAAACTATGAAATTTCATACTTCCGCTCACTTAACTCATCACTCAACATTGGTTGGATGCCAGCACCAGCAGCTTCTGCAGGTGCAAAGCGCTATGCAACAAGTTGGGCAGATGGCGGCTTTGCAATCAACGCAAAGACAAAGGCAAAGCCTGAAGCAATCAAGTTCCTTAACTTCCTTGCTTCAAAGGACTTCAACCAGGCAGCTGCAGATCAACTAGGTTGGATCTCAACTGCTCCGTACATCAAGATTGCAGATCCTGCGATCTCAAAGATGTCGAAGTCACTAGCATCACAGGGCACACCATTCCTGAACGTAGTTGGTTTCCGCTTCGGAACACCTACTAGCTCAGCAATTTTGCAGCCAGGATTCCAGAAGCTCACTGCAGGTACAACAACAGCTGCAGAGCTAGCTAAGGATGTCCAAGCAGCAGTTGCAACTTGGTATGCACCACAAAAGGGTAAGTCCTAAGAAATAGAGATCGGGTGCGGAAATAACTTTCCGCACCCGATTTTTCTTATTACACATTTGTTTAATTGAAAGTAGGGATTTGAGTGAAGCTCAGCGGTATCAAGAGGGAACAGCGTAAATTTCGCTGGCTCTTACTCTCACCTGGCTTATTGATTATTGTCATCTTTACCAGCGTTCCAGCGCTGACAACCCTGAGCTACGCCTTCTTCCATTGGAAGGGTTTCGTCCGCGGATCTTTTGCCGGATTTGAAAACTTCGAGCGACTCTTTGCATTCCCCTTCAGAGATCAACTATTGATGGCGCTACGCCACAATGTTCTGGTCTTTATCGCAATTATGGTCTTGCAGACTTCTCTCGGCCTTCTTATTGCCTACGCTCTCTACACACTCTCGCGGGGACAGCGCTTCTTTAGAACGGTAACGTTCTTGCCGGTTATCTTTTCGCTCGTCATCGTGGGCTATATGTGGCAGGTGATGCTCGATCCATACTATGGACCGATCAATATGATTCTGGGCGACATTGGCCAGCCTTCATGGGCTAAAGCATGGCTAGGCGATACCGCCACAGCGCTACCTACTCTTGTCTTTATTAACTTATGGCGCTGGGTCGGATTCCCAGCGATCATCTTCTTAGCTGGCCTTAATGCCATTAGCTCTGATTACATCGAAGCAGCTCGAATTGATGGAGCTTCCGAGGGGACTATCTTTAGAAAGATTCTCTTCCCGCTCCTTGCACCATCTATGACAATTATTACGATCTTGACCTTCATCGGAGCTTTCGAGTGGTTTGACCTGCCGTTTATTTTGGGAGGCTCAAACGGCTCTCCAGCAGGGGCGACAGATACTTTGGCGTTGATGTTCTATCGCCTCTCATTCGGATCAATCGACTCGGGTGCAAATGAAGTAGGTGTGGGATCAGCACTTGGAGTCTTGATCTTCACCATCGTCGGAGTCGGTGCTGCAGTGGGTACGAAATTACTGCGCCGCAGAGAGGTGGAGATGTAAATGAAACTCTTAGCTTCGAAGACATTCTTCCGCGCTGTATTGATATTCAATGCAGTAGTTATCTTGATCCCTGTCCTCTTCCTCTTTAACTCGAGCTTACGTGAGACCAATGATTTTGCACGTACTCCATTTAAATTGGCGACTGATCCTTACTGGGCTAACTTCTCATCAGTCTGGCAAGATGGAGATTTTGCGATCTATTTGAAGAACTCGATTATCGTGACGGGTGGATCGCTGATCCTGATTCTTATCTGCGCACTTGGTGCAGGCTTTGTTCTCGGCCGTTACGAGTTTAGAGGCCATAGCTTCATCATGGCCTTCGTACTTTCAGGAATGTTGGTACCAGCAAAGCTTGCGATCTTGCCACTCTTTATCCAGTTGAAGTGGATGCATCTCCTTAACTCACACATTGGATTGATCTTGGTCTATGCAGCAGGCGCGCTTCCTGCGGCGATCTTCATTATGAGCGGTTTCTTTAGATCTCTTCCTGCAGATCTCGATAATGCTGCCCGCATTGATGGCGCATCTGAATTCCAGCTCTTGCGTCGCATCTTGGTCCCATTGGTCCGTCCTGGAATGTCGATTGTGGCAATCTACTCAGCAATTCCAATCTGGAATGACTTCTTCCTTCCACTGGTCTTCTTGCAAGATCCTGAGAAGAAAACCATCATGCAAGGTCTGACAATCTTCTTCGGTCAGTACTCATCGCAGTGGGGCGTTCTCTTTGCAGGCCTGACAATGGCAGCGTTGCCGTTGATCGTCCTCTATCTAGTGCTCTCAGAGCAGTTCATTAAGGGACTTACAGCAGGCGCTGTGAAAGGCTAGCCCTATGTATCTCTTGGGAATCGACGCTGGAGCTTCGGCCACCCAGTGGGTTCTCCATGATGGCACTCAGGTAGTAAAGCGCGGTGCAGCCGGCCCGATCGATGGCCATATCAACCGCGATGAATCTCGCCAAAGAATGCAATCGACGTTGGCAGAGATTGCACGGGAATCTTCATCAACAATCGATTCGATTGTCATTGGAATTACCGGTGTTGCTGAAATCAAAGCCGATCATGATGCGACAGTTGCGATCATCAATAGCGTTTTTCCAGATGCAAAGGTCGAGTTGCTGAGCGATATCCATCTGGCTTATCGCGTCTACTTTAAAGAGAGCTCCGGCGTTCTTCTCTATGCCGGAACTGGCGCTGTTGCATGCACTGAAGTTAAAAGCGAACTCGTACGAGTGGGTGGTTGGGGTTATCTCCTTGGAGATGAAGGTGCGGGATTTTGGATTGGTCGCGAAGCAATTCGTGCACTGATGATCTACATCGATAAATTAGAGACTCCACCTGCTGGATCTCTAGAGTCTTCAGTGGCACAAGCGTTACATGCAACCAATTGGGCAGATGTAAAGAATTTTGTCTATGGAAAGAATCGCAGCGAGATTGCAGCCCTTGCCCGTTTAGTCTTTAGCCATTCCGACCAAGCTGTCGCTCAGAAAATTCTCGTTGATGCCGCAGATCACCTAATAGCACTTGTTGCACGGGTTGATGAAATTACAGGCGATACGTCGCGACCAATTACCTTTACCGGTGGAACTTCACGAGGTACAGGCCCGCTCAATGATCGCTTAACCGAGCACTTTGCTCGACGACTAACAATTGCCCACCACGATATTGCAGAAGGTGCAGCAGAGTTAGCTAGGGGAGCTTCTTCCCAGGGTTAAGAATTCCCTTAGGATCAAAGACCTTCTTGATCGAACGTTGTAGCTCGATCACTGCAGGTGAGAGCTCATTAGCGGCAAAACCTTGCTTAATCGAACCGATTCCATGCTCGCCCGATGCTGTGCCACCCAGTGATTGCGCGATCTCAACAATCTCACCAAAGGCAGCGATAGCGCGCTCTTGGGCCTGTAAATCTCCATGATCGTGAACGATTGTTGGGTGCATATTTCCATCACCGGCATGGCCAAAGATTCCGATAGTCAGTTGATAACGAGCAGCAAGCGCCTCAACGCGCTCAACGAGTTCAGCAATCTTTGAAATTGGAACTGCAACGTCATCGAGCAGAGTTGCACCAAGTCGTTCAAGTGCTGGATATGCCAGCTTTCTAACACGGATAAATTCAACGGCATCGGCAGCCTCAGTAGAAGCTGCGCCATCGATCATTTCAAAGCCCTGACAGAGTTCAAGAACTTCTTCTGCGCGCTCTTGATCTTCATCTAACTGCATCAATAAAACTGATCCTGCAACTTCAAAGCCAAGTGGATGCCATGCCTCAACTGCCTTCAGTGTTGTCTGATCGATAATCTCAAGCATCGAAGGTTTAAAGCGTAAGAGGGCGGCAGCTGCAGCAGCTGCATTCTTGATATGAGGGAAAGTCGCGATGATCGTAGCTGGTGTCGCAGGACGCACTGCAAGCCCCACAACAAGCTCGGTGATAATTCCAAGAGTTCCTTCAGAGCCGATCATTAAACGAGTCAGATCTAAAGTGGTAACAGCTTTCTTGGTGGCACTTCCTAGCTGAATTATCTGACCATCTGCCATGACAACGGTAAGGGCACGAACGTGTGCCGATGTCACGCCATATTTCACACAGCACATACCGCCAGCATTTGTTGCAGCGTTTCCACCGATTGTTGACCAATCGCGGCTGGCAGGATCTGGCAAGTATGCAAGACCATGCTCTTGAGCAGCCTTATCTAAATCTAAATTAATGACACCGGCTTGAACGCGAGCGATGAGATTTGTTGTATCGATCTCAGTGATTGCATTCATCTTTTCAAGTGAGATTACAAGTGAAGTAGATGTTGCATTTGCGCCACCTGATAATCCGCTACCGGCGCCGCGAGCAATGACGGGAATGTTATGGGTATGCGCATATTTAACTGCTGCTGCAACCTCTTCGGTGCTCTTTGCTAGAAGAACGATTGCAGCGGCCTCGTGAGCTGCAAAAGGGGCTTGATCTTTTGAATAGGAGATTGTGATCTCGGGATCTGTGATGAGAGTTGCGCTATCACCGAGTGCCTGGCGAAGTCCTAATCCATGATCCATTGTGGAATTTTACCCCTAAATCAATGGTGTGGGAGCGAGAAGCGTTCACCTTTATTTGCAACAACTAATCCATCTTCAAGCAGGGTCAATAGCGCTTTCTCAACCTGTGATGGAACATCCCAGAGCAGCATGATCTCTTTCTTCTGTAGCGATGGGTTATCTCGCAGCGCTTGAACTATCACCCCTCGACATTGTCGATCTGTTCCATGCCATGTCTGTCTGCGTTTAGGTTGATCTGAGAGCGGGTAATCAAGACTTCGCCAGATACATTGATCTGCCAAAGGACACTCTCCGCACTTTGGATTCTTTGCAGTGCAGATAAGTGCGCCGAGCTCCATCGTTGCCGCTGCCCACACATGTGGATCTCGATCTGGAATCAACTCATTACGCGATTCGCGTTCGGATTTTGTTGGAGCAGCGGTGGGAACTTCTATTCCATCGATGACTCGGGCAAAGAGCCTTCTAATATTGATATCAAGGACTAAAGAGCGCCCCTCAAAGGCAAAGGCGATAATCGCAGCACTTGTATATTCACCGACTCCTGGAAGTTCTCTTAATTGACTTTCACTTGTTGGAACTTTTCCCTTGTATTGCTTTGTGATCACCTTTGCACATTCATGAAGTCGCAGCGCACGTCGCGGATAACCTAAACGTCCCCATGCAGTAATAATTTCGGCGGGGGAGGCGCTAGCAAGAGCAGCTGGTGTTGGCCAACGCTTCATCCATTCGATATAGATGGGAAGAACTCTGGCAACAGGTGTCTGCTGCAACATGATCTCGCTGACAAGTACGCCCCATGCATCTGTCTTGCGCCACGGTAGATCGCGCTTACTCTTTCGATACCAGGTAAGAACTGGCTTATGGAGCGGGTTCATTCTCCAGTGATCGCAACCCTTTTAAGTGCTTGATCAAGTCTGGAAACTTCGTAGATCTCCATGCCATCAATCTTTACTTCACTGCCACTTGGGACAAGGGCCTTCTTAAATCCAAGGCGATACGCCTCCGCCAATCTGCGCGAGACTCCACTGACCTTGCGAATCTCACCTGCTAAACCGACTTCACCGATTGCAACCAGATCAGGAGGAAGCGCTAAACCTTTTGCAGCAGATGCCACAGCTAGCGCTAGCGCTAAATCAGCAGCAGGCTCTGACATCTTCATGCCACCGACAGTTGCGGCATAGACATCGCGACCACCGACGCGAACGCCTGCGCGAAGTTCAAGGACGGCAAGTGTCATCGAGGTGCGCGCAGAATCAAGTCCGCTTGTAACGCGACGAGCATTTCCAAAATCACTTTCACGCCCTGCGCTGACAAGTGCTTGAATCTCTGCAAGAAGTGGGCGACGTCCTTCAAGAGTCACAGTGACACAGGTGCCTGGAACAGGCTCTGTATGGCGGGATGTAAAGAGACCGGTGGGATCGATCACCGATTCGATTCCGGTATCGCTGAGATCAAAACAACCAACCTCATCACTAGCTCCAAAGCGGTTCTTAATCGCGCGGATTAAGCGAAGGCGTGAATGGCGTTCGCCTTCAAATTGGAGAACAACATCGACGATATGTTCAAGAAGTCGCGGTCCAGCAATCGAACCATCTTTAGTGACATGGCCAACTAGTAACAAGGTGATATCGCGATCTTTACAGATACGAATAAGTGCGCCAGCCACTTCACGAACCTGTGTAACTCCACCAGGTGCTCCATCTGCTGCTGAACTTCCGATTGTCTGCACGCTATCGATAATTAAGAGGGCAGGTTTAACGGCATCGATATGAGCAATGACTGCACCGAGATCTGTCTCTGATGCTAAAAATAATTGTGGATCTACAGCGTTGATTCGCTCTGCGCGAAGGCGTACTTGCGAAGCTGACTCTTCACCGCTGATATAGAGAGCGCTCATTCCCTTGGCAGCTGTCTGCGCTGCAACGGAGAGGAGAAGAGTCGATTTTCCAACGCCAGGTTCACCGGCGAGCA
>JACCDN010210458.1_pt1 | contig 10935 bp, 10 predicted proteins | sample 7441691 | NCBI WGS metagenome assembly JACCDN01 (sample SAMN15323439, study PRJNA562643) | freshwater metagenome | isolation source: river surface water | place: USA:Blue River Watershed | collected 2017-08-16
GCATAGCCTCGTGCTGCGACGGCGGAGACCAAAAGTCTTGTCGCCCACAAAGAATCAAAGTTGGCACACGAATGGATGACAGCACATCGCTGGCATCGGGTCTGTGAATGAGCGCATGAAGTTGATGCGCAAAAACTGCGGCGTCTTTGCGATCGAACATGGTCAAGATGCGCTCAATCAAATCTGCATCAGCCAACCGATCTGGATGCACCATGCCTTGCACCCATTCACGCGCCATGGCTCGCACGCTTTGGTTCTGCGCAATTTGCAGCAGCGCCATGCGTTTGCGAACCTCTTCCTCCCCAGCAGCTCCCGCCAACTTTGGCAAATAGCCTGTATCCAAAAGCGCCACACCTGCCACGCGCTCAGGCGCGATGCGCAGCACCTCCAGCGCCACACGAGCCCCCATGGAGTGCCCCGCTAGATAAAACAGAGGCGGCGCATCTTGCAATAACTGAACCGCCATTTGGGCAAGCGAATTCGCATCGCCATGATCGACCACCGTGCAAGCGTGCGAGGACGACAGCTGAGGTAAGAGAGGATCCCAAACCGTGTGGTCACACATCAATCCGGGCACAAGCAAAAGGGGTAAGGCGTTCATTCGTATATCTTCATCATCAGAGCATGAGGCAATCCTCACGCATGGGTTGTAACGCAAGAGCCTAGCGCACGGTGGCAAGTTCGCGACAGGAATCAGCGATGGAGACCGCAACAATGTGCTCTTTAGAAATGGTTCACATGACAGACAGCATGCACTCTTCTTTTGAAACCGATGTGGTGATCATCGGCGGCGGCCCCGTGGGTCTTGGCTTGGCGATTGAGTTGGGGCAACGCGGTGTTCACTGCATATTGGCTGAACGCCACACGCAAACCCAACCTATTCCAAGGGGCCAAAACCTGACGCAGCGCACGATGGAGCACTTTCATTTTTGGGGTGCAGAACCTCAGTTGCGTGCGGCACGCACCATTCCGCCCGAATACGGTATTGGTGGCTTAACAGCGTATGGTTCGCTGCTGAGCAACCACCACTACAACTGGCTGCAGCGTGAACTGGTGAAGCCGTATTACTTCAAAGACAACGAACGTCTGCCCCAATACGAAACTGAAAAGGTATTGCGCCAACGCGTGGCCGTGCTGCCGACCATCAAGACGCTATTTGGCTGGGGAGCAGAAACCATCGCGCAAGACGATGAAGGCGCCACCGTCACACTGACTGAACGCAGCAGCAAACAACAACAAATCATCCGTGCGAAATATGTGGTGGGATGTGACGGCAGTCGATCGCCAACGCGAGAGCAAGCGGGTATCACACAAACACTGTCTGACCATGATCGGTGCATGGTGCTGCTGGTTTTCAAATCGCAAGAACTACACACGCTACTCGCGCGTTTCCCTGGCAAATCGTTTTACAACGTGCTGCATCCAGACCTCAAAGGGTATTGGAAGTTCTTCGGCCGTGTCGATCTGGGCAACACATGGTTCTTTCACGCACCAGTGCCCATGGGCACCACGGCAGACAACTTTGATTTCAAAAAATACCTTCATGAATCCGTGGGTGCCGAGTTTGAAATTGAGTTCCAACACATTGGGTTCTGGGATTTGAGGTTTGCCTTGGCCGACAACTACCGCGCAGGCAGGATCTTCATTGCTGGCGATGCTGCACACAGCCACCCACCTTATGGCGGCTATGGCGTCAATTCAGGATTTGAAGATGCGCGTAACCTAGGTTGGAAGTTAGCCGCTGTCTTGCAAGGCTGGGGAGATGATGCCCTGCTCGACTCGTATGACGCCGAGCGCCGCCCCGTGTTTGCCTCCACCATTGATGACTTCATTGCAAAATCCATTGAGACAGATCGCACATTTCTAGAATCATTCGATCCCGCGCAAGATGCTGCGGCGTTCGAAGCCGCTTGGACAGAACGATCACAAGGTGCGGTGGGTGAAGTACACGCGTTTGAACCCAACTACGAAGGCTCACCCGTGGTGTGGTACAACCGTGTGGGACATCACGTTTGCAGTGCCAAAGGCTCGCACCAGTTCAAAGCACAGGCAGGACACCACTTGGCGCCTGCTGCACTGTCCAACGGGAAAAATGTGTTTGAAGCACTGGGCGATGGCTTCACCCTGCTCGCCTTGGGTGCTGCATCAACCGACACGCAAGTGCTGATCGATGCTGCCGCCGCTGCAGGCGTCTCCCTGACCGTGATTCATGAACCTACAGGCTCACAAACCGACCGCTATGAAGCCCATTGGATTTTGATTCGCCCAGATCAATTTGTGGCGTGGACCAGCGAAGAGAAAAAGATTCAACCCGACCTAGCCCATCAGTTGTTCAAGCGCATGCGAGGTCAGTTCAATCTCCTGTGATTTGCTTGGTGCGAATCACAGTGCCCCATCGTGGATAGTCTTTGGCGACGATCGCGGCCAACTCGGCAGGAGTCGACGCTGAAGCATCCAGCCCCGCTTTGCCCAAAATGTCTTTCACTTCAGGTTGGCGCAAGATGGCTGCCATCTCTGTGTTCAAGCGTGTGATCACAGCAGCAGGTGTCTTGCTAGGTGCAAAGAAGGCATACCAAAGATCAACGTCAATGCGCTTGACACCCATCTCGTCAAACGTGGGCACATCGGGTGCCACGGGGTGACGCTTAGGGCTACCCGTTGCTAAAGCATTCAAGCGGCCCCCCTTCACAAAGCCTTGCGCAATGTGCACAGGCAAGAAGCCCACATTGAGCTCACCACCCAACAGGTCTTGCGTGTAGCCCGCGGTGCCGCGATACGGCACATGCAACATGAAGGTATTGGATTCGAGCTTGAACAACTCCATCGCCATGTGGTGCGGTGTACCCACACCGGGCGAACCAAAACTGATCGCACCAGGCTTGGCTTGCGCCTCTTTGATCAAATCGGCCAAGGACTTGATGCCGGTTTTTGGATTGGCCACCAACATCAACGAGCCGTAAGCAGCCATTGAAACAGGTGCGAAATCTTTCACGGGATCGAAGCTCACGTTTTTGTACATCTGAGATGCCATCAACATGGTGTTGGCCCCCATCAAGATGGTGTAACCATCCGGATTGGATTTGGCCACTGCATCTGCGCCAATGTTGCCACTGGCGCCCGGTTGGTTTTGCACCACCACGGACTGCCCTAATCGTTCGCTCAAACGCGGCCCCACGACGCGGGCAATCGTGTCCATGCCTGTGCCTGGCGTGAAAGGCACAATGATTTTGATGGGTTGGCTTGGGTAAGGGGTTTGCGCCACAGCGCCAAAACTGAAAAGCCCTAAGGCAGCGAGAGCAAAGGTTGCCGCTTGTCGACGATCAAAAGAAGTCATGTCAGTCTCCGTTATCAATTTATTTATTCGCGTTGGCTGCTGGCGCAATTTTGAACAAGCGCTCAGCGTTGTCTTGGAAGAAGGCTTTGCGCACTTGCGGTGCCATGTCGAGGTTTTCCAAGATCGCCACTTCTTCTGGAACATATTGATACGGATAGTCCATGGCGTAGAGCACACGATCTGAGCCCATGAAGTCTTGTGTGAATTTCAGTGCAGCGCCCCAAGCCACACCACTGTTGGTGATGTGAAAGTTCTCACGCAAGTAGTCACTGGGTTTGCGCTTGGTAGGCAGCACGCTGGGGTAACGCTTTGATTTAACGGTGGCAGCATGCATGTAGTCCAAGCGATAAGCCCAAAACGGCAAGGCCTCACCCATATGACCCAAGATGATTTGCAACTTAGGAAAGCGATCAAACACGCCCGAGGTGATGAGACGCAACGCATGCAAACCTGTCTCCACGCCAAACCCATAAATTGCACCGTCTAAACCCGCTTCAATGAAGTGTTGAATCATGCTGGCAGGCATGGCATTGGGGTGCAGATAAATAGGTGTGTCCATCGCCTCGGCTGCTTCAAAAATGGGCCAGAACTTTTGGTCGGACAAATACTCACCTTGGGTGTGCGAATTGATCACCACCGAGTGCATGCCCAGTTGGTTCACCCCACGTTGAATCTCTTTCGCTGCGGCGGCAGGGTCTTGCGGCGCAACAGCAATCATGCCAACCAAACGATCAGGGTGGCGACGCATGGCATCTGCCAAGATGTCATTGGCCACGGGCGCAAAAGACACGGCTGTGTCTTTGTCCATGATCTGTACACCGGGTGATGTGAGCCCTATGACTTGAACATCCACACCCGCTTCGTCCATGTGCTGCAAGCGCAACGCATCCAAGTCGGTCAAGCAGCGCATGATGTGCGTGGCACGCTCACTTGGACTGCTCATGTAAAAGCCCATCAGGTGTTTGAAACCCACATCCACATCGTCTTTGGCCAAGATACGTCTGTAAATGTCCAGCATTTCGGGGGGAGAAAACGCCTCTTCAGTGGCGATGCGTCGATAAGGCCGTGCAGGCAAAGACGACGAAATGATGGTCATGGACTTCCTCAAATTATTGGCACTCAGGCACTGGCGTTGGCAAAGCCCTCCTTTCATAGAAGGCTTGCAAGTTATCGAGGGTCAATGCTGCCATGGCTTGACGTGTTTCATCTGTCGCGCTGGCGATATGGGGCGTCAACACCACATTGGGCAAGCGACGCAACTCGGGATCAACAATGGGTTCATCCCAAAACACGTCGAGCGCCGCGCCCGCTATCGCTTTGCCTTTGAGCGCTTGCACCAACACCGGTTGGTCCACCACCGAGCCACGCGCGATGTTGATGAGGTAGCCCTTGGGGCCCAGTGCTTGGAGCACAGAAGCACCAATCAAATTCTTAGTGCCGTCACCGCCGGGCACCGCCACCACCAAATAGTCCACCTCGGCCGCCAAGGCCGTGGCAGTTTTGTAGAAGGCGTAAGGCACATCGGCCTTGGCTTCACGACCGGTGTACGCAATACGCATGTCAAATGCGGCCGCACGCTTGGCAATGGCACGGCCAATGCGGCCCATCCCCACCACACCTAAGCGTGCACACGAGACTTTGCGGGTCATGGGGAACGTGTCGTTCACCCAATCGCCGTTGCGCACAAAGCGATCGGCTTGTGGAATACGACGGCCAATCGACAACACCAAACCCAACGCCAAATCGGCCACATCGTCGGTCAACACACCTGGCGTGTGCGTGACCACGATGCCTTTTTCTTTGGCTGTAACCACGTCTACACCGTCGTACCCGACACCACAAATGGCAATCAACTTCACGTTGGGCAACATGCTCAGTAATTTTTTATCCACCACCGCCGCACCTGTGCCAACTAAGGCCGTGACCTTGCTCAAAGCGCCCGGGTCTTTGATGTGGGTGTGGTCGTGCACGATGTAGTCGGCCTCTTGCAACGCGTTCATCATGAACGGGGGCAAGGGCGACACTTGCATGATTTCTTGTGCCATGGCGGAATCCTCCAGCAGTCTTTTGTACTGACCCTTACTCTACTCCGTGATTGGCTAACATCACAGACTATGACTGAAGGCACCCCTCTCCTCGACATCTCTGGCGCTGTGGCCACCCTCACCTTGCGCCGTCCCTCGCAGCGCAACAGTTTGACGGACGATGACCTCAATACCTTGCTGGCTCACTTTGAAACCATCAACCGCAACACGGCGATACATGCGGTGGTGTTGCGCGCTGACACCAGCACACAAAAGCAAGCCGTGTTCAGCGCAGGCTACAACGTGGGTGGGTTTGACAACGACCCCATGGCGCCTTTGTTCTTTGAAAAGATCCCAGAGGCTCTGGAGCGTTTACGTCCTGTGACGATTTGCGCCTTGAATGGCAGCGTGTATGGCGGTGCGACAGACTTGGTGCTTGCCTGCGACTTCACCGTGGCACAACGGGGATACACATGGCGCATGCCTGCAGCCGCACTGGGGTTGCACTATTACCCCAGTGGCTTGCGCCGCTACGTCAATCGCTTTGGGTTACAGGCCAGCAAACGTGCGTTTTTGCTCGGGCAATCCATGCCCTACGAAGTCTTGGAGTCGCTGGGCATTTTTGAAGCCTTGGTCGAGGCCGATGCGTTTGAAACCCACGTCCAAAGTTTGGTCGACGCCCTCAGCCAAATGGCCCCCTTGGCTTTGGCTCAAACCAAAAAAAGCTTGAACGAAATCGCTGCTGGGCTATACAACGAACCCGCGCTCAAAGAACGTTCTCGCCAATCGGTGTACAGCCAAGATTTTGGCGAGGGCCGTGCCGCATTTGTCGAACGGCGTGCACCTAAATTCACGGGCACTTAACGGGTACCGCGCATAAAAAATGGGAGCCTGTGGGCTCCCATTTTGTTGCGGCCTTTGAAAAGGCCAAGGCTGAAATTAAGCCTTCTTGGCGTAAGCCGAACACCAACCTTTGCCAGCAACTTGTTTGCCAGCAAACAAGGGGCAACCGCCAGCCGCATCTGCAGCCTTACCTTGGAACAACGCACAGTTGCTGCACTGTTGGCCAGCCGCGTATTTAGGCTGCTTGGCTTTGTCCACTTTGGTGGCGTCGGCTTTGTAGCCCAGGCCAGCAGCTTGTGGGTCTTTCTCGTCCACCATCGCTGCTTGTGCAGCAGTTGTTGCAAAGGCGGCAACGCCAGCAACAGAAATGGTTTGCATCATGAATACGCGACGGTTGGTAGGTTTGTTCATAAGAGTGCCCTTGGCAAAGTTAGAAATGGGGCCAGAGGATGCTGGCGGCGTTATCTTAGCGGCAGAGTTGATTTTGCTATTGATCGATATCAAAACCCTTTGTGAACGCACGCAAAAGAAATCGTTATCCTTCATGCATGAACGATATTGCCAACTTACGCAAAAGTTACGAACGCGCCGAACTCAACGAGTCCGCCTCAGCCGCCGACCCCATGCAGCAGTTCGACCAATGGCTCAAAGAAGCCATTAACTCTGAAGTGCCCGAGCCGAATGCCATGACCTTGGCCACCGTCAGCAGCGACTTGCGCCCGAGTACACGCGTGGTGCTCATCAAAGGCTATGACGAGCGCGGGATTGTCTGGTTCACCAATTACGCCAGCCGCAAAGGTCAGCAACTGGCGGGCAACCCGTTTGCAGCGTTGCAATTCCATTGGGTGGAGCTAGAGCGCGTGGTGCGCATCGAAGGCCGTGTGGAAAAAGTAAGCGATGCCGAGAGTGACGACTACTTCAACAGCCGTCCGCTCGATTCGCGCATCGGCGCATGGGCCAGCCCACAAAGTCAAGTGATTGACGGGCGCGGTACCTTGGTGGCCAATGCTGCCAAATTCGGTGCGCAGTTTTTATTGCAGCCGCCACGCCCGCCACACTGGGGTGGCTACCGTTTGGTGCCCGAGCAGTGGGAGTTTTGGCAAGGCCGCAAGAGCCGTTTGCATGACCGCTTGCGTTATCGCCAAACGGGCGAAGGCGCTTGGGTTCGCGAACGATTGGCGCCTTAAAAGCTCACCTGCGCGCCCACCTTCAAGCTTCGTCCCGCCAAGGGCGGCGCATTGCTTCCCATGGTTTGCGTCAGCACCGAGGTGGACGAGTAGGCCAACTTGTTGGTGATGTTGTCGAGCTTGGCAAACAGCAACCAATGCGTAGGGCCGCTGTGCGTGTGGTAGTTCAAAGCCGCATTCCATAAGGTGTTGGCTGCTGTGGTGATGCCAGGACTCGCGCCGTTGTCTGGCACCCTGTTTTGTGCAGCAGCATGCATGAAGCCCAAACGAGCGCCCCAGGCATTGCGCGACCACACCGCATCAGCACCGAGGCGCATGGGCGCGATGCGTGGCAAGGGTCTGTTGTGCGTCAAGTCTTGGGCATGCACCACATCGGCACGTAACTCAAGGTCCATCACGCCGTGTGCAGCGTTGTTTGAGAGCACCGCGTCTTGCCCGCCCACCATGCGCACTTTGGCCGTGGACTCGATGCCGTAGAAACGAGCGCGCACGCCTTCAAAGTTGTAAACCGGCAAATCTGTTGTCGTGCCTTGGGTGCCATCGGCCAAGCGGTAGTCACCCGTCGGTTGCTGCGAAATGTAGTTGGCAAAGTGCGAGCTGAAAGCGGTGATGCCGAATTTGTGCGCGCCTTGTTGCCACTCGCCACCCACATCAAATTGGGTGGCTTTTTCTAAGCCGATGTTGGCATTACCCACCTCATATGCAGCCGTGGCCACATGAGGGCCGCGGGCAAACAGCTCATAGTCCTTGGGCGCACGCTGGTTGGCGCTGAGGTTGCTGCTGATTTGCCATCCGCTTTGTGATTCACCTTCACGCAAATTGCGCATCACGCCCAAGCCCACGCTGAAAGGGTTGAACTTTTGGGTCTGCGCCGCATTGCCACCGAAATCTTCACGTAGCGCCACGCTGACCGCCTCAGTGCGCGCACCGGCACTCAACTGCCCCCAACTGGTTTTGAGCGCTTGGTAAGTGAACAACGCTGTGCTTTGCGTGCGGCTTGGGCCTACAAACTTTTCTGAGCCTTCGGCTTGCAAGTCATTGCTTTCACGCTGCATGCCCACCGTGCCGTCCAGTTGCATGCCGTTGCTCAAACGCAAAGGCTGTTGGCGGCCTTCTAAGCGAAAGTCATTCCCTTGGTTGTCAAAGCGTGTACCGGCTGCTGTACCTTCGTACTCGGTGTGTGTGTAGTTGGTGTGGCCGAGTTGAAACTTCACGTTCTCAAATGCGCCCACTTCGCGCAGCAGGCCCTCCATCACCTGATGGCGGCGCAACATCCCTATGCTCACGGTGGGCTCTGCCACCGTGCCATACGTGCTGCGGTACTCGCTGGCTGACAGGCCGAGGTAGCCACGGTCAAACAACAAGGTGCCGCCCACCGCGCCACCTTGGCTATTGCTTGCCGAGTTGCACACGCGGCGGCCGTTGGGCACACCATCACAGTTCATCTGTTTGGGCACACGCAAGTGTTGGGTGCTGCGGTCAAATGCATCCACATGCAAGGCCACTTGGTCGTTGCCGGCTTCCACCATGGCGCCGGTGCTGCGTTCGTTGGCCGCACCGCCGGCACGCACTTCGGCTTTGCCCATCACGCCGCCTTGGGCATCAAACGCGCGTTCGCGAGCGATGCGGTTGTCAATCACATTCACCACACCACCCATCGCACCGCCGCTGTACAGCAAGGCTGCGGGGCCGCGCAGCACTTCAATGCGTTCGGTGGTGAGCGGATCAATCGGCACAGCGTGGTCTGAGCTCAACCCAGACACATCCAGGTTGGCTCCGCTGTTTTGCAGGATGCGAACGCGGTCACCTTCCATGCCACGAATCACGGGGCGGCCCACATTGGGCCCAAAAGAACTGTTGGCCATGCCGGGCAAGTTGTCGAGCGTTTCGCCCAAAGTGCTACCTTGGCGCTGAGTCAGCGCGGCACCCGAGAGTTGCTGCGCTGGCTCTACGAGATTGCGTTGAGCGACCGGGCGCGCAGTGATGGTGATTTCAGTGATGGGCGGTGCCTCATCCACTTCGGCGTTGTGCGCCAAAGCCATTCCCCATGTGCCCAAGCAGGCATACGACGCTGCGGCAACCGACGTCCAACGCCACATATCAGTCATGCCTCACCTTGTCGGCAAAGGTCTGCACAAACTTTTGCACCTTGGGTGCCACCACGAAGGCGCAATAGCCTTGGTTGGGGTTGTGCTGGAAATAGTCTTGGTGGTAGTCCTCAGCTGCGCAATAGTTGTCCAAAGCTTGCAGCTCTGTCACCACACGGCCAGACAGTGCGGCATTGACCTCGTCCAACACTTGCTGAGCCACAGCATGGTCGGCTTCGTCACTCCAGTAAATACCGCTGCGGTATTGAGTGCCGGCATCATTGCCTTGGCGGTTCAAGGTCGTGGGGTCGTGGATGACAAAGAAAATTTCTAACAACTCACGCAGGCTGATGACCTGCGGGTCGTACGCCAAACGCACCACCTCGTTGTGGCCGGTGTTGCCTTCGCACACTTGCGCGTAAGTGGGGTTGCGCGTATGGCCGTTGCAGTAGCCAGACTCAACATCCAACACCCCCTTGACGCGCACAAACACCGCCTCCGTGCACCAAAAGCAGCCACCGCCCAAGGTGATGACTTTGTGCGTGTGGGTGAGCTCGGTGTGTGTGGTCATAGCGCTTGATTCTATGATTGCGTGCGCCACAGCACAGATGCCCGCACCGCGGGCAGGCACACTGGAAACTCATGGACACATTGCTCGCTCTCAAACCTATTCTCTCCACGCTGATCTTGCCCGCGACCAGCGGCTTGTTGGCCATCTTGGCCTTGTTGGTTTGGGCTTGGCGACGCAGCGCGCGTGCGCACAGTCGTTTGCCAGTTGCGGTCGCAGGTGTCACTACATTGGTGCTTTGGCTTTTGAGCTGCCAAGCCGTGGCCATTTGGCTGTCGTTGCATCTGCTGCCGCAAGTCAGCCCCATCCACCATGAGGACTTGAAACGTCTGCAGGTGCAAGCCATCGTGGTGCTGGGCGGTGGCGTTGAAAACGAAGCGTTGGAATACAACGGCCCCACCTTGTCGCCCGATGCCATGTCGCGTCTGTTGTATGGCGTGCACTTGTCTCGCAACACACAGCTGCCGATGGCCTACACGGGCGGTATTGGTTGGGCAGGGCAAAGTCGGCAAACCTCCGAAGCCGAAGTGGCTGCTTTGGCACTGACTCGCCTAGGTGCCCCCGCATTGCGCTGGCAAGAAAACCAATCACGCGATACGCGCGAAAACGCTTTGCTCACGGCCGCTTTGCTGAAAAACGATAGCATCACACGCATTGCCCTGGTCACCCATGCTTGGCACATGCCACGCAGCGTGCGCCAGTTTGAAGCGGCAGGCTTGCAAGTCACGCCCGCACCCATGGGTTACATCCGCAGTGACTCATCTCCTCTGCTGCAATGGCTGCCCAGCGGCAAAGGCCTGCGCGACACGGGTTGGGTCATTCGCGAATGGCTGGGTCTTTTGCTCACCTAAGTGCTTCTAAAGGATTAAGCTGGTACATTACTAACCAATCA
>JACCDN010347580.1_pt1 | contig 10935 bp, 10 predicted proteins | sample 7441691 | NCBI WGS metagenome assembly JACCDN01 (sample SAMN15323439, study PRJNA562643) | freshwater metagenome | isolation source: river surface water | place: USA:Blue River Watershed | collected 2017-08-16
AATGAAATTCGACAATGTAAATGAGCACCCTAACCAGGACACAAAAGAAAAAAATAGCTGACGCATTGACGCGAGGAATCAAAGACCCCGTCATTGCCAAGGTGCTAGACATCGCGGTCGAAGATGTGGCCAAGGAGCGAAAAACCAAGGGCCTCAGCTGCAAACAAGTGACCGAAACCCGCTATGAGTATTGGAAGAAGTTGCTTTACGCGGGCAAAAGTCTCACAGAAATCGGCGAGCTGTATGGCGTGAGCCCCTACTCTGTCAAGTTGATGCTCTGGAAAAAAGAAAAATTCAGCATGATGGATGTGAGGAAGAAAATATCAGCAGAACGAACCGATAACAGCAGGCGAGCACGAACTTCCGCAAGCTTCAACTGGTGACCGAGTCCAAAGAAAAAACGCCCGTCAAAGACGGGCGTTTGTCGTTTCGTGTCGCTACTTTTAGTACGTGTGGCCATGCGATCCAAGGTGAGGCGCCTGAAAACCAACAGCGCCAAAAGCATTGCCATTCACGTCGACCGCACCAACCATAGGCAAGCCGTTTGTATTGAGTGAGGTGGAGGCTGCAGCAGCGCCGTAGCGAAATCCATTCCCCGCCTTTCGTTGGCGAAAGACCATCGCGCCCACGAATGCGAAAGGCGCGACGATGATGGCCAAGCCTAGAAAAAAGTCTGGATCAAGCATGTGGTTCTCCTTGTGTGCTGTTTATATTAACAGTAATTAGTTTATTTGCAATTCATTTCTTTTCGTCCGTGTCTAACTTCCCAAACTCAACTCTTCCATTGGTACCGCCAGTGAAGACGTTCTTAACGTTGCCAGCAACGTTTTTCGCAGTCCTGACCGCCGTCCCATCGCCCGTAACTTGATTTAGTCCTGCAGCATCAGTTTTTGCAAATGCATCACGGACTTCGGGCAGCGTGGCTCTGACGGGTGTCGCTGGGGTCTCGGGGGTTGTTGGCGCTGCGGGTGTCGCTGCGGCCTTGGGTGTCGATGGTTTTGCTGGAGTCGCGGGCCTTACCGCTCTTGGCTGCGGCTGTGTGACGGGCGACAGAAGCTTTCCAGCGCGTTGGTCGAGGTTGCGCGAATCGACATCCGTTTGATCTTCGGGACGATCAATATTGAGTTTGAGTCGATCGGTCGAGCCGAATTCTTGATTGAGCCCTGAAATTGCCATGCCTTGCTTGGTGAGGTAATTTGCAGCCATTGTTCTGTCTTCTGCGCTTGCATTGCCATCATTGAAGAGCCGAACGGCCGCATTGTGTCGAACGGCTGCTTGTCGAGCGAGTGGGCTCATTCGCACCTGATCTGATGCGCCCGAATCGACCATGTCGGAAGCGGCCTTGAGGTGCCTTGCTGCGGCTGGTGACTGCTCAAATTCGCGCCCCGCTGTCAGCTGGAAGTCGCGCATGCCTTTATTAGTTTGAATAGAGTGAGCAAGGCTCTCAGATGAGTAGTTCTGCGCGAAGGAAACCAAGGAGTTTGTATTTGAGTTGTTCAGCCCTGATGAATCCTTCTCGCTCTTACTTTCAGACAAAGCGCTGGTGTATTGTTGTTGCTTGGAGTACATGGCCTCCAAAGCTTTCACTTTGTCGGTGCTTCGACCCTCTGTCTTTGCTGTTCTCAGCTCGTCGCCAATTGCCTTCTCTACCGCTTTCGCTTCTTCAATCGACTTGGATTTGCCTGCTGATTGAGTGCGAGTCATCGAGTCGTTCGCAGTAGTGGCGGTGTCTGCTCTGACAGACCCGCCAACGCCCCAGCCAGTTTTTTGATCGCCACCCCGTCCCAAGGAAAGACTGCCGGCCACTCCCATTCCTGCTGTGGTCGTATTGGAGTTAGTCTTACTCGATGAGGCGTTGTCGTTCACATGTTCGCTGTTTGAATTTCGCAAAGTGTCTGAAACGCGCTTGCTGATAGATTCCGCCGTAGATTTATCGATGCCAGTTCGTGTCGCGTTAGACAAGGACCCTCTCTCGGTGAAAGCTTTTGTCAGCGATTCACCTTCTGTGATGACTTGTTGACGCGATGCCTCTTCGCTTTGGGATCGGTGAACTTGTTGAGCCAATTGACCATATTGGGCGTTTTGATTTACCGCTTTTATTGCACCAGTTTGAGAAAGTATGTTGTGTCCCGTACCTTGGGCTGCGCTGGCCATGCTGGAATTTTGAAGAATGGGTGCTGAGCTTGAGGCCTGGGGTGTTGTATCTCTTGCGGCGCTAGAGTCGTTCGCATTCATGCTGCCAGACAGAGACACCGATGCGCTCGATGCGCCAAGGCCAAAGATCATCGTCATCAAAACAGGTAAGCCAGACATGAGCTGCGAGGCTGTGCCAACTTGAATGCTGAATTCTTTGTAAGCTTCAAGAGTGAGGGCTTGAGAAAGATATCCAGTTTGAGTAAGGCTCCTCAAAAAACTAGCCACATGCATATAAATCATGCCGTTAATGATTTCTGCGCCTACATTCAAAACTAACAAAGGCCACACCATGATGTGGACAACGGTGTAAATCGATTTGCTGGCATTCGACCCTGAGAACATCATAAACATCACAATCACTGGACCTAGTCCAATAATCAAGGCAATGATGTTGTTTGCGAAAGGTCCTATGACCTTAGTGAGTTGCGCCTCGTTAGCGGCTCTTTGTAAGTTGTTCCGCTCTGTCTCTAGACCTTGAATTGCAGCGGCCTGACAGGTAGTTTTGTTGGCCGAATCGGCCCTCAAGCAGTTAAGCTGTGTGCCAACAATCTCTGAAAAAAGAAGATTGATTGCCTCAGCGTTTGCTTGTGTGGCTCCATCGGCAAGAACGCTAAGAGTGGTGTTGGCTGTACGAACCGCCTTGTACTCTTCGAGGACATTTGAAAAACTGTAATCAGCGTTCGGGTTTAGTTGGTCTGAACCATTTACCGCACCTTGAACTACTCGTGAAAACTCCTTTGATGTCAGCGCGTTCCCAACGTTGTCTGCAACGATGTATGCCGCATCAGCACAGGTGGAGATGGATTGGGAGCTTATGTTCATATCTGTCACTAATCCAGTCGTGTTTAGTGACGCTTGATACAAAAGCGCCCCCAGAGCCGTTTTTGGAATTCCGTTAATGGGAATAGTTTCGGCTGTGGTTGCTCCAGTGTTTCCCGCATTCATCACCTTGGCGATGATGGTTGAATAATCAGCACCAGAGTCTGTGTTAATGCACGAGCCGATAAGGCTTCGAAGCTGTGAATCGACCGAACCAAGACGCATCACTGCGGTACGTGATGTGAGAAGAACTTTGAGTGGATTGACAAAACCTTTCCCGCTTGCGGAAATTGATGCGTAGTCGGTACCTACGCTTTGGTATGCGGTCTCTACTAACCCTCCTAGCTCTTGGCTCAACTCGCTGGCCATCGCAGGTACGACAGCAATCACGAATGGAACGTTGTCCACCTTGGACAATTTGCCATTGATTGTGCTTTCGAGATTCACAGAAACTTTCATACCTGGAGCAGTGAGCAACGAGGCAAGTATCAACGGCATGATGATGTCGAAAGCGCCCGTGCCCATCGCTGAACCGCCACTGCCGCCGACAGAAGCAAACGTTGCTTTTGTCACGGTGCGAATGATGTTCCAAGTGGAGACAAGCAGGGCAAAGCCCCAAATGAATCCCGTTTGATTGACGATCATTGCAACGCCATTCAAGATGGCGTTTAGCATCGTGAGGTCCGCGCTGACTGAGTAAATTGTTAGTGTCGGGAACATACTGGCCTCACTTCGTATTGCCGTTTAGGGTTGCAGATACCGACAACTCTTGAGCAATCTTGAGTACTGTGTTGTCTTTGACGCAAGCAGTTTGCCGATCCATGTAGTCTTTGCGCAGATTCTCAATGTTGCGTTTTGACTCTTCATTCAGGATGTGGCTGTTGCCGTACTCGACCGAGTTTGCTGATTTGTAGAGAGCCTCTCCAAAACGAGCGGCAACACAATCAGAGAGATAGAAGCCAAGGCGCTCAGCCATCGAAACTCGGTACTGTGGATTTGATGTTTTCGACAACAAGGCAATCACTGGAAGGCCTGATTGCTGCATGAACTGGATCTGTGTAGTCGTAAAGCTGAACATCTGACCGCCGTTGATCTTTCCAACAATCGATGAAGGGTCAACCGTGCCAGCCGTCACGGAGCCAAAGAGCATTTGGTTTACCCAACCTTGAATGCCTTGGTAGTTGAAATTCGTCTTTTGCATTTGCGTGCAAATTTGGGGATCAAACCCGCCATTTGGCACACCCGCGCCCGAAGGGTTTGCGCATCGATAAAGGGTCAGTGGTGTAGCCGCACGAATTGAACCAGTACCGCCGCCTTTGACCATGTCGTCGAGTGTCAGTGTTGCTGGGCCTCGGCATTGAATTTTGCTAGGTGTGCTACCGCTTGCTGAAGGACCAGTATCTTGTTGGCCTGATTCATTTGAGGTGACGCAAGGAACACCAGAAATCTCATAGCCAAGGAACGAAATCAGAATTCGGTTGTTCAACGAATTGGGGTCGGTTGCGTCATCACCTGATCCGTCATAGTTTCCGAGGCCTGCCATGCCCAAAATATTGGTCGCACCAGATGCAATAACCGCCTTCACGGTTGAATTGCCAGCCCTTGGGTTGACTTCCGCAGCTTTGGCGAAGTAGCTGTTCGCATCGCTCAGATAGCCTTGGAGGCCTGACATGGCGTCAGAGAACATCCCCTTCTGGGAGGCTCCCACGTTACCCGCTCCGCCGACCGCATCAGAGATTGTTCGCTCGGCCTTATCCACAATCAAATGTGCCATTTGGCACGTGTTTTTGCTGAGATTGTTCAGGTTCTGCATGAGGGTTTGAAACTCGGTCATCAGACCATCGAGGCTTGGAGAGATGGCCTTGATCGCTGCCTTGAATGCCAGACCAGCGGCATTGGCCGCAACCTTGCGGAAGATGTCAATCAGCTGCTGGTGATTCAAAAACGAGAATGAGCCGCCGTACAAATCCACGCCTCCACAACCAGCATTGATGCGGGGTGAATCAAATGCAATGATGGTGACTGACTTGATGGGCGCTCTCATGCTGAAGCTGCCGCCAAACATACCAACGCGGTCCTTGGTGGTGATTTTCCCGCTCGATGTGGAATTGCTCATGAACATGGAGTTCAGATCTCCCATGATGCCTGCATTGGCAAATAGGGGAAATGCGAGCGCAATGGATGCTGCGATGTGGCGTAGTTTCATGTTCTCTTCCTCACTGATACTGCTTGAGCAAAATGGGTTGCAACTTCTTCTTGAAGGTGTCGGGCTTGTCTGGGTCTAGGGTGAGGCTTTGCAGGTCCTGCGTCGACGCAACGCCTCGCGTCCACACATCCAAATCGCGGGTGGTTTCAGCCGAAAGCAACTTTGTGTTGTGGCCTGCAAACGCAATCAGTTTGGTGAGTTCATCGGCTGCATAAAACCCTTGCGCAACGACCAAATACTTATTGGGGTCGGCCTCCCCTTCGTAGCCTTTGGGCTTGGGCACGTAAACAATCGATGGGGTCAACTTGAGATCGAGTTTTTTATACAGGCCGTTATCCACGACGATGGGGCCTGTGTAGCCCTTGGGTCTTCTGCCATCAATGGAAACGACAAGTGTTTCCATGCCATAGCTCGTCTTGAGCATGGTCAGTATTGGGACCTGCATAGCGCAGAATCTGCAACTTCCATCAACAAAAGCCACAAGGCCTCCAACCTCCGCCAGCTCTTGCACGGCTTTTTGTTGTGCGATGTAATCTGCATTTCGGATTGCTTGCGCACCCATAGAGGCATAAGGGACGCGATTGTTTTCGTTCAACAAGGGATCTTCGTTGACCACCTTCATGTGCATCTCTTCAAAGCGCTGAGCCTTGTCCATGATGATGCGCTTGGCATACAAATGGGCTGAAATGTTCGCTTCGGTCGGGTTGTCGATGGCTCGTTTTTCAAGGAGCGGATAGTTTTTGATCAACCAGTCAACGTCCACTTTTTGTTCGCCCTTGGGTTCTTGTTTTGCTTGCTGAGTTTGTGGCGTTGCTGGTGATTGCTTTGGCTTTTGTTCAGCTTTCTTTTGGGGAACAACGTAGGGCGCATAGTTGGTGAATGCATCTCCGTATGCCTCGTCCAAACGAACGGCTTTGTCAGCTTGCGCGAAAGAGCTGACGACAAATAATGAGGCGGCAAGAAAGGTCATTGATTTCTTCATGCTGGCCTCAAAAGATCTTGTATCCCTTGCCCACGACCGCACTGGCTTCCAAATATCCCCAATACCTGGAGTCGTTGGACAGTGGGTGTGTGCCCGTCATGAAAAATTTGCCTTGGGGGATGACCTCGTCACGCTCGAAGGCCTTGAGCGACACCTTGGTGGTGTCCACGAGAGGAAGGCCCTCGGAAACCAACTCGCCATTGATCAACACATTCGGGCCTTGAACTTGCAGTCGGTCACCAGGTATGCCGCTGACCTTTTTCAGCACATACGCTTGCTTGACGTAGCTCAGTGCGCCAGATGGCTCCCAAAAAAGCAGATCACCCCGCTCGACTTGGGCGGGGTTTTGTTTGACCAACAAGGAGAGGTGAACATCAGGAAGACATTTTTCATCGTTGGGGTCGAACCCAATCGTTACGGGCGATTTGAACCAGTAATAGTTGACTGCAAGCAAGGCAACGAGAAGCCCGCCCCAGATGACTCGCTTTTGTTTTTTTGCATCGACCGCCGTCATTTCGCACTCTCTGGGGGGGTGAGTCCGTCTGGGATACGCGCAGGCTTTGTGGTGGCTTGAGGTTTCTTGATGGCCTCTTTCAGTTCAGCAGTGATATCCAGCGTGTTCCCTGGCAGGGCTGCAACCATATAGTGGCCCGCCTCGTCTTTGCTTGAATCAATCACAACATAACCCTGATCGGCATACTTCTTTAAAACGTCCTTGACGGGCTGAGAAATTTCCTTTTCCATGATCTCAGGTGATGCATCATGGCGGTCGAGTACAGCTTCAAGAATTACCGCACCACGCTCAGCAATTGCGACCTTGGGTGCTTCTGATTTGTACTCAATGCCTGCGTAAAAGCCCGCCGCCATGAACACGAGGGCGGCAACGTAGGGTAGTTCGCCAGCAAGAATGAATTTGGTAATGGGTTTCATTGGGTTAGCTCGTTTACATTGTTCAAGAGTTCGGCCTTTGTAAGATGCGAGTCTTCAAAGAACAGTTGATCAATGGCAGTTTTGAGGAACTGCAAGCGAGAACGCTTCTTGTCTCCCATGACTTGATAAACCGCGTCAACAGCACTAACACCCTGCTGCATCAGCTCAAAAACGGTATCGCGAGCGTCACCTTCAGAGCTAAACAGCGTGGAGGTGAATTTGTCAACATAGAGCCGAGCGGCCTCGTAGTAGCGATCCCCAACAAACAAGATCTCTGAGAAGACGCCTTTTCGCGTCTCGATGCTCTCGACCATTCGACGGAAAAACGGGTCGTGGGCGAAGCCAGTCAGGATGTTTTCCTCAAAGAGTTTTTTCACCTCCTCGGACTTCTGGGCCAAGATCAGCTTCCACGCTGACTGGTTGAGAATGATTCGTCCAGTCGATGTCTCAGACAGCTTGAGCAAAGATTGCACAATCGTCCACACGCCGACAGCATCTTTACGTCCCTTGAGGTAAATGCCTTCCATTGCAAGGGCTGCGGACTCATCGTTCAAGAGATCAAGGCCTTCGTCAACCATCACCAGCTTGCGACCCTTGACGGTTTTGATGCGCGACATGAGCATGTTCAGAACGAAGAACATGACGCATTTGCGGAGGTGGCCATCACCAGATAGTCCGCCAAGCTCAAAGACGGTGAATTGTTTGGTTGGGTTGATGGTTCCTTTGCCTCGAAAGAACTGGCCACGAGTCGGGCTTTCGAGGAATGCCTTTAAGCGTGGACGCAAATTACCAGCGGCTAGTTCGACTTCGTTGAGGTCCATCTTGTCGCCTGCAGACGCACGAATCACCTCCAGACTGTCAACCACGGTGCCGATTTCAGCGTCTCCCTGCTTTTTCCCGTATGCGGCGCGCACAGCTTCAGTCATGGCAATCCGCGCTCCCGAATGCGGCGCTTCGCCCTCAAATGCCATGAGCAACAGCAATGAAGTAATGACCTCTTGTTGCTCGTCAAACTCTTGATCGTTCAAGCCCGTAAAAGGGTTGAGCGATGGCATGTCGGTTGTGCTGAGCGAAAACTCGTTGAACTCACCACCGACCGAGGCGCATAGTTTCTTTGCACTGCGTCCGTTGTCAAACAGGAAAATATTTGCGCCTTCTGCAAGGCTGTTCTTGATCAAATATTGAAGTACGAATGACTTGCCAGAGCCTGGTGCTGCGGCAATCACGCCGTTGTAGTTGCTGTCAGAAACGAAGGGGTCAAAGTAATGGGCTGCACCTCGGCGCGTGATGAACATCGAGCCCGTGTAATTGGTGTTCACGCGAGCATTGCCCGCATGGTCTCCATACACAGGCAACAGACATCCTGCTGCTGATGACGGCATGATGCATTCGGATTTGAGCTTGTCCGCAATGCTAGGGGCGAAATTCAGGGGCAAGGCTTGCGCCCAACGAACGATCCCATCGTTTCTGACCAGTCGGCCATCGAACCCGAGTTTGTCAAAAGAACCCTTGAGGGTCATTGCAACATCAATAGCCTGCTCTCTTGTTTTTCCAAAAACAAACGCAGTCGTGGACACATAGACAAATTTGTCTCCGTCCGTGCTGCACATTTTTTTCATGTATTCAAGATCGACCATCGCCTGGGTGGGGTCTTCGTTGCCCAGCTTGAACGGAAGAGTTTGCGTGTTCTGGCGGGACTTGATGGCGTTCTCGACGCGATCCATTTCTTTACGCTGATTTGCGACTCGAATGGTTGTCGTGAAAATGAAGGGGGTAAGAATTCGCTGACCGCCACCCTCACGTGACGAGCCGCTATTGAATGGGGCACCAGATAGAAGGCTCATTAGGCCGTGATAGCCCTCTTCGGGATATTTCTTTGCCGTAACCTCAGCGCAATAGGTCTGTCCATCAAACACTCCCACCTTGCTGTCGCGAAAATCAACGCTCTGGTCGGGTCCAAAGACTTGGTGGCGTAGCTCTAGAAGTTCATCCAGATCAACGCTGCTGTGGGGGGTGTAGATTGAAGCAAATTTTCTGTAGTACCCCAGCAACTGGCCAGCTTGGAGAGTTTCGGCATCGGAAAAGCCGCAACCGCGCATGTTGTTGAGAAAATCTACTTGCAGTGCAACGGACTCCGACAGAGTTTCGGAGTTGAGGTTTTTGACGGGTACGGCCAACGAAACAATGAGTGAGCGTTTATTCAGCAGGGGTACGTCAGCTTGCCATCCAACCTTTGTTGCGTGTTCAAAAACGTTTTTTTGTTTACTGACCAATTCAGCGATCATCTCGCCACCGTGCATCTTGCCCTTGGCATAAATGTTTGCAGCGTCGTAATCTGGCTCAGAAAGTAAGCTAACTTGAATGATTGAGTCGTCAGGACATGATTTGAAAATGTTCTGAACGACGGTTGCAAACTCTCCACCGCCACCAACCAGCGGGCTCATGTGGTAAGCACGGCCAACATAGGTCTTGTCTTGTTTTGCTTTCGAAACAATCAAGTGATCGTTCGCCGTGTAGGTGTCCAAGTGGATCAGGTCTGAGGCGAATTGCGTCTGGGTCGATGGAGTGCGGAGAGTCACGGTTTTTACCTTTTTGTTTATGGGGGCTCAGACTGCCTGAGCACCCCATTGCTCAGCATTACTTCTGAAATTGAACCTGTGCAGGAGCTGCGGTAATAGAAGCGGGTTCGCCAGTGGCCGTTGCCAATGCACGAACGACACCTGGGCCGATGAGTGCAAAACCGAGGATGGCCAAAATCAAGCCTGCGGTGCGGTAGCCAGCGCCATGCATCAATTGCCAAACAGTGATGAGCAACGCAGCGAACGCCAGAACAAGCACCCAGGTGCTGCTGAGCATGCCTTGCAGATAGGTAACCATCGAGTCCCATGAGCTTGCCGTCAATGCGGTGCCGCCGTTGAGTGCTGCGAGTGTTCCCAATACCGTCAAGACTGAAAGCATCAATGCTGCGGTCATTTGCCATTGGCCGACTTCATGAGTCGATGGGGAGTATGTGGTTTTCATTGAAATTTCCTTTGCTTACTTGGGCATGGTTTGCGATCCACTCACAGCGGGATCAAAAGCTGCTTCACTCTGCTCAGAATTGCTTCCAGGCTGATTGAATTCGGAGGAAGGCGCGCCCTGTTGGCGTTGCGCGTCTTGAGAGTTGGGATTGCTTGCGGTGGCTGGAGCGGCCTCAATCGGGCGGCGCGGATAAGTGCGCTGGTCTCCTATCAGCGACGACCCTTGTCCATCAAAGCCAGCCCAACGGTTGCCTCTGATCTCTTTGTAGACAACGGTGTTTTCTGTCAAAACATCGTTGCCATCGACGAAGCGCTTGACCCACACACGTTGAACAACTGGCCCCTCACGAACTGGAGCGCCCGCTAATGGGGGCTCTTGTCGGATTTGGTGAGGCAGGATGACAGGACGAGGCTTTTTGCCGCTGGCTGCTGATTCAGACTTTGTTTCTTCGTCTGGATTGATGCCTATCAAACGATCTAGCTCCTCCATGTTGAATTCCTTGTCGAATCGACTTTGAGGAATTTCCCCTGTGGTGGAGGCGTCTACCGAGCGAAAAGATCGGCAATATGGGCTCTTCGCGTCTTGTCGGCGGTTGCAGTCAAATTTGACTTCGCCCACTGGATTCATTTGTGAGGCACAGCCCTGCAAAACAATCAACGTGCAAACGCTGGCCAAGATTGAAAACTTGGATGACATCATTTTTGGATTCCTTTTTTCGTGCGTTTGAATTCGACGGACTCTTTCAAGATCCATGTGATTCGCGTCCCTGCCAGAACTTCAA
>JACCDN010480403.1_pt1 | contig 10935 bp, 12 predicted proteins | sample 7441691 | NCBI WGS metagenome assembly JACCDN01 (sample SAMN15323439, study PRJNA562643) | freshwater metagenome | isolation source: river surface water | place: USA:Blue River Watershed | collected 2017-08-16
AAGGTTTATTTGCCGAGTGGTGGATCTCTAGTTATTGACCGCACAGAAGCTATGACAGTTGTCGATGTGAACACCGGCAAGTTTGTTGGATCTGGCGGAAACCTCGAAGAGACCGTGACCAAGAACAACCTCGAAGCTGCCGAAGAAATCGTTCGCCAGATGCGTCTTCGCGACATCGGTGGAATTATCGTCATCGACTTCATCGACATGGTTCTCGAATCAAACCGCGATCTCGTGTTGCGCCGATTGATGGAATGCCTAAGTCGCGACCGCACGAAGCACCAGGTTGCCGAAGTTACTTCGCTCGGTTTGGTTCAGATGACTCGAAAGAAGCTCGGCATCGGGCTGCTTGAAGCATTCAGCGAACCTTGTGAGGCTTGTGCCTCGCGTGGTGTCATCGTGCACCACGAGCCAATCATGCGCTCAAAGCAGCACGTCGGCGAAGACTCAAAGCCGCAGAAGCAGCAGCAGGGCAAGCAGAAGAACCGCGACAAGAAGCCAGAGGTTGCCAAGGTGGTTACCCCTGAGCGTGCCGTCGAACTCGGAAACGCCATCACCAAGATTGCCGCTTCGACCGTTGCCGCCCACGAAGCAGCCGGAGAGCCGAGCCCAATTGTTGCTCCGGTAATCAAGGATGCTGGCGACAGCGCAGCTCCAGAGGCCGCACAGGCCAACGATTTGCTCGAATCGGTGCTAGAGGCTCTTCCTGAGCCAAAGGCTCCGGGGCAGGGCAGAAGAAAACCTCGAAGCCGTCGGGGTCGCTAGCTAAAAAAGCCGAAAACTAGGGCAAATAGGTTTGACCGAAGCCAAATTGGTGGCTAAACTAGAACCTCGTTGCCCGCTGAGTTTTCGCGAATGCAACATTTTCAATTCTTTGAACAAAGGGTAGATCTGTGGTTTACGCAGTAGTCCGCGCAGGCGGCCGTCAAGAGAAGGTGTCAGTCGGCACCATCGTCACGCTCGACCGTATCAAGCAAGACGGCAGTGGCAAGATCGAGCTTCCAGTACTTTTGCTGGTCGACGGTGACAAAGTCACTTCAGACGCAGCAGCTTTGGCAAAGGTGAAGGTTACCGCTGAGGTAATCGGCGACCTTCGTGGCCCAAAGATCATCATTCAGCACTACAAGAACAAGACCGGTTTCAAGCGCCGCATGGGTTTCCGTGCAGAGCTAACCCGTGTCAAGGTCACTGAGATTAAGTAAAGGACTGACACAAAATGGCTTCCAAAAAAGGTGTTAGCTCGACCCGAAACGGTCGCGATTCAAATGCACAGCGTCGTGGCGTAAAGCATTACGCAGGTCAAGGTGTTAACTCAGGCGATATCATTGTACGTCAGCGCGGAACTCACTTTCACCCAGGTGTAAACGTGGGCAAGGGCAAAGACGACACTCTGTTCGCACTTGCTGCAGGCGCAGTTCAGTTCGGCACCAAGGGTGGCCGTCGCGTAGTCAACATTGTTGTTGCTGCTTAACTAACAAAACTCTCAGCGAGGCGAGCCTTTGGCTCGCCTTTGCTGTTTCTAAACGCATCGGGAGGGAATCATGGTTACATTCGTTGATCAAGTCACCCTTCACCTACGCGCCGGAAACGGCGGCGACGGTTGCGTTTCTGTGCACCGCGAAAAGTTCAAGCCACTAGCTGGCCCAGACGGCGCTGACGGTGGCAACGGTGGAAGCATCTCGCTAATCGCCGACCCGAACACAACCACTCTTCTCGAATATCACTTTCACCCGCACCGCAGCGGTGGCGACGGTGGCGACGGTGCCGGTGATTTTCGCAATGGCGCAACCGGTGCCGATGTAAAGCTTCCGGTTCCAATTGGAACAGTCGTAAAGAAGGCCAATGGCGAACTAATCGCTGACCTTCTTGAGCCAGGCATGGAGCTCGTGGTCGCCGAAGGCGGCATGGGCGGCAAGGGCAACGCAGCGCTCTCGAGCTCGAAGCGCAAGGCACCAGGTTTCGCTTTGCTCGGCGTTCCTGGTTGGCAGGGCGATGTAATTCTTGAGCTCAAGACCGTTGCAGACGTTGCTCTTGTGGGCTATCCGAGTGCTGGCAAATCTAGCTTGATTGCTTCGATGTCTGCCGCTCGACCGAAGATCGCAGATTACCCGTTCACAACTTTGCACCCGAACCTTGGCGTGGTTCAGGCCGAGCAAACCCGCTATGTAATCGCAGATGTTCCAGGGCTTATCGAGGGTGCGAGCGAAGGGAAGGGCCTTGGTCTGCAGTTCTTGCGTCACGTTGAGCGTTGCTCGGCCCTGCTGCACGTTATCGATTGCGCAACACTCGAGCCACAGCGTGACCCAATCACAGACCTCGAAAAGATTTTGCACGAACTCGATGCATATCAGGTTCCTGAAGGTGAGCTTCCGCTAACTCAGCGTCCACAGTTGATTGCCTTGAACAAGGCAGATGTTCCTGACGCTCGCGAGCTCGCCGAATTCGTAAAGCCTGATCTCGAGGCTCGCGGTTACCGAGTGTTTATCGTTTCGGCAGCGAGCCACGAAGGTCTTCGCGAACTCAACTTCGCTCTCGCGCAATTGGTCGAGCAAGAGCGCAAGACTCGCGCAGCAATCGCACCTGTGCGACCAAGAATCACATTGATGCAGTCGCGTCGCGACGAGAGCAAGTTCACCGTGACCAAAGAGAACTCTCACGAAGGCGAGTTCTTCAGAATTCTCGGCGTCAAACCAGAGCGATGGGTTGCGCAAACACAGTTCGGTAACGACGAAGCCGTTGGTTACCTTGGTGACCGACTATTCAAACTTGGAATCGAAGAGGCCTTGTTCAAGGCTGGCGCAATTGCAGGTTCGACAGTTGTTATTGGCCCAGGTCAGGGCGTTCTCTTCGACTGGGAGCCTTCTATTGCTAGCGCCGGTGAACTAATCGGTGGCCGTCGAGGTGAAGACATTCGAATTGATCAGAACCCACGACGCACCACCAACGATCGCCGCGAAGCTTATAAAGAACGCATGGATCGCAAGGCCGAAATTCGTGCCGAGATGGAGAAAGAACGCAAGGCCGGTATCTGGTCTAAGCCTTCTGACTTCAAACCAGAGAATCCGGTTGATAAGGGCGCGAACCAAGATCGCAGCGAGGCAAGCGAGCAGGAGGACTAATGGTTCTTCACAATCAATCAGACTTGACTAGCGCAAAGCGCGTTGTCGTCAAAGTTGGTTCGTCTTCAATCAGTGGCGAAAATCAAAACAAGATCGAGAAATTGGTCGATGCTCTCGCAACTGCACACAAAACCGGCCAAGAAGTTATTTTGGTGACCTCTGGAGCAATCGCAACCGGAATGCCGCTCTTGAACCTCGAATCTAAACCTGACGACTTGGCAACTTCACAGGCATTGGCTTCGGTTGGTCAGGGGCGATTGATCTCTCGCTATCAGAGCAGCCTCGAGCGCTATGACCTAATTGCCGGGCAGGTATTGCTAACCGCTCAAGATCTTGAGGGCACAGAAACTCGCGAGAACGCGAAGCGTGCGATGGAGCGCTTGGTCTCGCTTCGAGTGATTCCTATCGTGAACGAGAACGACACCGTTGCCACCGCAGAAATTCGCTTCGGCGATAACGACCGTCTCGCAGCTTTGGTTGCGGTGTTGGTCGAAGCCGATGCCCTTATTTTGCTAAGCGATGTCGACGCACTCTATGACATGCCACCAAGCAAGCCGGGCGCTAAGCGCATCGAGCGCGTTGCCTTCGGCGACGAACTAGCTGAGGTCGAGATTGGTGGCTCTGGCAGCAGCGTAGGCACCGGCGGTGCAGTAACCAAGGTTTCGGCCGCCAAAGTCGCAACAGAGGCCGGAGTCTCTGTTCTGTTGACAAGCTCAGACCTTGTCGCAGAGGCTCTCACTGGGCAAAATGTAGGAACCTGGTTCGAAGCAAAGGAGCACTAATGCTTTCAGCAATCGACAAAATGAATTTGGTCAAGGCCGCCTCGACCGAGTTGGCTCAGGCAAGCTCTGCGAAGCGTGCTCAAGTTCTTCATAACATCGCAGCCTTGTTGATTGAGCGCACTGACGAGATCATCGCCGCTAACAATAAAGACATCGAGCGCGGCCAAGCGGCAGACATGACTCTAAGCACTCAAGACCGCATTCGTCTCGATGCAAAGCGCATTCGTGCGATTTCAGACTCGGTTAGCAAAATCACGACATTGCCTGACCCAATTGGTGACGTTATTCGCGGCATGACCTTGCCAAATGGTTTGAACCTAACTCAGGTTCGTGTTCCGCTAGGCGTCATTGGTGTCATCTATGAGGCTCGCCCTAACGTCACAATTGACATTGCGGTTCTAGCAATCAAGAGCGGCAATGCGGTTGTCTTGCGTGGTGGCCGTGACGCCCAAAGCAGCAACGAAGTATTGGTCAAGCTTTTGCAAGACGCGCTTGCGATGGCCTCGATTGACCCTGATGCCATTCACACTCTCGACGAATTCGGTCGCGAAGGTGGTCAAGAGATGATGAAGGCCGTCGGGCTAATCGACGTGCTGATTCCTCGCGGTGGTGCGGGCTTGATTCAGGCAGTTGTCACCGAATCGAAGGTTCCAGTTATTCAAACCGGCGATGGCGTGGTTCACATCTTTGTCGACGAGACCGCCCGACTCGACTGGGCCGTCGAAATTCTGCACAACGCAAAGGTTCAGCGCCCAAGCGTCTGCAATGCGGTTGAAACCTTGTTGATTCACGAAAAAGCTGCAGAGCGAATCTTGCCAGAGGTGCTAAATCGACTCGCGGCCTCGAACGTAGTTATTCACGGCGATGACCAGACTCAGCGTTTGTTTGCCGGTGCCGTCGCAGCGACCGAAGAAGACTGGATGACCGAATACCACGATCTCGATTTGGCGGTAAAGGTCGTCGCAGATCTCGACGAGGCCCTTGCACACATTGCCAAGTATGGAACCAAGCACACCGAGTCGATTATCACCGAGAACGTTGAGAATGCCGAGCGCTTCTTGGCCGAGGTTGATGCCTCAACCGTCATGGTCAACGCTTCAACCCGTTTCACCGACGGGGGAGAGTTCGGCTTTGGTGCCGAGGTCGGAATCTCGACTCAAAAGTTGCACGCCCGCGGCCCGATGGGCATTCTCGAGCTAACCAGCACCAAATGGTTGGTTCGTGGGGCCGGTCAAACCCGCACCTAAGGTAGTCTTGTCTCGAAGTCTTTAGGAGAAAAATGTTCAAGCAGATGGCAGAAGAAGCCGCGGTTCAGTTGCCTTTTCCTGGCGTAGTCTTTGGCCTAATTGCCATGGGTGTATTCGTTTTGCTAGGCGTTGTGACCTGGAGCTACCGCGATGTAGCTAACCGCCACGACCACAAGCAGAGCAACTCAGAAGGTCACCACTAAGCCCTTTCGGCGATATAGGTTTTTATGGCCAAACTTCGACTGGGTGTAATGGGTGGAACCTTCGACCCTATTCACCACGGACACTTGGTTGCGGCCAGTGAAGTCGCTGCCGCATTAAACCTCGATCAGGTTATTTTTGTGCCGACCGGTGAGCCTTGGCAAAAAACCCAAGTCACCAACTCTGAAGATCGCTACCTGATGACGGTTATTGCAACTGCTTCTAATCCACGATTCAACGTCAGCCGAGTCGACATCGACCGCGATGGTCCGACATACACGGTTGATACCCTTCGCGACATCCAGGCTGTTTATCCAGACGCAGACTTGTTCTTTATTACCGGTGCCGATGCAATCACCCAGATTCTCGCCTGGAAAGACGTCGATCAACTTTGGGGTTCGGCAAAGTTCGTAGCGGTAACCCGACCCGGGCACGCGATGAAGCTACCCGAGACCGCTCCTGCTGGAGCGATAGAAGTCCTAGAAGTTCCAGCGCTTTCGATTTCTTCGACAGACATTCGTCAGCGTTCAGCAAACCAAGAACCGGTTTGGTATTTGGTTCCTGATGGCGTTGTTCAATACATCAACAAACACAAGCTTTATCGAGGTTCGAATGGCTAGCGCATTCTTCGACCCAGACGATTTCGAAATCCCTGCTCCGGTTGCAGCTCCAGTTGATGTGCAGCCGGTGACCACAAAGGTTCAAGAAGACAAGCCGAAGTTCTTCGACTTGAAGCCGGTTGCTCCTGCACCTTCGATTGCGGTAGCGACGCTAGCAAAACCAGAGCCGGCAGCTGAGCCAGTCGCCGACCCGATTCGAATGCCTGAGCCGCTGAGCTTGCCGACTGAGTTTCCTGCTTTTGAAGCACCAGAGGGCTTCACCGTCGACCTGAGTGACCTCGCAATCGGCAGCAGCGAGCCGCTAACTCGCAGGCAGTTGCGAGAGTTGCAGCGACTTACGGGCAGCGATGAGATTGCTGCAGCGGTTGAGCCAGCAATCGAAACAGAGCTTCCTTATGAGGGCGACCTTGCAGAGCAGTTGCCTGACCTTGAGCCGACAGACTTCGAAGTCGCGACCGCGACGTCTGACGACTTCAGCTACCTGAACAACCAGGTCGAATCTATGTTCGATGTTTCACCCGGATTGGTAGTCGAGCCAACCACGAACTCCATCATGATTGATCAGGTTCAAGATCTAACCAACTACACCGCAACAATTAGCGAAACCGGTGAAATCTTAACCACCGGTGCGATTCAGTTGCCGATTGAACTGACCGACAACAGCACCGGTGAGATTCAGATTATTCAAGAGGCAGCAGCCCTCGATTCAGCCATCCAAGTTGATAACGCCACGGGGTTTATCAACACAATCGCACCAATGCGCGTGACCGGTGTGGTCAACGCAGTTTCAAAGTTCAAAGTAATTCCAACAAATCTCAAGCGCGGAAGCAGCCACCCATATTTGGTATTGGCAGCTGCAATCGGCATGGTCGCACTCGGCTCGCTTGTCGTCGCAGCTTTCTGGCTCAAAATCATTTAGGAAAAATTGACCGCTACAGCAACCGCAATCAAACTCACCAACATCGCTGCAAATGCAGCAGCAGACAAGATCGCCGAGAACATCGTCGCGCTTGATGTTTCAGAACTCATGCCGCTCACGGATATCTTTCTGCTCGCATCTGGTCGCAACGAGCGTCAGGTTGCATCGATTGCAGATGAGATTCAAGACAAGATGCTCGAGGCCGGGCACAAGACCCTTCGACGCGAGGGCAAAGAATTGGGCCGCTGGATTCTTCTCGACTTTGGCGACGTAGTTTGTCACGTGATGCACGAAGAAGACCGCATGTATTACTCGCTAGAGCGTCTCTGGAAAGATTCGCCTGTCATCAAACTCGACATTCCGACAACCTAAAACTGTTATAAACTAAGGGCTAGCAACGAATGGGCCTATGGCGCAGCTGGTAGCGCACCTGCATGGCATGCAGGGGGTCAGGGGTTCAAATCCCCTTAGGTCCACAGATATTAAAGAAAACCGCCTGATGGGCGGTTTTCTTGTTTAAGCCGCAACTCGCAGGCGTTTGATGCGCGAGGTGAAGCCCGATTCGATTTCTACGTTGGCTTTGCGAGTGCCAAAGTGCTTGGCAACCACCTCAATCAGAGCTGTGTTGGCTGCGCCGTCGACGGCTCTCTGCTTGAGAAAGACCGTTAGCGAACCGTCTTCATTGGTTTCGACCAATGGGCCCTTCGTTGAGCCGGGCTTGACCGTCACAGTGATTCGCACAAATCAAATCTAGACTGAAGACATGACTGCAACCTATCGTGGCTACACCTTCGATCAAATCGCCAAGACTCTAGATCACTCTGTGCTCAAGCCAGAGGTGACGCGCGCCGACATTGAGGCAGGTGCAGCAATTGCCGCAAAATATTCCACGGCGAGTTACTGCGTTCAGGGTTTGAATATCGCTCAGGCCGCAAAGTTGCTCGAGGGCAGCGGTGTTCCGGTATGTGCAACAGTTGGGTTTCCGCATGGGGCGATTACAACAGCTGCAAAGGCTTTTGAAGCGACCGAGGCGACCAAGAATGGCGCTAGCGAGGTTGACATGGTCATCAACGTTGGCGGGCTAATCGGCGGCGATGACGAGCTTGTGCTCGAAGACATCCGTGCAGTGGCAAACGCGGCTCACGCTGGTGGGGCACACCTCAAGGTGATCCTCGAAACCGCCCTGCTGACCGCCGAGCAGATCGTTCGAGGCTGCGAGTTGGCAGAGCAAGCCGGAGCAGACTTCGTAAAGACCTCGACCGGCTTTTCGACAGCCGGAGCAACGCTCGAAAACATTCGTCTAATGAAGGCCACGGTTGGAGATCGTCTTCGCGTGAAGGCAAGCGGAGGAGTGCGAACGGTCGACCAGGTGATTGATTTCATCGAAGCTGGGGTCAGCCGCTGTGGCACCTCAAATGCTGAAGCGATTTTGCTCGAATTCAACGAAAAGGCTGAATAGCCGCAGTTCTTGCCTTTCTTGTCAAGGGGTGCTTTACTTAAGTCATGAACGCAACCCTGCCAAGCCTCTACCTATCGCACGGCGCACCGCCGCTGCTTGATGACGAGCTCTGGATGAACCAGCTCGCCACCTGGTCGGGCGAAATAGCAAAACCGAAGGCGATTTTGATCGTGAGCGCCCACTGGGAGAGCGCACCGATTTCGATTTCGGCAACTGCGGCCAACACTCCGCTGATCTATGACTTCGGCGGTTTTTCACCGCGTTTCTACAACATGAAATATGAGACCCCAGACGCTTCGTGGCTAGGCGAAATGGTCGCAAAGCTAATGCCAGACACCGAACCTTTGCACCAGCACCCGAGTCGCGGGCTAGACCACGGTGCTTGGGTTCCGCTAAAGGTCATGTATCCAGACGCAGACATTCCGGTCGTTCAGTTAAGCATGCCAACCAGCGACCCGGTCAAGCTGATTGAACTGGGTCGTCGACTTCGCCCGCTTCGCGAGCAGGGCGTCTTGATTATTGGCTCTGGCTTCATGACTCACGGCTTGCCTTTCATCCGTGACTGGCGCACAGACGCGGCGGCACCGGGCTGGTCTGCCGAGTTCGACGCTTGGGCAAAAGAAGCGCTTGACCGTGGCGACATTGAGAGTCTCATCAACTACAAGTCGCTCGCTCCTGGAATGCCATATGCGCACCCAACCGTCGAGCACTTCACTCCGCTGTTCGTTACTCTCGGTGCATCGTTAGACCCAGAGCAAGTTGTTGAAACCAAGATTGATGGCTACTTCATGGGACTCGCCAAGAGATCATTTCAGGTGGCCTAGTGGCAATCAACGGTCGAGACCTGAGCCGTCCCCACGTTTGGCGACCTAGTGAGCACCCAGAGACCGCCAGGACTCTCTTGCTCTTGCACGGATCTGGCGCTGACGAACACGACCTGCTGTCACTTGGCAAAGCAATCGACCCGACAGCTAACTTGCTTTCACCGCGAGGTTTGGTGAGAGTCGACGGTGCGAACCGCTTCTTCATGCTGCTGGCCGAGAACACTTATGACGAAGACGCTGTGATTCACAACTCTTCTGAGCTTGCCGACTTCTTGTGGGTAGCCTCTGGCGAATATGGTTTTGATGCAAACAACGTCTATGCGGTTGGTTTCTCGAACGGAGCCAACGCTGCTCACTCGATGCTGATGCTGCAGCCAGACAGCCTCGCGGGCGTTGTGGCTTTCGGCACCAATAAAGTCTTCGAGAAGACTCCGTTCAAGCGCTCAGCGCCAAATCTGGCTGGCAAGCGCGTTTGGGTAGCCAACGGCGCCGCCGACCTCTATTCGCCTGCAGATCGGGTTGAGGCGCTTGTCACAGAGCTTCAAGAGCTCGGTGCCGAGGTTCACTATTCGCTGCACCCCGGTGGCCACACCATTTCGCACGAGCAGGTCAGGGCCATCGCAGAGCAGCTGGCTGGCTAGTCTCTAGGCGGTTGCTCGCTAGCCCGCTTGCTTCTGCTGCCACTGGCTAAATAGTTCTCGAAGATCCCAAGCGTTTTCGGCCATTATCGAAACACCTCGCACGCCGGTGCGTCTGGTCTTGCCAGAAATCAACAGCAGTTTCGTGTTGAACAGAATGTGACTGCAACGCTTTTGCGCTTCGTCAAAGAAGGTGCTGTCGCTGCATCCGCTGCCATCGTCGAGGCTAACGAAAACGACTCGCTTGCCAGAACGCATTGGCGGGGTTTGCGTAGCAACACGGATGCCGGCAACAAGCACGTCTGTCTTGCTTCGCAGCCCGACAAGCTCATCGCTTCGCATCACGCCCATTTCGTCGAGCATCGGTCGATATTGTTCGAGGGCATGTTCGGTGTAGTCGAGACCGAGAATCTGCAACTCGGCCTCAACCTTTTCTGCGTTGCTCGGTTCGGGCAAGCCGACGGGCAGGTCTTTGAAATCGAAATCGAACATCGGTTGGTTCGGGTCGAGATATTTGCGATTCTTGCTCGCGTTGAGTTGACGAACTCGAGCGAGCACATCGCCTCGCGTGTGCATCGGGCCAAAGTCACCAAGTCGCAACTCATCTAGACCGCCAACCTGGGCGATTCGTTCGAAAGTGCGACGACTCGGTTTGGCACGCATGTAGAAATCGCCAACATCGCTGAACGGTCGTTCGCTCAAAATTCTGCTGACCTCTGCCTCGCTGATGCCTGCGATTTCGTGAATCGCCAACCGCACCGCTAGGCCGTTTTCTGTTTTCTCAACCAGAAACTCATCTGTCGATTTGTTTACGTCGACCGGCAAGATTCTTACACCAAGCCTTCTGGCCTCTGCCATTAGCAATCGCTTCGGATACATTCCCGGATCGTGGGTGAACAGGCCGGCCATGAACTCAACGGGGTAGTGGGTCTTCAGCCAGGCGCTCTGGTAGGTCGGCAGCGCGAACGCGGCACCGTGAGCCTTGCAGAAGCCGAAGCTGCTGAAGCCCTCGAGAATATCCCAGACTCGCTGAATCACGGCAGGCGGGTAACCGCGTTCTTTTGTGGCCTGCCTAAAGAACTGCTCGATCTTTGGTTTTGCCCGCGGGTCTTCTAGCGAGCGGCGA
>JACCDN010216112.1_pt1 | contig 10933 bp, 5 predicted proteins | sample 7441691 | NCBI WGS metagenome assembly JACCDN01 (sample SAMN15323439, study PRJNA562643) | freshwater metagenome | isolation source: river surface water | place: USA:Blue River Watershed | collected 2017-08-16
CAGCTTTGCGCTGCCAATGTGCAGTGCCACTGTGGTGGCTAACACATCAATGATCATCAGGTGCAGCAAGCGTGACACCATCGGACTGAACCGTTCGTAACTCTCTGGATGGTCTGCGGCCAAATGGGTGTGGCCCATGCGGGCCAGGGGTGAAATGTTCTCCTGGGCGAATCAAAGGTTGGTTTTTGAGTTTTGAAACCGCTTCCTGAAACCGCTTTCAAAGTTGATGGCATGGAATTGTAATTTTTATCGTTGTCATTGGATACTGTGAGTTTGTCGACTTTTTTTATTTAAAAATAAAAATTCAAATATCATCATTTAGTACTAATCAGGTCTCTTTGAAAATAAGAAAAATTGAAGGCGAAAAGCCAGTGACCTAGGCTGTGCCTCGCGTGTGATGCTGAGATCAGGTACGCCGACTTAACGTTGAGTCAATGCCCCACTGAAGGCGCGCGTGATGGGCTTAAAAACGAAGTTCAGCAAACTTCGCTCACCGGTCAAGACGTCAGCAGTAACAGTCATGCCGGGCTTGATGTCTTGTAAGCGAACTTTCTCAGTTTGGCTATGCATGTTTTGCCAATTTATTGCTACCAAAGCACGATAAAAGGTTTGTGCTTGCCCGTTTTGTCCCTGCTCAGTCAGTGTGTCTGGGCTGATGTAGCGCAATACCCCGGGTACCTTGCCAAAAATTGTGGAGTCAAATGCGTCAAACCTCAGCGAAACGGGAAGCCCAGACTTGATTTGGCCCACATCAGTCGGACTCACTTTGATCTCCACCAAGAGTTCATCGTCCATTGGGCTGATTTGCATCAGTTCGTCTCCAGGGCGCAATACGCCACCCACTGTAGTCACGCGTACCAGCTTGACGACGCCATCCATGGGTGATGTCAAGTCGGTGTGACGCAATACGTTTTCGCGCTCAGTCAGGCGGTTACGGCTCACGCTGAGCTCGTCTTCGAGCTTGGCCAACTCAATTCGGGTATCTTGAAAATACTTGTTCCGCACCCCACTGATACGGGCTCTTAAGTCGAGCACTTGACGTTCGGCGCGCATTACTTCCGTTTGACTGATGTCACCGTTTCTCAGCAGACGACGATTCATGGCCAGTTCATCCAATGCCAATCGTAGCGATGAATCCAGCACCTCCACTTCTTCGTCAAGGCTTTGTTTGCGCTGCTTGTAAATACCCAACTGCACGTCTACAAATTCGCGCCACTGTTTCAGTTGCAATGCACTGTAGTGAGGCTGGTTACCAGCTAGTTCTGCGCGAGCACGAGCAATCGCGATGGAACGGCTGGCCACTTCTGCTTGGCTTTGTAAATAACTCGCTTGCGCTCGATCGGGCTCAAACTCGGCAAGCTTTTGCCCAGCCTTGACCGAATCACCCTCACGAACATGCAAAGCAACCAGCATGCCGCCATCCACAGCCTGCACTACTTGGGTACGCGAGCCGGGAATCACTTGGCCTTGAGCACGAACAGCTTGGTCGATATCAAAGATGGCTGCAAAGCCCACCATGACGACTACCGCGCCAGTCATCAGCCATAGCATCGAAAACTTTTGGGGATTTAACTTTGAATGTTTCATCCTGTGACCTTCACTAAACGACTGGCTTGCTCTGCAGCCGTTACCCGCGATTGTTTCAGTTTCGACATGACCTCATCGCGTGGCCCATCCATTACCACCTGGTGCTTGGCCACCACAATCACCCGATTGACCAATTGCAAAAGCTCCGGCTTGTGAGTGACCAGAACCAGCGTGTTTTGGGGTTGCAAGGCTGTTACAAGAGAGTGAATGATTTGCAGCTCTACCGTTCGGTCCAGCGATGCAGTAGGTTCATCTAACAGCCAAACGCATGGTTTGCGCAAGAAGACGCGTGTCAAATTCACCAACTGTCGTTGCCCGCCTGAAAGACCCGTGCCTCCTTCATGAACAAGCATCTGCAACCCCTGTGGATTTGCTGCAATCACGCTCTCATACAGGCCGGTGGCCTTGGCCGCTGCAATCAGTACATCGTCTCCTGGGTCAGCTAAGCCCAGAGTCAGGTTGTCTCGTAAGGTGCCACCCAACAAACGACCATCTTGTGGCAAATACCCAATGTTCTCTGCAAGTTTAGGTTTGGCAATTTGCACCAAATCAATGTCATCTAGCCAAATGCGCCCCTCGGTTGGCTTGTACATGCCTGACAATAAGCGCAAAAGCGTCGTTTTGCCGGAGCCGATGGGGCCAATCACCCCCACTTTGTCGCCTTCGGTGATGGTCAATTTAGGAATGTTGAGCGCCAGTCGCCCGTTGTGGCTCATGGCCACGTCTTCAAAGCGGTAAGTGCCTTTCAAGCTTTCAACGTGCACGGGCTGTGATTGACCATGGTGATCACTCTCCAGCTTCCATATGGCGTCCAAGCCTTTGAGGGCTGCTTTGACATTGGCCCATTGGGTGAGTTGACCACTGAGCTGAGTGGCAGGATTGAACACCCGGGCACTCAAAATCGAGCAAGCGATGAGTCCTCCCATGGTGAGTTGGCCTTGGCTAGCCATCAAAGCCCCAATGGCAACCAAAGCCACATATGCAATTTGCTGCAGCGCAATCGTTCGATATTTCCCTGCCTCGCTCAGCCGCTGCGATTCAAGCTCAATGTCGCGCGACTCATCGGCACTGGCCAACCAACGGCCCAGCATGCGCCATCCACCCTGCCCAGACTTGATGATTTCTGCCCCCTCAACCGTCTCCACCAGCAGTCCCGTTTTGCGATTGGCAGCCTCTTGACTGCGCTCCATGAGCACACGTACCTGACCAGCGTGCCAAGCACCTACCAACACAGCTAAAAAAAAGAAAAACAAAGGCACCAAAGCGAGCGGACCAGCGATGAAGGCCATGACGGCAACAAAAGCCAAGGCAAATGGGGCATCAACCGCCAATTGGGAGGTTACCGTGATCAAAAAGCCCCGCACGGTCTCATAGCCCCTCAACTGGCTTGCCAGTGAGCCCACGCTTTGAGGCATTTGGTCAAGACGGACCGACAAAAACCGCAAGTAAACTGTTCGGGCCAATCGTTGATCAACCAGATCTACCATTTGCTCGTACACCGATGAACGCAATCGCTTGGCCACATACTCCATCACGATCACGATCACGATACCAATGGTGAGCACCAGAAGGGTTTGTGTAGCGCCAGTAGGAATGACTCGGTCGTATACCTGCATGCTGTAAAACGACACCAGCACACCTAGAAAGGTCAGCAAGACGCTGCCTATTGCGCCTTCAAACAGCTGCCGCTTGTGGGCTTTGATTTCATCGAGCACCAAGCCAAGCACAGGGCTGCTGGTTGCTTTGTAATGCGGCAACAGTCGCAGTGTCGCAAACCGATGGCCCTGCAGGTCAAAAAAAATGATTTCTTCCCATCGTCTACTTGCAGCGCTAAAGGTTTCTCCCACCCATTGGCCGTCGCCATTGCGGGCTTTGAGCAGGGCCCAAGAACCATTCGGACATGCCACCAAGGCCGGCAGATCTGAGGCATCGGGGGAGTCCCTCCACTTGGGCGCTTTGACCTGCAGGTGATCAGTCAGCACGCGCAAGCGGTATGACGCTTCATCTTGTTCAGAGGATGCAGCGACCGCTTCTTGTAAGGCCAGTCGGTCAACGGCTTCACGCCGCATGCTGGCTAAACGTGCCAGCGCAACAAACAACTCGCTGATAGGCGCTAAGGGAATCTGCTGAGCGAAAGCTTCGGTCATTGGTCTCCTCTCAAGGCTTGCGCCTGACCTTGTACATTAAGCAAAGCATCAACGCCCCCTGACCATAACACCAAACGCAAACTCGACAATTCCAACGCTCCCGTGGCATCGGCCAGCTGGGTTTCGCTCTGTGCCTGTTCGCGCGCAGCATTCATCAAATCCAACCACTGTTTGCGACCTGCCAAAAACTGACGCTCGTAGGAGTCAAGCACTTCGGCTGAGGCTTTAGTTGCAGACGTTAAACCCCTTAACCGAGCTTGGGCTGCCTGGACAAGCGTGAAGTCGGTCTGAACCTGATCAATCAAGGATTGCTTTTGTAAATTCACTTCCTCTTGTGCAGCATTGAGTTGTGCAACAGCAGAGGTAATGCCCGACAAGCTAGAGAGACCGGCCCCAAAAGAGGAGTTCAGGCTGATAAAAACTTGGTTCGTTCTAGGCACTGAGGCTGTGTATAAATTGCCTTGCTGATGCTCAAATCGAACAGAAACCTCGGGCATGAGGCTAGCCTTGGCCACATCGACATCGGCGTTTGCAATGTCTACCGAGTGTTGCGCTTTACGCAGTTGAGGGTTCACATTTTGTGCCATTTCGATCAGGCTTGCCAAACCCGCTGACCTGACTTGATTCAGCTGATGTGACAACACCACTTCTTTCGCAGTGAATGAACGTCCCGTGAACAAGCGCAGCTTGTCTAGAGAGGAATCTCTCTGGGCGTTCAACAGCATGATCTCGGATTTCAATATTTCAATACGACTTCGGGCCAAGTCCGCGTCAACCACGGATGATGCGCCCTCATCCAGACGACGTTCCACCATTTTGAGCAAACGCTCGTGGCGCTGCAAACTCTGTTGCTGGCTGTTGAGTTTTCTGATGGCTACCACCGCCTCGCTCCAAGCTTGAATGACTCGGGTAGCAAGCAACTCACGAGCAGCATCGGTTTCGGCCTGAGCCAATAACACCTCGGAATCCGCACGTTGTAGTTTTGAAGTCAAGCGCCCGCCCATCCACAGCGGCTGTTGCATACGCACTACGCTCACAGTGCGGTCACCTTGTTGTGCCACACTTGGATCGTTTTGCAGTCGCTCAACGCCTACGCTTGGAGTAGGCCAAAACTGCCATTTGGCGGCATCAACTTTGGCTTTGGCAGCTTCCAGACGAGCCGATGATGCTCGAAGTGAAGGGTGTTGCTCAAACGCTGCGCGGGCCAACTCAGCCACTCCTAAAGTTGGGTGTGCAAGCGCTGCGCTAGAAACAGTTAAGAAAAAACCGGCCGCAACGATGAGCAAAGTTGACTGAAAGTGCGTCGGTCTGGTGAGCAACAGATTCATGATTTAGGGCGTGATTGTCCTCTGCAATGTGTTTACAAAGATCAGCATGAGACTTGGAGTTCCTTGAATTTTTTGATAGGCACGTGCATCATTGACTTGACGATGTGACTGTCTTTGCTGCGTCAAGGAACGGTCAATCGTTTGGCTTGTTTGGGAGGGACCACAAACGATACACCATCAGAAAAGCGGACGTTAAGCGGCGCGACTCCGCTGTTATAGGCTAGATAGGTCTTGCGCCCACTGCTAGGATCGCGGAAATAGCCGTGTGTCATGACGTCGGCCCAAACTGAGGTGTCGGCGGGACCCATCTCCTGCAGCGACTGAAGCCAAAAGTAAGTTCTTGATCGGGTGTCGCCCAGTTCAACCGAGCCTCTTGGATTCCATTGCGCAATGGCACCCTGAGGGTTTTTGAGGGCCAGTAATGATGCAAAGATGTCTTGCCAAATATCTTTGGGTGTTTCCTCCATCACACCAGAGGCGTCGAACCTGTTGCGCTCTTGGATGGCAAATGTATTCAAGTTTTCGACCCAAGACTTTGGTAGTTTGGCCAAGTACGCTGAGGCTGGTGTGATCGGTAAAAGATTGATACCCAAGATCTGGCGAGGCTCCTCTGTCCACCATGTGCTGTAGCCATATCCGCCCCCAAAAACCATGCTGGCCAAGGGTTTGGGATAGTCGGGGTGAAATGTTGTGCCGTCTATGTTGAACCAGTATTGAAGAATCGAAGATACCTCAGTTGCGTAGAGGTAGGCGCCCAAGGCTTTGAGTGCGGGCTGTTGTGTGGCCTCTCCCCACAATGCAATGGCAGCCCATGCATGAATGGCTTCAGACGATGACTCTTGGTCGTTACCAAGGCCAAAAAACTCGCTATTGCCCCTGGCCCAAGAATGACCTTCGTAGACATCAAAGTTTCTCAAGAAGGGGAAGTCCTTGCGTTTACGTTGTGAGGTCGCAATGTCACGAACCAATAGGTTCACCATGCCACCCCATTGCGTATCAGAGGCCCACTTCGGATCGCGTCTTGCTAACTGAGCAGCGGCCATGATCCAGTATCCGTAGTGGAAGTGGTGGTCATTCATAGCGGAGACGCTGAAATATTCTTCGGGGTATCCCAAAACGCTTCCAATGTCAGGGTCGTGCGCAAAATAACTCGCCCCTTGGCCTGAAAACCATTGCTGCATCCGCTTTTTCAGAGTGTCTTCAAAGTATTGAGCTGAGACCGCGTCGCCCTGTTGTTCTGCAATGTTCATGAGCTGGCCAATGGCCCCCAGTGCCTTACCCGTCCAGTAGGTTCCGTTTCCCATTTTTCCGAACATGCTGTTGGCGCGCCGACGGTCACCCACCAAGAGCTGATCCAGTTCGGCCGAAGCTTCAGCTTTGGTCAGCTGAGGCCAAAGTGGCATCAGTCCGGTCAAACGCAAGGACGTTTCAAAGGAGTTGCCAGCAGTGATTTGAATAGGGCCGCGCACAGATGGCAAAACGCCCAGTGTGGTGTGTGATTGTGAAGAAAGCGCTTTTTGGTGATGGGGGTATAAGCCCATCAGTGCTGGTGCATCCAGCCCATCCATCAGGCGGGTTTGAACGGTATAGCGTGTAGAGACTGAGCTTTGTTTTTCGTCATAAGCCCAAGAAACTTCGGTGTTCTCCACAAAGGCAAAGGCTGATTTTGCAAAAGCTTGTCGAATGGTTTCATTGTTTTGAGGCAGTAGCCCAAGAGAAAAATACCCAGTGCCAGCAGGCAACTCAATCGTTAGTTTTTTGTTGGCGTTTGTTAGCTTGGCTGCAGGAGGCAGGTAAAGCCCGTAAACGCGGTCGCGCGATTGCAGGTAATGCACTTGCTTGCCTAAAACCGTTTCGCTTCCTTGTGTGGCAAGCGAGACATGTGCGGCTAAGGCGATTTCTGCTCGACCCGCATTCAACTCAAAATAAGCCATAGGGCTACCGTGCAGAATGTGCGATCGCAAGAAGGCCAAATCGTTGCGCATTTCAACGGAGATGTTCCAATCCCCAGCGTTCTGTAGTCGTGCATCAGTTGGTTTGAAATCGGCTGAGCTGACGGTGAAGTCAGCCACGTGCGGGTGGGTGACAGCAAAGGTGCCCGTGCTGCCTTTGGCCCAGTTTTTTATCAATGAAACAGGCCCTGTGGTAGCCTGCGGGAGGCCTATTTCCATGCCAAGTTCCGTCGCCTTGAAGGTGAGGGGGTGAGCATGCAAGACACCTGACCATTGACCGTACATCAACGATGAATACCAAGAGTTGGTGGCTACTGCACGCTCAGCCATGTTCGCTGTCCGATAGGGCGCAGGGGCGGGCTTGACTGGGGCGTCGGGCTTAGTGCCGAGCCAAATGCCACCTGCGCCAACCGGTGCGAATTGCGGCCCACTTTGGCTTAGAGCGGGTTGAGAAGACAGAATGCACAGGCAACACAAGCTCAATGCCAGGCGGTGGATTTTTTGCGCGGTCAGCATGCTTTAGAAGGCCCAAGTCAGACCCACGGTGGCGCCATGACCGTGCTTCTTGTACAGCGGATTGACACCCAAAAAGTTATTGTTGGGCATGCTCAAAGGAGCTGGCCCAGTATTGTCAAAGCGGGTAAAACTAGTTCCCGCGCTAACTCTCAGGCCTTTGTGAACTTCGGGGACCAGGCGCGATATGCCAAGGTTAAGGTGCAGGGCTGAGTTGCTCTGACCCCATTCTGTTGGGTTATCAGAGGACGCGCTTCCAAAGTAAATCCCGCCCAATGTGTAAGTGTAGAGACCACGGTAGTGACTCCATGCGAGCATGGTATCCATGGTGCGGGCCCGATAGCCAACGTAATTTGTGTTTTCAGGGCCATAGTTGAAGCCTGGATCGATGCCAAATAAGCAGTAGCCATCTGTTTGGGAATAGGTACAAGAGGCAGCTGAGCCTGACCACTGACTGCGCCGCACCCCCCAGGTGAGCATATTTTGCGGGTTCGGCCAATGGTTGCCTTGCAGCGTTACGACGCTTTGGCTGGGTTTTCCTGAGTTACGAGGCACGCCTGCAATAGAGTCTGGATCACCAATCCACCCTACCAATGCGGCTTTGCCAAACGAGGTTTGTTTGGCTCCGCTGGCTGATTGCATGCTGAGTTCGATCAGGTTTTTGCTGTTGGAAAACTGCAGGAACAATTCAACTGCTTTTGGTGTGGTTGCACTTGAAGAGTAAGCTGAGTTTTTATTGTTAGTCGCCAAAGTGGCCTCAGCAGTCAGTTTGCCTGATCCATCCTCCCAAATTGGTGATGTGAGTCGGATGGACGTTGGCAAAATGGCAAAGCCAGCTCCAGAATCGGCCCATGCCCCTGACAGTCCAACGGGGAAGCTAAAAGCGTCGGACCGTGACCACGAGCGAGAAAGCAAAGTGCCAAACTTTAAACTGCCCAAATCAGGACGACTGACCCCTAAAAACTTTTCGGTGAGATCACTTTTCCAAATGGTCCCATTCCCAGCGATATAGTCCTGATCGGCTACATCAAAGACCTTGAAGGCCTCGCTAGAGCGCCACCTGTAAGTCATGCGCGCCTCCACACTGACGGCGCCAGCAGTCTCGTGCGTTGCACCCAGTGAAAGTTGCTGAATGCTCAACTCGCTGTTTCGGCTGGCCTGTGGCACGCTGGTGACGCTTGGCTTGGTCAGAGCGTTGCGGTTGTCGATGGTGTAGTTGGACTGCTCGTTGGTTGGAACGTGTATTGGAGAAAAGGATCGGCTCCACTCGTGCTTGGTAAACCCAGAAATTTCGAACTTGCTGCCACTGGCAACCTCAAAGCTCGCAGCGTTTACGGCGGATGCAACGCTTACAAAAAGCGGCAGGCAAATTAACTTTGTTCGTTTCATGATCAAAACCCCAAAAAATACAGGTTGGTCTAAAGGACCGGTTCTTGAAAGCCCTTTCAAGCCAAGTGTCCTACTTGTGGGCTGTGCTCGTCAACAGCAAGCAGGAGGTTTAAATCTAGAGGAAACCCTAGTTTTGCCAATTAAATGATTCATTTTTATCGGTTTTTAGCCAGTTTGTCTTTGGCAACAACATGTTTTATCAGTTCTGGGAATTGTTTGTCCATGTCGCTTGATGCGCCCTTGTATTAAGGGAAAGCTCTAATGGAAGAATGTATCGGCGACGCATATCGTCTCGAACTGAAATCGCTTTCATGCTCAAAGGACTATCATGACCAGCCAACTCACCGCATCCAAGCCTCTGCCTGCAACCAAGCCAGTAACCTTAGCAACTGCCGTCGATGGAACACAGCAACCGGTCGGCCAACCGGCTGTGGCCATCAAAGCAGATTTGAACCCATTGCCCTCCAAAAGGCCTGCCAAAATTGCCAAGAATTCACAAAAACAGACGTTTCCCGACGACGAAAAGACGCTTGATGGAAACAAGCTGGTAGAAGGTGAGGAGTTGGTGCAGGATGGGTTTGCAACCGCCTCAACCTCATTGCCTGCAGATTCGGGTGCTGCTGCTGATCTGGGAGCGCCAGCACAGGGGGCGGCAATGAGTACCCCTTCCGCTTTTGCCTCGGGCATTTCGAGTGAGTCGATGTTGATTGCTCAACTTGAGTTGCCAACGATACCAAGCCAGTCTATTTCGTCTGGGGTCAGCGCTTCTGGGGCGGCGGCGTCAAGTTCATTTGGTAGTTTGGCCGGTATTTTTGGTGCAGCTGCGGGCGGGGGTCTTGCGCTTGGCGGAGGCGGAGGTGGGCGTTCAGCTGGTCCTCTACCGCTACCGGAGCTACCGGAATTAGATGGCCGTTTGGTGAATGGATACATCGCCGGGGCCAGGGTTTTCCAAGACTTGGACGGTGACGGCGTGTTCGATAGCAACGAACCGAACGCTTTGACCAATGAAAGCGGAGCATTCACTTTGGTCGGTGCGACCCAAAATGGTGGTTCTTTGATCGCAATGCCAACAGATGACACCATCGATAAGTCTACAGGACTGCCAGTCACCTCATGGTTTAAAGCGCCTGCCGATGCCGCAGTGATTTCACCTCTGTCAACTCTGGTTGAAGCTGGACTTTCAGAGGAAGAATTGAAGGCTGCTTTTGGTATCGACGGAAGCGTATCAATTTTGGATTTTGATCCTGTCGAAGCAGTCAAAGGTGCCGGAAGCGTGGATGCGGCCAACTTGGCTTTAAAAATCAAATCAGCCAACGTTCTTGTTTCAAACCTGATGGACATCGGAATCAGCTTGGCTGAAGGCGCGGGTGCTTCAAGCAATTTGTCCGATGTGTCCGATATGTTTGTGAGCAGCCTTGTGTCTACCATTAAGAGCAACCCATCGTCGGAAATGAATTTCGAAGACGCTGGTTTGATTTTCGATATCTTCGATGGCGCTTTGGATGGGCTTGGAATTGACGCAGATTTGTCAGAAGTGACAACGGCTGCCTCTGCAAGGCTGGCTGAATCCGCCGTAGCTTTGAATGCAAACGCCACAGTTACCGACCTGAATGATGCAATCAGCAAATTGACCTCTATCTCCAAGATTGAGAAGGTCATTCAGGATACTGTAGCCGCTTCCGTTAAAAACGCGGTAGTAAATCCGTCGTTGCTTCAAGCGCTAAAAGACATTAACTTTGAAGAAGTAGTTCGTGAGGTTCGGTTGCCAGAATCCGAACTGACGGCGGTGACGGTGTCGTTCGATAAAGGCGACACCAGCGGCTACACCTTAGGCAAGCCAGCTGACATTGACTATGACTTTGGTGGTGCGGGCTCGTCGATTGCAGAGGTACCGCCTGCAGGTGCATCTGGAGCAGTTGCGCAGGTGGTCAAGGGGGTCGGCGCAGAGACTTGGGCGGGTACGACCTTTCTGAGCCTGCCCGCCGGTGAGCTTATTACCCCAGAGGCCCAGGTCGTC
>JACCDN010342795.1_pt1 | contig 10931 bp, 9 predicted proteins | sample 7441691 | NCBI WGS metagenome assembly JACCDN01 (sample SAMN15323439, study PRJNA562643) | freshwater metagenome | isolation source: river surface water | place: USA:Blue River Watershed | collected 2017-08-16
AGTTTGGGGCGCGATCAACTCACTCGCATTATGTATGGCAGCCGTGTGTCTTTAATGGTGGGCTTTATCGCAACCGCAGTGGCTTTGTTAATCGGTGTTTTATGGGGGGCAACGGCGGGTTTTATTGGTGGCAGACTGGATGCGATTATGATGCGCATTGTAGATGCCTTGTTCGCTTTGCCGTTTACTATTTTCATTATTTTGCTGACGGTTATTTTTGGCAGCAGCATGGTGCTTTTATTTGTTGCTATAGGTGCGGTTGAATGGTTAACCATGGCGCGTATTGTGCGCGGTCAAGTGTTAGGCATAAAACAACAAGAGTTTGTTGAGGCGGCCGTTTCAATGGGCTTGTCCCCATGGCAAATAATTACGCGCCACTTAATTCCTAATGTACTTGGCCCCATTATTATTTACACCACACTCACTATTCCCAGCGTTATTTTGTTGGAATCTTTTTTAAGTTTTTTAGGATTGGGAATTCAGCCACCGCAAAGTTCATGGGGTTCGCTAATATCCAGCGGTGTTGAAACTATGGAAGAGTATCCTTGGCTATTGATTTTCCCCGGTTTGGCGTTATCACTCACCTTATTTTCATTAAATTTTTTAGGCGATGGCTTGCGCGATGCTTTAGACCCACGTGCGTCGAAGGATTAAAACACTATGTTATCTGTTAAGAATTTACGTGTAGTCTTTAATACGCGCAACGGCACTACAGTCGCCATTGATGATTTAAGTTTTGAGCTTAAAGCGGGTGAGGTGTTAGGTATTGTGGGTGAATCTGGCTCGGGTAAATCGGTTGCTTGTTATAGTTTGCTCGGTTTAATTCCAATGCCGCCCGGAGAAATTGAGTGTGGTACGGCAGAGTTTTTGGGGCAGGATTTATTGCGCATGAGTGAGCCAGAGTTGCGCAAAATTCGCGGTCATAAGATCAGTATGATTTTCCAAGACCCCATGACCTCACTTAACCCTTATATGCGCATTGTGGATCAATTGGTTGAGGTGGTGCAGGAGCATAAAGCGGTTTCCAAACAAGAAGCACGCAGTAAAGCCGTGCAGGCTTTAATAGAAGTGGGAATCCGCGATGCAGAAACACGTATTGATAATTATCCGCATCAATTCTCTGGTGGTATGCGTCAGCGCGTGATGATTGCTATGGCACTGATTGCAGAGCCAGAGCTATTAATTGCCGATGAACCCACAACCGCGCTTGATGTAACCGTACAGGCACAAATTCTTGCGTTGATTAAAAATTTACAAGTAACGCGCAAGCTGGCTGTTATTTTTATCACTCATGATTTGGGCGTTGCGGCGCAAATGGCCGATCATATTTTGGTGATGGAAAAAGGTAAGCAAGTCGAGCAAGGCACGACTGAACAACTCTTCAAAAGCCCCTCTCAGTCTTACACCAAAAAATTATTGAGTGCAGTGTTAACCAGTGCTAAACCAACACCGAGCTTGGCGGAAAAATCAGAGCCACCCTTGTTGCAGGTCAAACATTTAAAAACCTATTTTTCGCAATTTGGCGGCGCTTTTATTAAGCGTTTACTCAGCACCCAAAAAGCGGTGGATGATATTAGTTTGCATATTCATCGCGGCGAGATTCTCGGAGTGGTGGGCGAGTCAGGATCGGGTAAATCCACCCTTGGGCGCAGTGTTATGCGTTTAGTAGAGGCGCAATCAGGAGAGGTTTTGTTGGAAGGTAAAGATCTATTGCAACTGTCCGAGTCTGATTTAAAAAATTCTCGCCGCCATTTTCAAATGATTTTTCAAGATCCTTATGCATCACTGAATCCGCGTATGACAGTTTTTGATACGCTGGCCGAACCTTTGTTGGTTCATGGCTTGGCAACCAAGGCGAATGTCTTGGAACAGGTTAACGGATTGATGGATGATGTGGGTTTGGATCGCAGTTTTATCCGCAAGTATCCCCATGAGTTTTCAGGCGGTCAGCGGCAGCGTATTGCTATTGCGAGGGCAATTGCGTTAAAACCAAAGCTGATTATTGCGGATGAGCCGGTGTCGGCGTTAGATGTCACGATTCGTGCGCAAATCCTTCAGCTCTTGCTCGAGCTTACACAAAAGCATCAACTAACTATGCTCTTTATTTCGCATGATATGTCAGTGGTGCGCTATTTGTGTGATCGCGTGTTGGTGATGCAAAATGGTTGTTTAGTGGAAGAGGGCGAAACAGAAGCGTTATTTTCTGCACCTAAAGAAGTTTATACGCAACGCTTATTGGCGGCTATTCCAAAACTATAACAGCGGCAAATGCCGCTGTTATAGTTTTAGTGATTCTCGAAAATCTTAATTCTTGGCGTCAACCAACACAATCAATTCCTGCTTGGGGCGAATGCTCGTCTCGTCTTTAATTTTATTCCACTGCATAAGCTGCTTAACACTTACATCATATTTCGCAGCGACTTTACCAAGCGTATCGCCAGATTTTATGGTGTATTTTAAGGTTTGTGCTTCTTTGCTCTCACTCGCTTTTGTTTGGCTAGCGGTTACTTGGCTGTCTTTTATTTGATTGTTTTTTACTGTGTTATCGTTGACTTGGCTTAGCACAATTAATTTTTGCCCAACCTTAAGCGCGCTTTTGGTACTCATATTATTTAGGCGAGCTAAGGTTTCTACCGAGGTGTTTTTCGCCTTGGCAATTGACCATAAATTTTCACCTGACTTCACCGTGTGATAGATGTTCTGCGTTTTTTCTTGCGGGCTCACTTGCTGCGCAACTACAGTTTCGGAAGTGCTATTTGTGCTGGGCGAGAGCGGAATTTGTAAGCGTTGCCCAGGTGCTAGCTTGGCACTTTTGAGCGAGTTAATAGCCTGTATCTTGGCGGCGCTTACTCCGTATTTTTTCGCAACTGCTTCAAGGCTCTCGCCTTTCTTAACTTGGTGCTCCTGCCATTTAACGCTGGCAATTTTGGGCAGCGAATCCAATTGCAATCTGAAAGTTGCTGCAGCATCTACAGGTACTAACACATGTCGGGGTTCGGTTGGGTCTGTTAATCCACTTTTAAAACCGGCATTTAATTTTTTCAAGAGTGCTACATCAAGCGCACTTTGTTGTGCCGCATCCGCAATGTTGATTTGTGAATCCACATTTATTTTGACGAAGTAGGGGACATCTGGAATAGGGTAGAGATTGAAATCATACACATTGGGGTCGGCAACAATTTTTGAGAGCGCGATGAGTTGTGGAATATAGCCTTGCGTTGTTTTATTTAAAGGCAAAGACCAAAAGTCGGTTGGCTTGCCCGCGCGGCGATTTTTATCTATGGCTTGTTGAATTGTACCGTCACCTGCATTGTAAGCGGCAATGGCGAGAAGCCAATCATTATCAAAACGCGCATAAAGTTTTTTAAGTAATCGAATGGCTGCATCGGTTGATGCAACCACATCTCTGCGGCCGTCATACCAGCTATTTTGTTTTAAGCCAAAGTTGCGCCCAGTTGCAGCACCAAATTGCCACATGCCGACATTTTGGTTGCCCGGTGAGCTTGCGGTTGGGTTATAGGAACTTTCTATAAAGGGTAGTAATGCCAGTTCCATGGGCATGTTGTTCGCCTGCATCTCACTTGTCACGAAATACAAATAGGGCTCGGCTTGCTGCATGACACTATAGAAGTATTTTTTCTTGCTGGTGTAGAAGCGAATTTGCGCATCGACGGTGCTATTGGATGCATGGGGTAATGCATAACCTGCGCGGATACGATCCCACACGCTGTCGTATTTGCGTTCTTCTGGCTGCGCTTCGGCTGTGTGTGACGTGGATGTTTGAGCAGAGTGGTTTGTAGTTGAAGCAGCTTGATCAGTTTTTTTAAGGCCTATGCTATCGCAACCTGCAAGTATTGCGATGAGTGAAACGGCGATCAAAAATGAACGATTAATCAATGTCATAAGGTCACATCTAATAGGGCACGTTTATTGTGTGATTGCCTTCGCTCTCCCTAGGTCTGACAAAGTAAGGCGACAAGTCTAGGGATTGCGCCAGAATGGGTCAACCCAAGTACCGGTTTCAGTTCTCAGAAGCGATCTTTAATGAGTCGCAAACCTGCAAAAACGTCGGCATCAGTCGTCAAACTCTTGCCTGAAATTTGTTCTACTGAGCGGCGAACTGAGTTTAAGTGACAGCGTAAAAAAGGATTGGTTCGTTTTTCTATAGCTAATTGGGTGGGCAGGGTGGCTATGCCTTGCTGACGCTTTTCAGTCTCAAGAGCTTGTCTCGCTTGAAGTTCTGTATTGTCTGGCTCAATTGTTAAGGCAAAGCGAATATTGGCAAGGGTGTATTCGTGGCCGCCATAGATAAGCGTATCCTCCGGCAGTGCCGCGATTCTTTGCAGCGCTGCATGGAGCAGGGGTGCTGTTCCGTCGAACAATCGTCCGCAACCTGCGCCAAAGAGCGTATCGCCACTAAAGAGGTGTGGCGGCTGTTCAGTCGTTTCTATTAAGTAGGCAATGTGGTCGAGGGTATGCCCTGGAATTTCTAGTATCTTGGCTGTCATGTTTCCCAAGGGCAGCTTATCGCCTTCGCCTAAATGATGAGTCACTTGCGGAATGCGTACTGATCTAGGGCCATAAATAGGGGCTTGATATTGGTCTCGCAGTGCAGCTGCACCATCTATATGGTCGTGATGGTGGTGAGTGAGTAGTATTCCCCCAAGTTGTAGTTGGTGTCGCTTGAGGTAGTCGTGAACGACTTGGGCTGAGCCTGGGTCTATTATGTAGCTACAGGGAGCTTGGGTATCCGGTTGAATCAACCAAAAATAGTTATCTTCAAAAGCCGGAATGGTGTGAATTTGCAGCATAATGACCCAATATCAAGTGTGCGATGGTGCATGATACCAGAGCTGTCTCGGCGCCAGACCCTAGCTCATGATTTTACCGATAGGCGAGCAAACCTATGCCCCATAGATTTTTAACCAGTGTTCGACTGCAGTGGCGCAAGCGATTCGGGGTTTTGCCGCTGCGCGAATCGCTCATGCCGATTAGCGAGTGGTTTAGCTCACCGCTGGGTAAGCTACTCGTTGAGCGGGAGCAGGCGCTAATTGATGAGCAGATCCACAATTTGTTTGGCTATCATCTATTACAATTGAGCGTCGCCAAACACTTGGATCTAACTCAGGCGAGCCGTATTTCGCATCGCTTTGCGCTTCATCCCCAACCGGCCGATCAGCCCTTGGTTGCTGGGCGAGCCGATTACAATCACCTGCCACTGCCTGCTAATTCAATAGATCTAGTGTTGTTGCATCATGTGCTTGATTACAGCCAAAGTCCTCACCATGTATTGCGTGAAGCTGCCAGTGTATTGATCTCACAGGGGCATTTGGTGGTGGTGAGTTTTAATCCTTGGAGCATCTTTGGTATGTGGCGCTGGTTGGCTCGGTTTGTTAGCCGTGCTCCGCAGTGGCGGCATCAATCCTTGCGTTTGGGCCGGGTTTTGGATTGGTTGGCGCTATTGGATTTTGAGCCAATAGCTATCAAACAAGGTTTTTACTCCCCGCCGTGTTACCAACCGAATAGCATCAAATATTTGCAATGGATGGAGCGCTGGGGTAAAAGACTCGCTTTACCTTGGGGCGGCTTCTACGTGATTGTCGCCCGTAAAGACAGTTTGGCGTTGACGCCTCTAAAGCCTCAATGGCAGGGTTATGCTGGCCTGCGCGGTTGGGGTGTGACAAAAATTCTAGGGCGTGCGAGCCGTGGCAAAGAGCCGCAAGCACAATATAATGCTAAGAAATAGCTTAGGAATAACTGCATGCGTCAGATAGTACTCGATACCGAAACCACCGGTCTTGAAACCTCGCAAGGGCACCGAATTATCGAAATCGGCTGCGTTGAACTGTTTAATCGCCGCCTCACTGGACGCCATTATCATCAGTACATCAATCCTGAGCGTGAAGTCGATGCGGGCGCATTTCAAGTTCACGGTATTAGCGATGAAATGCTGGCCGACAAGCCTAAGTTTGCACAAATTGTTGATGAGTTTTTGGCGTTTGTGGGTGATGCTGATCTCATCATTCATAATGCCGCGTTTGATATCGGCTTTATCAACGCCGAGTTCAACCGTTTAACGCCACGGCTCACTGCGATTGAAACCAATCGCACGGTTATAGATAGCTTGTTGCTGGCGAGGGCGAAACATCCTGGCCAAAAGAATAATTTGGATGCTCTGTGTAAGCGCTATGGCGTAGATAACTCCCAGCGCGACCTCCACGGGGCATTGCTCGATGCCGAAATTCTGGCTGATGTGTATTTGCTGATGACCGGTGGGCAGACTGCGCTTTCCTTAGGTGGTAATCAGTCGAACAGTAAGGACTCAGGCGGTTCAGGTAATGAGATTAGGCGCTTGGCCGCCACGCGCAAGCCTTTACCCGTGCTACGAGTTTCCGATGAGGAGTTGGTGCCGCATAACGAGAAACTGGCGAGTATTGATAAGAGCAGCGCAGGTAACTGTATTTGGCTTAAAGGTGTGGTTGCAGAGGCCTAATAGCCAGCTAAGTAAATCTTAACGGCTGCAGTCTATGGACGGGTTTTTGAGAAACCATTAGCATTCTCTCATCGCAAGCACTAAATATTGGGCAAAATCTCCCTAAGTGAGATAGAGTCAAAAAAATAACATTAACTCCAGGATTCGATACATGAGCGCAAATGAAGCTTTTAATATTGCCTCGTTAAAAATGGTACACGATGAATTGCTTGCCACTATCGAGCAATCGGCACTGCGGTTAGAGCAGTTTTCAACCGATAGAACTAATGGCGAATTGCTACAAAGTTGTATCGAAGGTATTAAACAAATTCGCGGCACTTTAAGTTTGATTCAATTAAAGGGCGTGGATTTACTCGCAGATGAATTACTTGAACACATCAACGACATAACCCTTGGCGAAGACCCGAGCACAAACAAACGTTTGGATTTGCTAACCACCGCGTTTTTTATGCTGCCGCGCTACCTCGAATTTTGTTTGCAAACATCGCGCAGCATGGCCTTGCTGCTCATTCCCCATATCAATGAGCTGCGCCAAGCTCGCCGCGCGCCTCCGCTGCCTGAAAGTTATTACTTCGCGTTTGAACCCTTAAAAGTAACCCGTACTTTGCAGCACGCGCCACTGCAAGAAGATATTTCAATTCTTGTGCGTCGTTTGCGTCATATGTATCAAACCGGCCTGTTAAAAGTATTGCAGGGCTCACAGGTGAAACCGTCTTTTGGCATTATGTGCCGCGCGTTGGAACGTTTAGAGTCCGCGTGCGGCGCGAGCGCACTGAGCAATTTTTGGTGGCTTGCCAATGCAAGTTTGAGCGCAATTAGCGAAGAAAATCTGCGTATTACCAAAAGCCGTAAAATGTTATTCAGTAGTTTAGATCGTGAAATTAAACGCTTGCAGTTTGAAGGCGGCGCAGTTCTGAATCGCGAACCAGATGCCGCATTAGTTAAAGAGTTATTATATTTGTTAACCCTCTCCAAATCGGACACTGAAAAATCCAAAGCGGTTGCCGCGGCCTATGGTTTGCGTCCGCTAAGTTACAGCGATGCAGAACTCGCGCGCGAAATGGAATTTTTAAAAGGCCCGAGCGTTAACACCATTAATTCTATGGCTGCGGTCTTAACTGATGAGCTGCACAGCACCAAAAATATTCTTGAGCGCGCAGCGCAAAGTGGTGCAGAGCTATTAACGGAATCTCCCGAGCTGCTTGATACCTTGAAAAAAATTGCCGATATTTTGGCAATTGTCGGTTTGGTGTCACCTAGTAATGGCCTTAAACAAGAAATAGAAAAAATTCAACGTTGGCAAACCACCGGTGAAGCAGTGAATGCTGCTGATCTTTTGGGTGTGGCAGATACCTTGTTATATGTAGAAAGCACCATCGCCGGCTTAGGAAAAAGCAATTTATCCGACGAGAAACTTGCACAAATCAATGCACTATCACGCGATGATGTGATGGCCAATAATCAAATTGCTGAAGCGGAAAAATTAGTGATTGATGAAATTGAATCTGGCCTTGCGATGGTTAAGCGCGCGCTCAGCGCATTCTCTGAATCTAATTACGACAAAGGTCATATCGCCAATATTTCATCCACCTTGGATAGTGTGCGTGGCGGCATGTTTGTATTGGGTTTGCCGCGTGCTGCCAAAGTGGTTGCGGGCTGCATGCAGTTTATTAACGAGTCGCTGATGGAAGATGAACAGCAAGCTGCAATCCAGCATATGATGGATACTTTTGCGGATGCCATCATCAGTCTTGAATATTATTTAGACAGTTTAAAAGTAGACAAAAAAGCGGATACCGAAGTCTTGCGTATTGCAGAAGAAAGTTTGGAAGCGTTGGGTTACAAGGTATAGCTTGTGCAAAATGGAATGCGTCATTATGTAGTGGCCGATGAAAATTTTTTGTGCACTGAAGATGGATTGTTAGTCTTATTTGGTGATGCCGATTTACATAATTTGTCAGTTGATTTGATCGCTAAGCATCTTGTAAAAAAGCATGATGATGAGAGTGTTTATGTAATCTGTGTTCATCATAAGAATGTGCAAGGCTATCAATGGTTAAGTTTGCGAAATCTTTTAGAGCACTTATCTGAAGATGACTTTCAAACTGCTGGCCGAGCGCTGCAAGTTTTGCGTTGGCATTTTGATCACCAATATTGTGGTCGCTGCGGAAATCCCACGGTGCAACATTCGCAGGATTTGGCAAAAAGCTGTGTGCATTGTGCAATAGATTTTTATCCGCGTTTATCACCTTGTATTATCACGCTGGTTACGCGTGGTGATGAATGTTTGTTAGCGTGGCATACGCGCTCTAAAGACGAGAAGTACTCTTGTCTCGCTGGGTTTATCGAGATGGGCGAAAGCCCGGAGCAAACCCTTGAGCGCGAGGTAATGGAAGAAGTGGGTTTACGTGTTAGCAATATCCGTTATGTTGCCAGCCAACCTTGGCCGTTTCCGGGGCAGTTAATGTTGGGATATTTTGCTGACTATGCTGGTGGCGATATTCAAGTGGATCAGCAAGAAATTCGTTGCGCGTATTGGTTTCAGTACAATCAACTACCTAAGGTTCCACCTGCTACCACTATATCTGGGCGTTTAATTAACGCTTTTGTTCAAGAAAGAATTCGAATAAATAATGATTAAAAAGTAAATAAGGATTCCTATGTTATATACCCTCGTTGCATTAGTTGTTGTAGTCATTGCTGCTTTTATCGCTTATCGAGCGTTAAAATTATTATGGCTAAGCAGTTGGTTTATGGGGTGGGTAAAAGGTATGTTTGGCCTCAGTCTTTTGGCTTTAGGGGGCGCTATAGGCGTTGTCGCTTACGATATTTATAGTTACAAACAAATTTTAGTGGGTCAGCCGGTGGCCACCATTAATTTTGAAACCATTGAAGATCAGTATTTTGATGCAGTGGTAGTGGATGCCAATGGTCAACAGCAACGCTTTAGTTTGTACGGTGATCAATGGCAGCTCGATGCACGTATTATTAAATGGCAGGGCTATTTTTCTGGCTTTGATATAAAACCAGCCTATAGGTTGGATCGTCTCAGTGGCCGCTATTACGATCTTCATAAAGAGACCACCGAAAAGCGCTCTAATTTTTCCATAGTGAAAAGCCCACTGCAGTTAGATGTGTGGCGTCTTGTTCACGAATATGCCGAGTGGTTTTCAGTGTTGGATGCTAATTACGGCACTGCGCGCTACCTACCTATGAAACACGGTGCGCTTTATGAGATTAGTTTAACCAATACCGGTTTAAATGTTCGCCCATTAAATGATGTGGCTAGTAGTGCCATGAGTGAATGGAAATAGTTTTTTAATTTTATTGATTGGAGTTGTACGTTGGAATTTTTAACTGAATACGGTCTTTTCTTTGCCAAAACACTGACCTTTGTAGTGGCTGTTTTTATTATTGTGACCTTGATTGTATCCGCCGGTGCGCGCGGTAAAAAATCTGAAAAAGGGCAAATTCAAGTCAGTAAACTCAATGACAAATATAAAGCTACGCGCGAGGCTTTGCAGCATGCTGTCTTAGATGAAGATCAATTAAAGTTGCTAGAAAAAGATGAAAAGAAACGTGTAAAAGCTGAAAAGGCTGATCAGAAAAAAGCAGCCAAAGAAAAACACAAAAAGGAAGAAAAGGGCGATGCCTCTGACGAACATAAAAAACGTGTGTTTGTATTAGATTTTCATGGCGATATAAAAGCGTCTGCCAATGAAAGTTTGCGTGAAACTATCAGTGCTGTATTAACTCTTGCAACCCCCAAAGATGAAGTGGTTGTTAAGGTTGAAAGTGGCGGCGGCATGGTGCATAGCTATGGTTTGGCTTCTAGCCAATTAGCACGCATCACTAGTAAGCAAATTCCCTTGACTGTGTGTGTGGATAAGGTTGCAGCATCTGGCGGCTACATGATGGCCTGCGTTGCCAATAAAATTGTGGCAGCACCTTTTGCTATCTTGGGTTCTATTGGTGTTGTTGCGCAATTGCCCAACTTTCATCGCCTCTTAAAGAAAAACGATATCGACTACGAAATGTTTACGGCCGGTGAATTTAAACGAACTGTGACTATGTTTGGAGAGAACACAGTCAAAGGCCGTGAGAAATTCGTTGAAGACTTGGAAGATACACACGTGCTTTTCAAAGAGTTTGTTTCTGAGCATCGCCCACAGGTAGATATAGCGGCGGTTGCGACAGGTGAAGTTTGGTTTGGCCGCAGAGCAAAAGATGTAAATCTAATCGACCTATTGCAAACCAGCGATGAGTATTTGTTAGATCAAGTTGAAACTGCCGATATTTTTGAAGTTGAATTTACACTGAAAAAATCTCTACCGGAAAAATTAGGTATAGCTGCGCAGGTTGCCGTAGAGCGCGCCTTGTTTAGCGTATGGGAAAAAGCCCAGCTTAATCGTTGGTTCTAACTAACCGGTAATTGCCA
>JACCDN010043167.1_pt1 | contig 10925 bp, 4 predicted proteins | sample 7441691 | NCBI WGS metagenome assembly JACCDN01 (sample SAMN15323439, study PRJNA562643) | freshwater metagenome | isolation source: river surface water | place: USA:Blue River Watershed | collected 2017-08-16
AAACCAATTTAATTCGAGATCAAGGCGAGAGGAGAAGCTGTAGCAGAGCTACAGCGACGACGAACAACGCTGAGATCGATTTAAATTGATTTTCACAGCAGGGCGATCAAATGAGGACACGCCCTAGCCACTTAAAATATGAGCAGGTCTTTACAGGAATTTTCAGAAGTGTTTTAATGACGCTAAGTTGTCGACTGCATTCAAAAAAAAATAAGTGACATAAATTAACTAGAGAAAAGTCGAGGCCAGAAAATAAAAATGTAGGTACACCCATCTGGTTTTTGCTTAAAATATTCAAATGAACTGTACTCATTTAAATATAAGTATATCTTTTATATTCACACTAATAGTATCAATTAACTCAATTGCAAAAATTGAAATTGCGCCACTCAACTACGAAAAAAATAAATCTTTGACGGCCGAGCAAAAATGCACCTCAGTGGATTATGAAAAGGAACTTGGTCCTGTTCGAAATCAACGTAAATATGGTAATTGTTATGCGCATACTGACGCAGACTTAATATCCCATGCATTGGGGGTTAAACCACCGGCACAAGTCTCAGCCCTTGATGTGACAACAAACTATTATAATTTTAACATTTCGCAAATAAATGAGCTCTCACCATTCGAAAAACAGTTTTTACTAAATAAACAGTCACAAACTACTTTAGAAGAGCATTCGAAAAACAATGAATCGTCCACTGAAGCAATTGATCAATTGGCCGGTGGCGATGCTGTCAAATCTACATTAATTATGAATACTCGAAAATATTTGTGTGCAGCAGAAGGGACTGATGATCTTGATTTTGAAGAAGAAGTTCAAAAACTGCAAAATGTAATAACAACTCAAAGGGAAAAGGGGAACACTGATTGCCCGCAACAAGGTGAGTTTAAAGTCATAAAAACTAGCGCACATGTCATCAATGATATCGTAGCCGAGAGAATTTCCAGAAATTGCAAAAAAATTCCATTTAACAATTCTTTAGTAGCAAAAAGCTATAAGGGAACGCCTCAACAACTGATTGAACATATGAATCGCCAATTAGATTTAGGCAACATTGTTGGTATTTCATATTATCCTGCATTTATGAGAAAAAAAGATGACGGCGATCACGCAAGGCATGCGAGCTCTATTATTGGACGAAAATATGAAAACGGAAAATGCTGGTATAAACTGCGCAACTCTTGGGGCCCAACCTGTGATGCTATCAAATCAAAAGAAACCCGTTGCGGCAGTTCCATGCGAAGCAGAGATGTGACCTGTACAAATTATGATTATACTGATCAAATAAAATGCGTTCATGGTGGAGCCATATGGATCAATCAGGATTCCTTGGCCCCGGCCCTCATAAAACTAGCTATCGTCGAAAAATTGGCAATTCCAAGAGCCACAAAAACAAAAAGTTCACAATAAATTTTTCAAGCGCTAATCGGTCATTATCAGTTCAATACCCAATCAAACAAAAACTTATAACTCAAAAAACAATCTCTATTTTTAAATAAAATGATTTCACCAATCTGAAAAACCTCAACACTGCGCGCTGTTAAGCTGTTAATTATAACAGCACGAAATGCGGGGTGTGTTTCGTAGATTGAAAGCCAAGCGAGAAATTTTTCGAAATTCTAGCTTAAAAAGCTAGAGTCAAATTGTCTCCAAAAAGCTAGGCACGATATCTGCTAATGTGATTCGAATGAGGTGGGGTGCTATAATGAAAGTGTTATTAGCAATTACAATTTTAATATGTTTCGCAGACAACGTTTCGCATGCGCAATCATCAAGCTCTGCTTCGATCCCACAAGCACAGGGCGAAAGCAGTCTGAAAGCTGATGAAACAAAATCTGCAAACAAAAAATCTTTCCATAGCACTTTACAATTATCACGCAGTTCTAATTTTTATAAAAGCGGCAGCGCTGACAGCGAAGTTTCAACGGATCTATTAATTTATCCTTCATATGCTTTTTCAGAAAAATTATCTCTGTCAGCAAAAGCAATAATTACCAAAGAAGAAACTCAAGGCAAAAATACTTTACTTTCCAATACAAAATTGGGTCTTAAAATTGCCGGCCCACAAATAACTGAAAACACAAAAAGCAGTTTCGGCATTGGCGGAATCTTGCCTACGAACACACAAAACCGTCAAACAGAACGCCTAAAAGGCGGAGCCAGCTTATCAGCAAGCATCAGCAATATTTCTGGCAATTTAAATTCAGCATACACCTTGATTGCTCAAAGAAATTTTCATGAATTCACTGTCAATGCTGATGGTGCTCCGAATGTAGAACAAACATTGGCTCATGATTTGACATTAGAATATGCCTTTAATGATTCATGGTCTGTATCGGCAGAAGGTATTTACAAACAAGGTTGGACTTACAAAAATTTTCAACGCCAAACATTTAGTACTGGAGCGGACTTAAGCTTTAGTTTTAACAAAGAACTTTCGTTCAGTGTTGGTGTCGCTAATCAAGGTAACGCTTTTAAAGCCAACGGAACTGAATCCAACATCTCTGTGTACGACCAAAATACATCGACCGTTTCTGCCAGTTTAACTTTTGTAAATTAAGATTAAGGAATAAGAAAATGAAACCACAAAGCCAAATTACAAGGAGGCCCATGAAAAACCTAAAGATGAACCTCTTCTCCTCTCTCTCGATGGTAATGGCACTTGCTGCTTGTACCAAAGAGCTTCCTTACCAGTATACACTAAAGGAAGACGTGCAAGAAAAATCTGCCGTCGATACCAATTCAGAGTATATCTATTCGGCTTCAATGCTTAATGCCAGTATGTCTTCACAAGACGCTCTGCCATTTTCATTTTCTGACAGCAAACGCGTAAAGCTTGAGTGGACCAAAGATGCCTTGCGCATTATCGAAGCTGAACGTGATGCTAGATTCCAAGCTAATAAAACCAATAACAAACTTGTTTTAGAAATCCCAGTTGAATACGTTGATTACCAATGTGCCAAAGACAAATTTGGCGAGTGCAGCAACAGCGAAGAAGAACGCCGCGACATCTCTTGGGATCAAAAAGGAAAATTTAAATTTAAATTGGAAGCTGCTAAATCTGGTGATTTAACTTTGTTACCAATTTTGATAGATAAAACCTTGGGTGACAATTGTTACGAAGAAGTGACTTCACGAGTGGTTGGACTGAATCTCGAAAAAGATGCAGTGAACATGCAAATTGAGAGAACTTTTAAAACCAATATCAACTGTTTGCAGTCTGAAAAATTGTCTGATGCAACAGTATCAGCTGTTTACCAGTACTCGTTGGTTAAAGCTTCTGCCGTTTTATCACCAAACTTTCAAACAGTTTCTTACCCTGAACTGGATCAAAATACTTTTGGCTTCTTTGCAACTGAGCGCAGTGTTTTAGATACAGACAACAATGCGACTGTTGACAGCAAAAAAGTCATCATGAATCACTGGAATCCCAACCGTGAAAAGATTGATTATTTTTTGAGTCCAGAATTTTCTAAACCAGAAAACTCAATGATCCGCAGTCTGACTTTCAAAACTGTTGAGAATATCAACAAAGGATTAAAACAGTCTGGTGCAAAATTCCAAATCGTTTTGCATGATGCTGAAAATAAAATTCCAGGTGATATCAGAAACAGCATGATCGTATTGGTTGAAGACCCCGTTGCATCCAGTGTTATTGGCTACGGTCCACAGACTGAAGATCCAGTAACAGGTGAAATCATCAGCGCACGTACAATCATGTTCTTAGGAACAATTAAAAAATACATCAAATACACTTATGACGAAATCTTGCGCGATAAAAAGCGTCTTGAGAAAGAAGCCGCAGCTGGCTCTGGCAACTCGTCAGGTTCGCAAGGTAATGTAGCAGGTAAACTGTCACAATTAACATTGAGTCCTGAGCTTGCAAACAAAGCAAAGGCTGCATCGTTAAACGCCAGTGTTTTTGATAAAAATATTTCTTTGGGTAAAAATTCAGCTCCAAACAAAGGACAAAGCGGCAAAGGCAAAAACATTTCTGGTTCTGGTTCTTCTTCTGGCAGTTCTTCAGGAATTGCATTTATTGGCAATACTAAAAAAATGGTTGCTGATATTAAGAACTATACCAAATCAACGAACGATGAATTTTCAGCTCGTGATTTGAAAGCTCAATACGCATACTTGAAAACTGCTAAAAACTGTGAATTCAGCATGGCTGATAATATTTTAGCAAAAGAAGCAAGTGCTGGTTTATTAGCAAAATTTTCTGCTAATGACAAACCTTGGGATTCTTTGAGCGAGGCTGCAAAACAACGTGTAATCGATATCATCTTGCCAGAGATTTGGATTCCAACTTTGATTCATGAGTTGGGACACAATTTGGGTCTACGTCACAACTTTCAAGGTTCAGAAGATAAAAACAACTTTTTCGCAGACAGCGAATTGCAAGAAATGGGCATCGACCATGAAATTCCATTCAGCACAGTGATGGAATACGGTGATGATCTTAAAGCATTGCCTGTTATGGGTAAATACGACATTGCTGCTTTACGTTTTGCTTACGCACAACAAGTTGAAACAGCAGATGGTAAAATTATTCCAGTAGTAGATTCCTTAGACTCTATGTCTAAAGCTAAGGCTAAGGAAAACTCCTCGCTTGAACTCAAAGATTTCGGCTTTTGCACAGATGAACACACTGGTATCAACGCTGGCTGCCGACGTTTCGATTTGGGCACGAGCTACACTGAAATCGTACAAAATGAAATCAAGTCCTACATGGAAAATTATAAACGTAGAAATTTCCGTGACGGCAGAGCGAGCATGAGTTTGTTTGATGATCCAACATATGCTGGTGGAATCAAAAGCAGATTAATGGGTCTTCGTACTATGCAAGAGGTTTACGAGCGAATTAAAAACAACAACAATGGCCTGTCTGATGACAATCCAGTTTGGGATTCAAATCCTTTCTTGAAAGATTTGAAAACAGCTTCTTACATCTCTGCTCAGTTTTTGATGAGCATCGTAACCACTCCTGATTTAACTTGTGTGGTTGTAAAAGAAGCCAATCCAAAACAGATCGTTGCGTTGCTGCCAATCAGTCAATTGTCACCAGACGCTATCTCTTGTTTCAATGCAGATTTAGCTCCTGGATACAAAGTTCTTGGTCAATACGGCAAATTGTTGAACTCGAAAAAAGATCCAGATAGCGACAATCATTATGCTGATCAGATTGATGTACGTGGTATTTGGATTGATAAACTGATTGCTACAAAAGCTTTGTTCCAACGTCAGTTAGGTGTTTCAACTTTTGACAAGTACACAGACAGCTTTGCAGACAGACAAGACATTGTTCAAAATATGGCTGAAATGACTTACAGCTTGATGATGAACAAAGTCACTGCAGAGCCAATCATGGAAACTGCTGATGGCAGTTTGTTACAATTGCCAGAATTGCCAATCGATTTGAATTCCACTTCGTTGATTGACAAAGCAATTCACCCAGCCATTGCGAGAGCCATGGGAATACCAAACGAATCTGTTTACCTGAGCAAATTGATCAATGACAGCATTGCAACAAACATGACGGCTGGAATTGAACATAAATTAAGTGGCCAACCGTTTGCAAACTTGGTGAAAGTGAACCACTTTCATGTGACTGACAGCTTACAAGTTCCTGCCGATGCGATGTCATTATTGCTTGGTACTGAGTTGTTCATCGCAAGTCCAGCTAACGCGATTGCTTTTGATGCTATCAGTTCACACAGAGCAATAAATATTTTGGAGCAAGTTGCACCAGAGAGAATAAAAATTATTCTTGAGGCAAAAGCTAAAAATGCTGATGCCCCTGCTGATTTATCAGATGAAGAAAAAGCAGCTTGGGATTTAGCGACTGAGCAAATTCAGGCTTTCTCGGACCATGCGCTTGAGTCTCCCGGATTTTACGAATTGCTTTTAAATAACTTGGCAAACTAGATTCAAGAATGAACTGTTAACGAAATTCAAAGTGTAAAACAAAAGGCCCGCAAGGGCCTTTTGTTTTCTGAACAGCCGGAAGAGTTTTTCAAGAGCCTGTTAAACAATCATTATTAAGGAGGCTATAAGTATGTTTACCAAGAAACGAAAGATTTTGATTAAGCAAACTTATGGCCTCCTTAATAATTACATATTTAAAGACTGAAAATCAAAAGAGCCACAATCTTGAATCAAAGTTTTTTCACTGAATGGATAAATCACGGCCAAACGAATTTTTTCATTCTCAGATATCAAATTCATCTTTTTTAAGGCCCAAGCATAAATTGATAATTGAGCAAATGCTTTTTCGCTGTAGACTGAGCTTCCGGTTTTGTAATCTACCAACCAATACTCGTCCTGGATTTTGCCCCACAGATCAATCTGACCTTGAATGATTTTGTTTTTTTCTAAAACAGTGAAACCGTACTCGACGCTACCACTTTTAATTAAATTCAACCAACAACCATGATGATCGTTTGCAATATATTTCAAAGCTGAATATTCACTGGCTGACAATTCAGTTTGTAATGACTGCCAATCAAAATTTGGATTTTTTCGATAGTAATATTGTAAAGATTCGAACAGTTTGTGAGTGTTAATTCCAGTCATGACTACATCAATTTTTTTCATTACATCTGAAGAATCTTGTTCCGTGGTCACAACAGCCTTAGTGTTTTGCTGAAAAAACATTTGATTGAGAATCGCGGTCACTGACAAATGTTCAGTTTGTTGCTCTTGTTTATTTTGGTGTTCTTTATTTTGGCGTTCTTTTGTTGGGCTTTCATTATGATTATTTTTGCTTAGGTTGTCTTCGCTTCGATAGTCATTTTCATTCAAGACAGCAGATCCTTGGGAATCTGACATTAAATTGACGTTATTGCTGTTTTTTCGTTTTACAATTTCATTAAAATTTAAACTCTTATTTTCAATACCTTCATTTGAAGAATCAACATTAAGCGAATCGGCTACAGATACCTGAGCAGAGTCTTCTGTAATGGAAACTGGAGAACGACGAACGTGCCATGAAAAACTGTCGTGAGAATAAATCCCTTCTTGCAAAACCAATGGCATGCGCGCCGCCCACGTTGTGCTAATAAATTTATCTTTAACCACCATGGTGACAGTATTTTTTGCTCTGGTTAATGCCACATACAATAATCGTTCTTCTTCATCTGAAGAACGTTGTTTAAAATCTTGTAAAATATCTAGAGCACTGAGCGAGGCTGTTTTGCTGAGTTCCTCATCTGGTAAACTTAAACTCCAACGCCCAGTCAGTTCATTGTAAATAAACACATCGGCAGTTACAGCTCGTGGGCGATCTGACATTCCGGTTACAATCACATGATCAAATTGCAAACCTTTAGAGGCGTGAATGGTCATCAATTGAATTTTTTTAGGTTCAATCACGGGCACAGCTTCGCCCTCACCACCGTCTTCGTATTGTTCTAATTCAATCTCACGCATAAATTGTAGATAACTGAAGCCTTGTCTTTTTTCGGCATCTCGCAATTGTAATACAAGCTTCCACAAATTGGCTTCACGACGACCAGATGGATCCCAATGTTGAGCCCAGTGGAAATATTTTTGTTCTTGCAAAGCTTCAAACCAAACAACACCGGCCCCGACCTGATTGCATCTTTGCAAGAGCAAAGATAATTTTGAAATGATCTCTGAATTGCAATCAGCATTTTGATCCAAACTTTTCTCGATGCTCTGATCAGTACTCTGTTCTAGGCTCTGTTTTGCTCTCGGCTCTGTCCTCTGATCTATTCTCTGCTCTCTTTGCTCAGTGCTTTTTTCAACATTTTGGCTGACCATTTGTGTTTGCTGGCAAATGTTTGGCCAAAAGTGGTCTTTAGCTAACTGAATCCAGTCATAAATTTGCTGGTCTTCGATTTTCCAATAAGGACTGCGCAACAGTTGTAAAAAATTTTTGTTATCAAAAGGGTTGATCAAAAAACGCAACAAACACAAAGCATCGATAATTTCTTTTTTGTCATGAAACCGACCAGAGGAATGCATTTCTACCGGCCAACCATTTTGTTGCGCCAAACGTGAGATCAATTGTAGTGTCGAGTTTTTTCTAGCCAACACACAAATGTTTTCTAAAGGCACTCCTTGCTCAAACAACTCGGCACAACGTTGCAATACGGCTTGCTCTTCACTTTCACATAACAAAATATCAGCAACTTTTAAAACCTCCGGCGGAGCCAAATCCCTTGGTTCCATCGACATGAACTGTGTCGACATTTTTGTAAACAGATGATTGAAAAATAACAACAAAGCCGGCTCTGAGCGATAATTTTTCATTTTAGCAATAACATAATGATTGTTCTTCTGTGCGTGCAATTCAGTCTGGTGAAAAATTTTAGATCGTGCTCCGCGGAATAAATAAATACTCTGCTGTGGATCACCGACAATAAACTGTGGCGAAGATCCAATAAGTTCCTTTAAAATATGCACCTGAGGTGGCGACGTATCCTGATACTCATCAATAAACCAATAATCCCAATTTTTTGCAAATGCGCCCCCAGCCTCTGGGTGAGTTCGCAATAATAACAAAGATATATTTTCGAGATCAGAAATCGTGAGTTCACCACTGGCTAACAAATCAGCGATATGCCCATTGTAAACCATCTCTAAACAATATTTAAATTTTTCACAGGCCTCATCATGCATTTGCCAAAAATCAGGATGAGCAGAAGACAAAGTAAAATTTTGTAAAAGCTCCTGCAATTCAACCTTGAGCTCGACAATATCCTCACCTACAGCTTTGGTTTTTCGCACTGTCGGCAACTCTTCGTTTACATTACGCCAAAAATTTACAATCTCAGATGCATTTTCAACATTTATATTTTCAAAATGAACAGCTTTTGTTTTCGCGCTCTGTAACAAATCAAAAAATTTCTGCCATGAAGCCGTAAGCTCACAAGATTCAAGCTGCGCACACAACTCATAAATACTCTGAAAGAGTTGTATATTTTTTTCTTGTAAAATTTGAATAAAATCAACTTGGCTGTAGGCTTGAACCTGGCCCTTTTCTAAATACAAATGAATACCGGCATTGATCGCAGACAAAAATTCTTTAAAAGTCATCAGCTCTAATAAATCTTGTAGATTGATATTAAACTGATTGTCTTTGGCACACAGAGAGCGAATTCGTTTTTTCAATCTTTGTGCGGCCTGATGATTTGCAACCAATTTGATTTGCGGATTCAAACCAACAGAGGATCCAGCCTGAGCCAAAAATTGATTCAGCACTCCGTGAATAGTTGAAATATGTAAATGTGAAGGACGTTGGATGAATTCAATCAACCCCTCGTCACCCATCTCAACAGCTTTTAATAATAATCTCTCTTTTAGTTCTTGTGTTGCCTTACGTGTAAAAGTTGTCACCACAAAATGCGGCCATCTTTGATTCTTATTAAAAAAGTTTTTAGCAAGTTGTAATACTCGCTCGGTTAATTCCGTTGTTTTACCAGCACCGGCGCCGGCCCTAACAACGACATTTACCAGTTCAAATGGGGCGCTCGACATAATTTTCTCCACTGGCAACTGTCACAGTCTTTAGGATTTAACGGATTGGGCGTAAATTGCCCTTGAATAATATTATTTACCAAACCTGAAACAATCTCTGATATCTGCAACATCAATTCATTTTTTTCAGAAACTGTTGTCGTGGCATTGGCTTTGATTTCAAAAAATGGCAAATCACTGGCTAATGCCAAACCCTTATTACGCTCGAGCTGTCTGACAAAATAATAGAACGCACCAACAACTTGCGCCTCTGAAAGCTCTGCGGGTAAAAACTGTTCTGCCGCAAATACATACAGAGCCAATTGCAATTGATTTTTCTTGATCCAGGCTTTGAAATTGGTCATATCTCCATTGGCAGAGCCTTTATAATCAACAATTGCAAATTTATTTTTCTGATCCCAATCCATACGATCAATTTTGCCACGCAAATTCCACGTGCCCTGCGCGATAGGAATCGATTTCATTTCGACATTAAAATTTTTCTCAGCACTCCACACGCGACTTTGGGGATAATGAGTTTGCCATGTTTTTTCAAACACCAAAGTTCGCAAACACATTTTGATATATTTTTCTCGCATCCCAGTCCAAATAAAATCATCAATTTTATCAAGCTCGACAGTTTGTCTTAAGTCGTCAATCAGAGATCGCAGCTCTGTTTCTGACCAATCAAAACGACGAGGTTCGATCATTATTTTTTCAAAAATAGCATGCAATAAAATTCCAGAAGTTCTTGCATCGATGTCTAAATCCATCAAAGGATGATCTTGTAACTTAAACATTCTCTGACTGAGGTAAATAAATGCACATTCTCGGTAAGATTCTAACGCCGAAGGGGAAAAGACTCTTTTGCTTTCATATTTTATGGAAACTTCGTTTTTTTCTTTAAAAGAGTCAGTTTCTGTAAATGCAGTTAATTGCAACGAACCTTGAGGAGATGATTTTGACGAATCTTGCGAAGAATTCTGCGGAGAAGACTGTGAAAAAGACTGAGAAGAATTTATGCTGATCTGGCTTTTATGATCAAATGATAAAACCAATGTCTGATTTATTTTTGCATCCCAGGTTGGGCTTAGATGCGTATTTTCTTTCAAATGATTTTTTGCAAGCTCTGCCCATTTTTGTATTGGCGATTCAGCCTCTCCTGAAAAACCAGTGTGTGGAAAATAAAAATGCATTTCATTTGTATTTTCGTCTGAACTCGTATTTTGCCACTGACTCAACCATGTTAAATCAAATTCAATATTGCTGACATCTGGATGCTCTAAATAAAAGCCAATTTGCGAAGCAATGCTGGAAATTTCTTTGGGTGTTAACAGAGTGCTTTGATTGCTGGTCATTTGACTGACGGCATTTCCAAGAAAAATTCGTTCTGTCACATAAACAGAGTCTGCTGCTTGCAAATTTGCAATTTGGACTC
>JACCDN010181058.1_pt1 | contig 10925 bp, 6 predicted proteins | sample 7441691 | NCBI WGS metagenome assembly JACCDN01 (sample SAMN15323439, study PRJNA562643) | freshwater metagenome | isolation source: river surface water | place: USA:Blue River Watershed | collected 2017-08-16
AGCCGTCAGAAGGAGAGTAGAATGTCCTTACCCCCATGTCCGACCCGCTTGAGCTGACCCGCCGCCGTTTCCTCGGCCAGATGACCACTGGCATGACGGGCTTGGCGTTGTCGCGCCTGCTCATGTCCGATCTCGGCGCGGCCGTGCCGCCCGGCGCCCACTTCGCCCCGAAGGCCAAGCAGGTCCTGCAGATTTTCTGCCCCGGCGCGGCTTCGCATGTGGACCTCTGGGACTACAAGCCGGACCTCATCAAATACGACGGTACTCCCCTGCCCGGTCCGGTCGAGGTCACCTTCCAAGGCAAGAACGGCAATCTGATGAAGTCCCCGTGGGATTTCAAACCCGCCGGCAAGAGCGGCAAGATGATCACGTCGAACCTGCCGCACATGGCGAAGCACGTCGACGACATCGCGTTCATCCACTCGATGACGTCGCGCAGCAATACGCACGGGCCCGGTTGCGTGGCGATGAACACCTGCTTCACCCGCGACGGCTTCCCGAGCGCCGGCACCTGGGTCAGCCACGCGCTGGGTTCGCTGAACCAGAACCTGCCGACCTACGTCTCCGTCCAGGATGTCCGCGGCGAACCGCCGAACGGCAAAGCGAACTGGGGCAACGGCTTCCTGCCCGCCCGCCACCAAGGCGTCAGCCTCGCGGCCCAGCAGCCCCTCCGCAATCTCGCCCGCCCCGCAGGCATCACCGACGAGGCCGATCGCGATACCCGCGCTTTCCTGCAGACGCTCAACGCCGAGCATGCGGCCGAACGCGCCGGCAGCGACGAACTCCGCGCCCGCATCGCCGCCTACGAGCTCGCCGCCAAGATGCAGCTCTCCGCGCCGGAGGTCAGCGACCTCTCCCGCGAGCCGGCGCACGTCCATGCCCTCTACGGCACGCAGGACGCCAACCCGCTCAAGGCCGCCTACGCCAAGAACTGTCTGCTCAGCCGCCGCCTGCTCGAACAAGGCGTCCGCTACGTCAGCCTCTATTGCGCCTCCCGCGCCAGCGCGGTCGACGGCTTCCTCAACTGGGACGCGCACAAGACGCTCAAGTCCGACTACGATCGCCACTGCCCGATCTTCGACCAGCCCACCGCTGCGCTCCTCACCGACCTCAAGCAGCGCGGGATGCTCGACGACGTGCTCATCATCTGGTGCACCGAGTTCGGCCGCATGCCCACCCACCAGGTCGGCACCTCGGGCCGAGATCATAATCCCGACGCCTACACCACCTGGATGATGGGCGCCGGCGTCAAAGGCGGCGTCTCCTACGGCGCGACCGACGAGATGGGCCGCCGCAGCGTCACCGACGTCGCGACCTGCTACGACTTCTACGCCACGGTGCTGCACCTCCTCGGCCTGGACCACGAGAAGCTCACCTATTATCACAACGGCGCCAACCGCCGCCTCACCGACGTCCACGGTCACGTGATCAAGCCGATCCTCGCATGAGAAGCCTCGCCGCCCTCCTGCTCTCCGCCGTCGCCGCCACCGCCGCCGATGATCCGGCCGGCATCGCTTTCTTCGAACAGAAGATCCGGCCGGTGCTCGCGGAGAACTGCTACGAGTGCCACAGCGCGAAGGCGAAAAAGCTCAAGGGCGGTTTGTATCTGGATTCCAGGGCTGGATGGGAGAAAGGCGGCGACTCCGGCAAGGCCGTCATCATCCCTGGCAAGCCCGACGAAAGCCTCCTCCTCCGCACGGTCATGCACACGGAGCCGGACATGGAGATGCCGCCGAAGAAGCCCAAGCTTCCCGCAGCCGTGCTCGCCGACCTGACGGCGTGGATCCGCATGGGCGCGCCGGACCCGCGCACGCAGGCCACCGCCGAAGCCAAACGCGCCGACAAGTCCTGGTGGTCGCTTCAACCACTGGCCAAGGAGTTCAAGCACGCCACCGTCGACGGCTTCATCGGCGAGAAACTGGCCGCCAACGGCCTCGATTTCAATCCGCCCGCCGGACCGGCCGCGCTGATCACGCGCATGACCTACGATCTCACGGGCCTGCCGCCCACGCCGGAAGAACAGGAATCCTTCGTGTCCGACCATACCAAGGACCCTAAGGCCGCGACCGAGGCCCTTGTCGACCGCCTGCTCGCTTCGCCGCGCTACGGTGAGCAGTGGGGCCGCCGCTGGCTCGACGTGGTCCGCTTCGGCGAGAGCAACGGCTTCGAGCGCAACTTCGTCATCGATGACCTCTGGCCCTTCCGCGACTACGTCATCCGCTCGCTGAACGAGGACAAGCCCTTCGACCAGTTCATCCGCGAACACCTCGCCGGCGACGTCCTCGGCAAAGGCCGGCCCGAGGTCGAGGTCGGCAGCGCGTTCCTCGTGGCGGGGCCCTATGACGACGTGGGCAACCAGGACGTGGTCGCCCAGAAGAACATCCGTGCCGCGACGGTCGACGACATGATCACCGCCGCGAGCGGCGCCTTCCTCGGCCTGACGATCAACTGCGCCCGCTGCCACCACCACAAGTTCGACCCCATCCAGACCGAGGACTACTACCGCCTACGCGCCGCCTTCGAGGGTACGGTGCACGGACGACGCACGGTCGTGACGCCGGAGGAGAAACGCGACTATGACGTCAAGATGAAGCCCTTGGCCGCCGCCCGCGCCAAGGCGCAGGCCGAACAGGATAATCTCAAGAAGGAGATCGACGACAAAGCCCGCGCGCTCAGCAAGAACCTGAAGCCCAAGCGCCCTAAGGTCGACATCTACGGGACCGAAGAACGTTTCGAAGCCCACCCCGCGCGCTACGTGCGCATGACGATGACCGCGCAGTCTTCCAGCCCCTTCAGCGCCTACGGGGCCAAGCTCTCAGAAGTCGAAGTCTGGAGCGCGGAGCCGACGCCCCGCAACGTGGCCCTCCGCTCCGCCGGCGGCAAGGCCGAGGGCGAGAAGAGCACTACCGCGCGGGACTTCCCCGAGGCCTATTCCGCCTGGCTCTGCATCGACGGCGACACCGGTGCGCAATGGTTCATCGGCCGGCCGAGCGTGCTGACGCTCACCTTCGCACAGACCGAGACGATCGACCGGCTGGTGTTCCGCAACGCCAAGGGCACGGTGAAAGACGACCCGACGCGCGGCTCGACACCCTGCGAATACTTCATCGAAACCTCCGTCGACGGCGTGAGCTGGCGCCGCGTGGCCGATTCCGACGACCGCGAGCCGTTCACTCCCGCCCACGCGAGCGCCCGCTTCCGCCGCGAAGTCACGACGCCGGAGGCCGCCAAGGCCCTCGCCGCCGTCACGAAGGAGATCGCCCGTCTCGACGCCGCCATCGCCGCGATCCCGCCGCTCCGACAGATGTGGGTCGGTACGCACGTCGCCAAGCCGGAGCCGACCTTCGTCCACCGTGGCGGCGACCCGATGAAGCCGGCGCAGTCTGTCACGGCCTCGAGCCTCGGCGTCCTCGACCAGGTGACGAAGCCGTTCGCCCTGGCCGCCGAAGCACCGGATGATGTCCGCCGCGTCGCCTTGGCCGAATGGATCACCCGCGACAATCCGCTCCCGCCCCGCGTGCTCGCGAACCGCGTCTGGCAAGGCCACTTCGGCACCGGCATCGTCGACACGCCAAGCGACTTCGGCTTCCTCGGCAGCCAGCCCACGCATCCTGAACTGCTCGACTTCCTGGCGAACCGCCTGCTCGCCCATGGCTGGAAGCTCAAGCCGCTGCACCGTGAGATCATGCTCTCGCGCACCTATCTGCAGTCGTCCGCGCATCGCATCGACGGCGCCAAGGCCGACAAGGACGCTCGCCTACTCTGGCGCTTCCCGCCGCGCCGCCTCCAGGCCGAAGAGATCCGCGATACGCTGCTCGCCGTCAGCGGCAAGCTGCGCCTCGAGCCCGCCGGCGGTCCGGGTTTCCGCCTCTACGACTACTACGTGAACAACGTCTCGACCTACGTCCCGCTTGAGAAGCACGGACCCGAGACTTATCGCCGCGCGGTCTACCACCAGAACGCCCGCGCCAGCGTGGTCGATATCCTGAGCGACTACGATCTGCCCGACATCGCCTTCGCCGCACCCAAGCGCGCCAACACCACCTCGCCGCTGCAGAGCCTGACGCTTTTCAACCATAGCTTCACCCTGGATATGGCCGAAGCCCTCGCCGCCCGCCTGACCGGGAAGGATTCCATTGCCGAGGCCTACCGGCTGGCCTTCCGCCGCGCCCCCTCCCCCAAGGAGCAAGCCGCGGCCGAGAACCTCATCGCCAAGCACGGCAAGACCGCCTTCTGCCGGGCCCTGCTCAACGCGAACGAGCTGATTTTCCTCGAATAGCCTAGATTCCCGAAGGACCGGCCGGGGAACTATCGGACGGACGGGCTGTCTTAATAGGTCACTACGCCTAGGGCGTGGGAACCCATGCCCTACGCCTCAAAAACACTGGTCGGGCCGCCAAGGAAAGACTCGCATCGCCAAGTCAGCCTGACGCAAGATGGAGACACCCCCGGCCTAGCCCCTTTCTGACATGCATCGTCGACGCTTCATCCTCCGCTCCCTGGGAGCCACCCTAGCCCTCCCTGGTCTCTGCTCCCTCAGCGCGAAGGCCCTCAGCGGCAACCCGACCGTCCAGCTCTCCAAGGGTGCCGGCATCGGCGCCCGCCGCTTCGTGGCGATCGGCAACCTGCTCGGCTACCAGACCAAGAAGCTCTTCCCGACCACCACCGGCAAGGACTACGAGAAGACCACCCTGCTCGAGCCGCTCTGGGAGCAGCGCGAGCACATGACGGTCTTCCGCGGCCTCGACCACGGCGTCAAAGGCGGCCACTTCGCGGTGCACTCGTTCCTTTCCGGCGTGCTTAACTCCGAGGCGCAGAACCGACCGGACGGAAACGTCTCGCTCGACCAGTTCCTCGCCGAGGAGATCGGCCACCAGACCCGCTTCCCTTCCCTCACCGTCGGCTCCGAAGGCGGCATCCACGGCGGCTGTCAGATCGCCTGGACCAAGTCGGGCGTCCGCGTGCCCCCGGTCACCAATCCGGCCGAACTCTTCGACAAGCTCTTCGCCAGCGACTCCGCCGAACGCCGCACCCGCCGCGACCAGGAGAACCGCGTGCAGGCTTCCATCCTCGACTCCGTGCGCGAGGAGGCGAAGCGCCTCTCCGGACAGGTCAACCAGGAGGACAAGGCGAAGCTCGACGAATACTTCACCTCGGTGCGCGACGTCGAGAAGCGCCTCGAACTACGCCAGCGCTGGACGCACCTGCCCAAGCCGGCCGCGCCCTTCGGCAAGCCGGCCAACCGCAACGCGGTCGACGACCTGCCGCTGATGTATGAGCTGATCGCGCTCGCCCTCCAGACCGACAGCACCCGCATCGCGACGCTCGAAGTCGGCGGCGACTTCCTGCCCCAGCACCTCGGCATCAAGAAGGACTACCACGGACTCTCCCACCACGGCAACGACCCCGAGTCGATCGCCCACCTCATCTCCCTCGAGCGCTACCAGATCGCGCAATACGCCAAGTTCGTCGGCCGCCTCGCGCAGATCAAGGACGGCGACGGCAGCCTGCTCGACTCGACGACCGTCCTGTTCGGCAGCGGCATGGGCGACGCCAACTCGCACCGCAACACCGACCTGCCCATCTTCCTCGCGGGCGGCGGCTACAAGCATGGCGCCTTCCGCGAAGTCTCGCGCGAGGTGAAGCACAAGGTCCCCCTCTGCAACCTCTACGTCGACATCGCCCAGAAGATGGGCGTCGAGACGGAAGCCTTCGGCAGCAGCACGGGACGCTTCTCCTGATCCTTCCGTCACCGTCCGACGTCGTGAGCCTGTTTACGGAATCCCGAGCTGCGGCGCCGCTCCGCTGGGCGCTGGCCTTGTCCGCCCTCTTCGCGGCCGGAGCGAGCCAAGCCGCCGATGCTCCCGCCAAGTCGGTCGAGCAGTTCCTGAACCGTTACTGCCTCGAATGCCACGACGCCGACGTCCATAAGGGCGACCGTTCTTTCCATCAGTTCAAGCTGCCGCTGAAGACCCTGCCTCAGGTCATCGAGGCCCGCGACATCATCGACCAGCTCACCCTGCGCGAGATGCCGCCGAAGAAGGCGGACCAGCCCAGCGACGAGGAACGCCTCGCGGCGATCCGCGCCCTCCGCGAAGGCACCGCCGCGGCCCAGGCTTCGCTGCAGAGCACGGGTTCGCGGACCGTCCTGCGCCGCCTCTCCAACCGTGAATATGAGAACACGCTGGAGACCTTGTTCGGACGACGCGTCGACACGCTCGGGCTCACCGCGGACTTCCCCAAGGAGAAGACCGCCCAGCACCTGGACACGATCGGCCAGTCGCTCGTGACTTCGGGCTTCCTGGTCGACCAGTATTTCCTCTCGGCCAACCGCCTCGTCGAGGCCCGCCTCGGCAAGCCCGCCACGGCACCGAAGACCTGGCGCTTCAACAAGAACTTCCTGCAATACGAAGAGCTGTCGGGTTCGCATAAGGCCGCCTTCAACTTCCGCTACCTCAACCTCTACGAGCAGCCCAACACCGACACCCGCCAGGGCGGCTACGGACACATCGAAGACTTCAAGCAGGGCGTACCGGTCTCCGGCCTCTACGACATCGAGGTCGAAGCGGCGGCGATGCACCGCGACACCCACTACGATCCCGCCATCTTCGGCATCGACCTGTCGGAGCCCTTCATCCTCGGCGTGGTGCCCGGGGACGTCACCAAGGGACACATCCATTACCCGCAGGCCATCGAGCCGCTGCTCGCCAGCAGCGTGGTGCCGGACAATACCCCCACCCGCCTGAAATTCCGCGTCTGGCTCGAGGCCGGCCAGACCCCGCGCTTCATCTTCCCGAACGGACCTTACGAGTCGCGCGCCTCGGTGATCACGATCAACAAGCGCTACGAGAAGGAGTTCTCGACGCCGGTCGGCTCCTCGGGCGTCGGCCGTTCGCATATCCTTCGCGAGGGCAAGCTCCCGCATATCCGCATCAGCGAGATCGTCGTCCAAGGCCCGGTGGCGGAGCCGATGGGCGGAGCCGAGGAAGTCGCGGTGTTCGGCAAGGACGGCTTCCAGGCGGACCGCGCGCTCGACCAGCTCTTCACGTTCGCGGCCAAGGCCTACCGTCGCCCGCTGCAGGACGCCGACCGCGCGACGATCCGCAAGATGCACGAGAAGCGCCTGGCCGAGAAAGCCACCCCGCGGCAGGCGGCGCTCGACACGGTGAAGCTGATCCTCTGCTCACCGTCGTTCCTTTACCTGAGCGAGGTCACCGCGGAAGGCGACCGCCGTCTCCAGCCCTACGACCTCGCCACCCGACTGTCCTACGCCCTCTGGGCGACGCCGCCCGATGAAGCCCTGTCCGCCTCGGCGGCCGCGGGCAAGCTGACCAGCGACGCGGAGCTCAAGAAGCAGATCGACCGCATGCTCGCCGACGCACGCGTCGACGGCTTAATCAACGGCTTCCTGGACAGCTGGCTGAACCTGCGCGAACTCGGCGGCATGCCGCCGCCCCGCGAGACGAACCGCGCCTACTACGCCGAGGACCTGCCGACTTCGATGAAGACCGAGGCGCGCCTGTTCTTCCACGAGATGCTCAAGGAGGACCGGCCCGTGAACCAGTTCCTCCAGGCGGACCATACCTTCGTCGACAAGAAGCTGGCCAAGCTGTACGGCCTGCCCGAGCAGACGACGCTCCGCCTCGCCGACGGCTTCCGCAAGGTCAGCGTCGAAGGCAACAAGCACCGCGGCGGCCTGCTGGGCATGGCGGCCGTGCTGACGGTCAGCGCCAATGGCGTCGAGACCTCCCCCGTCACCCGAGGGGCTTGGATCAGCGAGAACATCCTCGGCGTGAAGCCGCCGCCGCCCCCCGACGTCGTGCCCGCTATCGAACCCGACGTCAGCGGCACCACCACCATCCGGCAGCGTCTCGCCAAGCACAGCACCGACCGCGCCTGCGCGGAGTGCCATCGTAAGATCGACCCCTACGGCTTCAGCCTGGAGGCCTTCGACCCGATCGGCCGGACGCGCACCACCTACGCCAAGCCGAAGAAAGGACCGGCGCCGAAGATCGACACCACCGGTGAGTTCGCCTCGGGCGAGACCTATCAGGATTTCGCCGGCTTCCGCGACATCCTGCACGACAAGCGCAACGAACAGTTCACCCGTCATCTCATCCGCCAGTTCCTCGCCTACGGCACCGGACGCCTGATGGAGCCGGCCGACGAGTTCGCGATCGACCGCATCTACGACAAAGTGAAGCAGCAAGGCCTCGGCCTGCGCGGCCTCATCGTGGAGTGCCTGACCAGTGAAGTCTTCCGTTCGCGCTGAACGCGCAAGACGCGTACACGGGTCGGTCTGACCCGCGCGAACCATCTCTTCCGAGACCTTCATGAGAACCATCATCACCGCCCTCGCCCTCCTGCTCACTGGTTCGCTCTTCGCGGCCGAGACCTTCGAGGTCGACGGGCATAAGGCCGTGATCCATCCGGCGTCCAAGCCTGCCGAAGGGAAGCCTTGGCTCTGGTATGCGCCGGCGCTCAAGGGCGGTGTCTCGATTGTCCAGCACAAGCTTTACGCCGACGCCTGCCAGCAGGCCGGCATCGCCATCGCCGGCTACGATCTCGGCGAAGTCCGCGGCGCACCCAAAAGCGCGGCGCAGTTCACGAAGTTCTACGAAGAGATGGTCAAGCGAGGCTACTCGCCCAAGCCCATCCTCCTCGGCCAGAGCCGAGGCGGCATGATGACGCTCACCTGGGCGTTCCGTAATCCCGAGAAGGTGAAGGCTTGGATCGGCATCTACCCCGTCTGCAACCTCGCCAGCTGGCCGCTCAAGAACTCCAAGGCCCAGACCCTCGCTGATTTCGGCCTGACCGAGGCCGAGCTCACCGCCCGGCTCAAGGAGTTCAATCCGCCCGACAACCTCGCAGGGCTCGCCGCCGCCAAAGTCCCGATGTTCGCCGTCCATGGCGACAACGACGTCGTCGTCCCGCACCAAGACAACACCCTCCTCCTCAAGGCCCGCTACGAGGCCCTCGGCGGCAAGTTCACGGTCAAGATCGTCCCCGGCGAAGGCCACAAGGTCGGACCGTCCTTCTTCGCCTGCCCGGAGCTGGTGACATTCCTGCTGGAACAGACGAAGTAGATCCGGGCGACCGGCCCCCGCGGGCCGAGGGAGGGCCGGCCAAGGCTGGCCTCCAAGGAAAAATTCTTGTGAGATAATCCATCGGGTCGGCACATCTTGTGTAGGCACCCCCTTCCCCCTGCCATGGACCCCCAAGACCTCGACCTCATCACGCTGATCGAGCGCATCCGGCGAGGAGAGACCTCTCTCTACCTGGAAGTGGTGCGACGTCACGAGGGGATGCTGAGAGGCTATGTGGCGAGCCAGCTTTATAACCACGCCGAAGCGGAGGACCTGACGCAGGAAGTCTTCATCACGGCCTGGCGGGATCTGGCCCAGTTTCGCCCGGACGGGGATTTCGGCGCATGGTTACGCGGCATGGCCCGAAACCGACTGCTCACCTACTTCCGCAGCCAGCAACGACACGCGGGGGCGGTCGAACGCTTCCAAGCCGAAGTCTCACGTCTCCTCGAAACGGAACTCGCCGCCGGCCCTCGCCATGAGGAAGCCAGCCGCATCGAGCAGCTCACGCGCTGCATCTCCCTCCTCCCCGATAAGCTCCGTCGGGTGGTCCAAGCCGGACTCGGCGGCGCGGGCCCCGCGACCATGGCGCAGGAACTGGCGACCACGGTGCCGGCGGTCTACCAGCTGCACTACCGGGCCAACCAGCTCCTGCGCGAGTGCCTGAACAAAGCAAAAACCTTATGAACGACGACCTCCTGCTCTTCCTCCAAGCCTGGACCGGCGGCGCGGAGGTATCCGCCGCCGAGCGCGCCCGCCTGCTCGCACGCCTCAAGGACGACGAAGCCTTCCGGACCGCATGCCATGAGGAGATCCGCCTCCTGGGCATGCTCCACGCAGCCCAGAACTCCGCACCGCCCCGGCCCGACCTCCAGGCGGCCTTGGCCGCCTTCGGACCGACCCCCTCCGCTCAGCCCACTGACCGAAACCCGCAGATCTCCTTCCGCCAGCTCGCGGCAATCGCGGCCAGCCTCATCCTGCTCATCGGTGGCGGCTTCTGGTGGCATGATTCGGAACAGGTCATCGCCACCGTGGTGAACGACACCGGGGCGCAGAATCTCTCCAACGGGACCTCCATCCGCAAGGGACTCCACCGTTTCGAAGCCGGGGTAGTGGAACTGATGACCTCTCGAGGCGCGCGCCTGACCATCGAAGCGCCTGCGGAGTTCCGGTTCGAAGATGCTCAACGTCTCCACCTGACCAAAGGCCGCCTCTCGGCCGAAGTGCCGCCCGTCGCGAAAGGCTTCACGGTGATCACCCCGTCGGGACAAGCCGTCGACCTGGGCACGCGTTTCGGCGTGGACGTCCCAGCGACTGGGCCGGCGGAAGTCCACGTATTCCAAGGCGAAGTCGTCGCGAAAGCCGCCGGCGATGGTCGCACGCTCAGCCTCCGCGACGGCAAGGCGGTGACGATGGCGAAAGGCGTCAGCGTGGAGCGCGAACTGCGTTCCTCCGCCTTCATCCAAGCGAGCGAGATGAACGGCCTGAGCGCGGGACTTTCGGCCGGCCAGAGGGCGCGCGCCGAGGCCGCGACCGCGGCGCTATGGCGAGACCCCGACCTGATCGCCCTGCTGGACTTCCGTTCCGGCGAACCGCAACCGGGCGTCTACCGTACCGTCCAAGGCCGCTGGCCCGGCTCCCGCGCGGCCGAGTTCGTCGACGTCGGCGACCACCTGAGGCTAGATGTCGGCGGAGATCGCGCATGGCCGCAGCTCACCCTCGCGGCCTGGGTCAGGCTCGACCGGCTCGGGGCGCCTTACCAGTCACTCCTCCACACCGACGGCTGGAACAAGGGCAACCCCGGACAGGTACATTGGATGATCACGCAGCTAACGACCA
>JACCDN011242529.1_pt1 | contig 10924 bp, 5 predicted proteins | sample 7441691 | NCBI WGS metagenome assembly JACCDN01 (sample SAMN15323439, study PRJNA562643) | freshwater metagenome | isolation source: river surface water | place: USA:Blue River Watershed | collected 2017-08-16
AGAGGTCTCAAACCTGCGCTGTGGCTTAGCCGAAGCTGCCAGTCCGAGTTGGTTGGACCAGTTGAACCTGTTGAAGGACGGGTCATCGTATTCAAGATACCCCTTCTGCTTGATTTCGGCTGCCGTGATTTTGACGGGCTTTCCGTTTCGCAAAACCGTGACATATCTGTCGTCACCAAAGAACATACCGGACTTTTTGGCGTCGGGCGCGTCTTCGCCGTCAACTTTGGCGGTGTACTCGGAAAAAGCGTTCTCCTTGAAATAGACTTTGATCTTGCCGGTATCGGACACCTTGATCTGACTGACCTCGTCCGGTTGCAGTTGTTTTACCCGGTCCGGCGAGTAAAACGTTTCGTTATATGTATTGGCGGACGTCGCAACACTGTTTGGTCCGGTGACGTCGTAGGGTTGGTTGAAAGCCTTGTCAAAACTCTCTTGGAACAATGTCATCTGACTGGCCAATCTGGCCTTGGAATCCTTTGATAAATCTTTTGGCACCTCGAACTGGAACACCGTGTTCCCGTACCGTGCGATCATGGGGTGGTCCTTGACATAAGCCTCCGGGTCGCCCGATTCATTGGCCTGACGCAAAAAGTCGTCCACGGCTTGCTTGTTGGCCGTGACATCCTGAAGGTGGTTGGCGTACTGTGCTTCTTCCTTTGTCCTCGGATTGGTCATTATCTGCCGCACGCGGGAAGAAACCTTGCTGTTGAGCTCTTTTAGCCTGTTCCAATCCTCGTTTGTCTGTGGCCTACCGTTGCCGACCATCTCATAGAGGTCTGGCCTTTCGACGGCCTGTTCGTCCAAAGCCACTTTCCACGCCCGAAGATATGGAGATCCGCCATAATAAGGGTTCCCGTCAAGCGCTTTGGGGTTTATGAGCAACTCAAGCCCGGTATTTTCTCCGGTCCATTTCTGGTTTCCGTGGGACGTACCGTAGGAAAAGATGTCCAGCTCCTGCGAATAAAGCTTTTTGAGGCTTTCTTGTACCGATGAGTACACAGAACCGAGATCGACATGGTCTGGGTCATTTGGGGACACGTATGAATAACCGGAGGCCAGTGCGTCGGCGCGAGTGGTTTTACCGCTTTTGTTGGCTTCTTTGGCCATGTCGAAATCCATTTTCGCGTTGAACTCCTGTACGCGCATACCCATTTTCTGCATCTCCAAAAAAGTCCTGTCCGGCGCAACGGTAGTGCTCTTTGCATAGCCACCGTTCGCATCGGAAAACGTCGCGATTTTATCTTGCAAATAGACCCCTGTGATGTCGTTGATTATGTCGTCTTGCCCCCTTGCGAAAAACTGGTCCGGTGCGCTGATGCTTGCCTTTACTTCGGAAAGTTCGCTTTCTACCCTTGCCTTTTCTCCGGCTATCTCGGCTGCCTTAGAAGCAGGCGCGTGCTTTAATTCCTCATCAAGCGATGCCAACCTGCTTGACAATGACTTTTGCGCCGCCATTTTGCTGTTGGTGTAGTCATCGTACACCGTCTGCTGGAAAAACGGGTTCCCCTTCGCTTTTCGGAAAGCGAACTCAGCCTCCTCACGCGCTTGTGCCGCGCCCGGACCGGACATAAAATCGGATACGACCGCCTTTACTTCCTGCGGGTCACGGCCCTCGTAATTGTCTTTTATTATGTAGCCGTTTTCGGCCCGTGACGAGGAAAACTTTTTGATCGGTACCTGCTTCATCAGCGCCCCAATCTCTTTCCCGTAGTTTACATAATCGACATAGGGGGACACGGTCACTGCCGCACCTTCCTCGGTGTCGAGGTCGGAGTTGATGTAGTCGTCAAGCCGGGCCATGTAATTTTGGTAGTTTACCGGATGGAAACCAGCCTTGGTCGGGTCTTTGGACGCACGCTTTTGCTCGACCCTGAGCATCTCTTCTTGGTACTTGGCGTCCGCCCTGAACCGGGAAATCAACTTGTTGTCCTTGGTAAGGGTATCGAACATCGAATAATACCCTGCCGCCACTTTACCGTCTGACAGATCACCAAGATCGCCACCGGACAGCTTGCTTTGGAGCTGGGTATTGAAGGCATCGATTTTTTTCTGCTCTTTGGAGTTCAAAAAGCGGATACCAAGCGATTGGTCCCGTAGATTTGACAGGTTGGAGAAGACCGTGTCGTACTCTTGCTGTTTGTGCATCAGCACGCGGGCCACCAACTCCGTATTCGGGGTCACGGCTTGGTATGTTGGTACTATCAGTTCGTCCACGTTTGTCGTTGATATTGGGCGAGGGACGGAGGTACGACCAGAGGCGTAGAGCCGCGCTGGTACTCGACCGTCCCGGTCGCATTGTTATAGTCGTAATTGCGGCTCAACTGGTTCACGAGGTTTATGTCGCTGCGGCTTTGGGCTATATCCCTCCAGATAGACATGGCGCTGTTCAGATACACCTGTCTTTGTTGGTTGGCCCTTAATCTGCGGCGCTCCACTTCGTCCAAATAGAGGCTGTTTACCTGCTGCTCCCTTTGGATGTCTTGGTTCCTGACGTCGAAAAACCTGTTGATATTGGCGTTGTCGTTCGCTTGCGCGTTCTGGTAGTTTGCCAAATCAACTTGGTTTGCTCCTTCGGTCATAGTGGCCTGTGCCGCCGATAGCCTTGCCTGTTTAAGGCTTTCGGGCATGTTTGAGCCATCGAGCGACTCTTTTAGGATGTTGAACGCCCTTTCGGACTGCTTCGTGTTTATAGGTTTGTACCTTGTGTACGCCAACTCCGAAGGTCGGTAAGCGTAATATGGCACTTCCTCTCTCACGCCGGCAAAATCAGCCGCAAGCAGGCCCAGCTGCACACCGTTGACGATGTGCATCATGTTTGTGGTCTGCTTTACCTTACCTTTGTCGTTTATGGGCGGCGTGGCCGGGGGCGTGACCGGAGGTACCGATGGAGGTCTGTCAAGCCCGAGCTTCCGTGATGGCAACCGTTCGAGCGGGGCCACATTTGGCTTGGCTTGGTACACCATCGTGGGGTTTGGGCCTTGGTTTTGCCTGTCACGGAGATCGACGAGGTCGTCTTGTCCCGTCCTGTTGTTGTGGTATTTAATTTTGACCGCCTTGGAGATTTGGTCGTCCGTAGCGTTCACAAGCTCTACATTTGTACCGTCCGGCAACTCGATGAACTTGGTCAAAAACCTGTCCTTTTCTATTTTGTCGGCTTCCCTGTGGTACATGGCCACGGCACGCCCGAGTTCTATGCCGTCGGGGTTTCCATACCTTTCGAGATGGGAAATTTCGTCTTGGTGTTTGGCCAATACCGCTTTCTGAGACTTGGACAGCGGTCTTGAATTGAGGATCGCGGCCTGTTGTTTGAAGTAGTCGGAACCGGATAATGGGCGCTCTTTTACCGTTATGAGCCCGTCCTCCATTGTGTACCCCATCTTGTCGCGCTCCGCGAAGGAATAGAGCTTCATGGGGTCCTGTTCCCTCAAAAAAGACATGTCGCGTTTTCCGCCCTGCTTTGGTGTGAAAGGGTTGGTCGAAAACAGGTTTCCGCTTGGGGCAAGCGGGTCGGTCAGCTCGCCGGACGCTTCCTCCGGGAACCCGTACAAATTTACGTCCCTAAATTCACCGCTCGCCTGCTGTTGGGGCAATTGCCCGTTTCCAGATTTGGCGTAGTTGGACGCGGACCCATAAGGCAATCTGATCTGTACAGAATCGGTATTGTGGGACGCCGGTGTCCAGCCTTGGTAAAACAGCCTGCCGGCGGACGGGCCGTTCGTCATAAAGTCGATTGGATTGTCAGGCAGTTGGTCCGGCGTGTAGTCGTCTGACGGCGCAAAGTTGTCCCTACGAGCTTCGGCCACTTGCGTGTGGTTCGGATTGCCTTTCACAAACGGGTAATCTTCCCCGTTCATACCCTGCCCGATACCAACGCCGTAGTCAGGGTTTGGGTCGACGCCGGCAAAACCGCCTTCCTGCATTTTTTTCTTGGGCATAATGCCTCGTGCTTCCTTGGTAAGCTCCTGCGCGTTGAATATCTGCCGATGCTTGTCCATAGTTTTTTGTAACATCAACTGCGCCGTGCGCTTTGCGAGGGGGTCGTACTTCGCGCTCGTATCCTCGATGACGTCCATATATTTCCCAGTCGAGTACCTCTTTGCTATTTCTGCCGGCGACATTTCTTTTCCCTTTCCGATCAGAGCGTTGGTGACTTCCTTGGACAACTTGAGATGATTTGAAAGGATTATGGAACCCTCGGGGGCAACAATGCCAGTACCGCCTTGTTTGTGGCTCTTACCGCCTATGACATAGGTTTTGGCATCGGGAGTGACCAAGACTTCTCCTTTTTCCGCTTCGATTGGTCTTAGACCCGGTAAGTTTACGATTTCGTATTTTTTCATCTCTTGGTCGCTTTTTTGTATTGTTCTGGCGCAAGTTCTTTGACGTAGTTGGAGTCAAGCTGAACCCACTTGCGCCTGTTATAATGGAACCCGTAGAATTTTCCGGTATTGTTGTCCCTCTGTACCCTGCTGTAAATTTTTGAGTTAGTCTGGAGGGGCGTGTATTCACCGGTGGCATCCGTGACGGATTCGTACACCGGTCTCGCCTTTTTCAAATTGTCATAAGCGCCGGGAACCATGCCTTCTACCCTGTTCCGTAAATTATTTGTCCCATTGGTCTCCATCATGGTACTTACAGCGTAACCGCCCGGAATTTTCGGGTTAGGGCGTATTTGCTGAAATTGGTCGCTACTCTCATCGTAGTAGAGATCGTTTCTGGTACCTGAAACCAGCTTCATGGTACCGGCCTTGCCAAGGCGGGCTTTGCCGTATGGAGTGTTGTACATGATCTCACCACTCTGATTGTCAAACGAAGCATTGGGATCTCCTTTACCTGTCAACTTCGGCTGTGCCCTGAATGTGCTCCCAGAATGGGAACGGTCTTGGGCCATAAACGTGACGGTTGGTGTCCCCCTCCCGGAAAATGCGTCTATCACGCCGCTCGTGTTTGTTTGCTGTACAGGCACGCTCAGATACGTTTTGGTGGGGTCCAACCCTCCGTTCGGATCCCTTGGGTCAGGCACGTCGGTAGTTCGCGCCGGCGTAAGTACGATTTTCCTTGGCTGCGGTACTTGGGTATTCTGCGCGGTTTGAGCGGCAGGCTTCTGAGGGGTCTTCGGCTTCTGGGTCGTGTTTGGTTTTGCCGAAGCCGTCGGCGCGGGCGACTGGGCCGAAGGATCCCAATTTGGATCGCTTTGTGGGCCTTGCGGAAACCGCTTCATATCCACGGTGTTCGACTTGTTCGGGGAATTGATCTGGGTACCCATATAGGTCATACCTGCGGCCTCGTATTGGTCTATTGACAAATATGGCCGCTGGTTCACCGTCTGGTAAGAAGGCTGCAACGGATCATCGACCAAGACACCGTCCTGCGCGAAAATTTCAGAAACACTCTTGTGGTGTTTTTTAAAAATTTGCTTCAAGACTTCGTCCTTGACCAACTTGTCGTCTATGGAATCGTAGATGTCCATAAACTTTTTTTGCTGTTTCGGGACAAGCGATTTTAGGTGCGCTTCAAGTAAAACAGGTTCCATGCGGTCGAGGTCCGATTCCTTCATTTCCGTCACGTTGCCCCCGAACTTGTAATTGTTCCCGGGCGTCATCGTTTTGACGGTTTTTCCGTCGGTACCGACGACCGGGAACGGGACGCCCTGCATGGTTATGGATCCCCCTTTGATGTTATTGATTGGGGAATCCTGAAATGGGCCTGTTTTGTAGCCCAGTTGGCTTTGTAGATTCATTAATGATCTAATGGTCAAGTTCGAGGTGTAAATGGGCTCCAGACCATACTTTTTGGCCTTTCGGTCTGGCGGTTTCGTCGCGTAATTTGAGTCGTTCAAGTACCGGGTACTTGCGCTGGAGGTTTGGAAACTCCAACATAAACTTGCGCATTTTTTCAACATCGCCCCCGAAGGACGTGTTTAGCCCCAAGTCGAAAGCGTGCCCGTGGTAATGCTTGGAGCCCGTGTTGTGCTCTCCGCCCACCGTGGACGACGGTTTTATGCCCATGCTCCCGAGCAACCCAAGCGCGATCTGGACTTCGCGTACCGGTTCCTTTGCACGGGACACATTCCCGAACGTAGGTGCGAACCGAGATAGATCCGGTCCGTCACCGTCGTCGTTGATGGGAATCTCGTCAGGCTCTTCAACATCAGGCTGTGTTGAATCGTATATAACCTGCTCTTCGACAGGCTCCTCTTGTTCTTCCATTTTTGTAAAAATAGTTGATAGCAGCAGATACAGTACCGTTAGGACAATCCTTGCCATTTCAGTGGCCTGCCGTATAAATTAGCAAAGTACCGGTCCCGGGCCGTAGGTTTTTTGCCCTGCTTCTTGGGCTTACCTGTGACCATGCCCCCGTTTTTGTACGCCACGTTCCCGAAGGAGTTGTCGGCGTGTGAGTCATACTCATAGCCATAATACGGTACGCGATTATACTCGCCCGCCTTTCGACGCGCAATGCGCATATTCTCGTTCCGCCGGTCGGCAGCCTCGCCGAAGCTTGTAAACAGGCTTCCAGCCGCTTGTAAGCCTGCGGAATATAGGGACGAGCCGATAGAAGCCCTGCGGGCCGTTTCTGGGTCATCGTATTTCTTTGCCATGATTTGGTCATGGTACAGTCTGCTGCCACCGTACCCTATGCCAAACGATTTTATGGCCCTAATGCCTGCGTCCAGCCCAAAATACGGATCCTCATATCCAACGAACATCCCGTTTTGGGCCTTTACCGTTTTGGTAATCTCCCTTTCGACAGCTTTTTGGTAGTAACCGCCAAGCTCCAATTTTTTACACTTTGTCATGGGGCAGGTGGTGCCGTCAAGTACGGGGTCGCCGTATCAACGACGTGGGTTAAAAAATCATAATAATCCGTCTGCCACTGGCAATCAAACGGGGCGAAACAATCCATTCTCGCTTTTTGTGCTTCGTACTGCGACACGAACATGTCCGCGAAAGTGGTCCTGTCGTCGTCGGGCAGTCTTGCCCATATCGCGTCGAACGGCCCAAGCAGTTGTGGTGTGGATGCCATTATCTTATGTTTGTAAACGTGTTGGCGAATACGTTTTGCAGGATGATCTTGTTCCTTCCGGTGCTGTCGGCGATCAGATGCACGACGAAAAATTTTCCTCTCATCGGGGATTGGTCCACCGTGGTAACGGACGTGGGGGATTTGCGCTCGTCGCTGAATTTCATCGCCATAAAATCAAGGTTCGAGAAGCACTCGCTTGTTTGTAGGACCGAAAACCCGTTCAACCTAAAGCTCGAATCCTCGACCTCGGTGGCCTCTACGATGTCCGTTCGCGTCTGCACATTGTAGTGGTTGAGATTGTTCACATCCTTCAGCAGGACCGGGCGCAACCCGGTGGATTTGTCCCTTGTGACCACTGCGATTTTGTCGAAGAAATCCTTGGCGTAATCCTTGCAATCATAACCGACGGCTTTGAAAAATTCCGCGTTTATTTCGAGATCTTGCAAAATTACAGGCTTGATACCCTCTTTCAATATAAATGCCACATGAAACGGATAAAGTTTTCCATAATATGTCTGGAAGTCTTTACCGCTGTTGTGCGCCCAAATGGAATTGTCCTTGGCGGTGAGCATGTTACTGCTCGAAGCCATGAACAGCCGTGGGACGAAGCTATGGAAAGACGGGAACCCGTCTGCTTCTGGATCGAAAGAGATCGTCCAGTCTCCTTTGCCCGTACCGGAAAAATACAGTTTGTTCGTGAACGGGTCGAACCCTCCGATGATCTTGGAAGTTTTGGGCAAGTGGCTCAATGCCCAAGACCTTATCGTTCCTGTTTTGTCCCGGAGACCGTCACCGTAGTGTACGAACTTGCTGCGTGCCCTGTCCCACCAATAAGCGCCCCAACGAGTTACAACGACCGAATCGATGTCTTGGCAACCACCGAAGCCGCTTGCATCGTCGGTCAATTTTCTGACTTGGCGATCAAAAAGATCCGGCGTTCCAAGGAACAGTCTTCCGCCATCGGTTTGGATGGTTGCGTCGGGAACCGAAGTGAGGACCGCGTCCTCGAAGAAAAACAACAGTTGCTGTTCGTTCATCTCCACGATGCCGGTCATTTTACCGTTCTTCAGGTCGTACTGTTGCAGGTTTGCGGGCGGAAATTTCAGCCAAGCGTCCCCTTTTGATAGAGGGTCGTGCTTAGTTGAGTACACCACCGTATTGTCCTGACAAACTGCCGGAGGTTTACAACAATCGAAATCCCGCCTGAAATGCAATTTCGGAACGGACACACCTCTATGCCGGAACTGGGAAGCATACAGAAACAACTCTGGGAGCTGCACCGTCCTGTAAAGGGATTTTTGCTCATCGGTCCTGTCTATATCGGATTCGGGGATCTCGTTTCTTTCACGGAAATCGGCCACATATTCCGATTCGCACCAGTACGATGCCTCACCGATCACGTGGGTGAAAAACTTACCGTCTATCCGAAAAAATAGATTGGTATTGCAGTTTCCGCTCTCAACATCGCACCCGACCCTCCTCAACTTGCCCGAACGCAAAAGATTGCGCTCGTCGTTTGAAATTTGGCCGGAGAATACGCTGAACATGTCTTCCGTCTGCGTGTTGTCCAACCAAAACCTTGGGAAGTTTACATTGGTGTAGGGGCTTGTCTCGAACGGTGTGTCAGCCGGAAGCCCGAACGCCAAGTTTGTAAAAAACGGGAACTTTCTAATATAACGGTGCTTGGTGATCTTGACGTCACCCCCGAACAAGGGCCCCGTTGATGTTGATACTATTGGGATAACCTTGCTGATCGCCCGTGAGATATTGCTTTCCGGGTACCCGTATTGGGACTTCTTTTTGACCATCACACCCGAGTAGTAACTGGAAGTCCTTGGGACCTGCCCCTCTACGTCTTGGCACTTTCCGAAACTGGCGGCACAATCAAAGTCCTGTAAGAAAAACCTCGATTTTTCCGGGGTAAACGGGTCCAACAGCTCGTCGCCAAGTCGCAGGAAGAGACCAGACTCTCTTTGGAAGTTGTTGACCTTGTCGCCACCCGCGAACATGCGGGTCGGGAGTAAGTACTGGGCAAACTCGATTTTCCTCCGGGTGTTGCCGGGGACCAGATTCTCGCAGTTGTATCCTTCATAACCGGTCTTGGCCATGTAGTTCATAGCGTAATTGACATCCGGCAGCGTCTCGTTGAGCGCGGCCAAGCCTGTCCGTATGAACGCCAAAAACTTGTCCATGCTGATGGTTATGGACGGCGGAAGACCGAGGGTGAAATCCAGCATGGACAATGCAGCCCCGGCCAAGATGGCGGCGTAGGCCAGATCGCTCAAGATAACAGCCGGCGTAAAATCCTCGGTCGGGGAGAATTTACCCTCGATAAACCCATTTTCCTCTGAGAATAGACGCAGGAACTCTCCCGTGTCGTTCCTCTCGTAAGACACGTCAGGGGAAATATATTGGAATCTGTCCCTCGCGTAGGCACTGAACGGCGTGTAGTCCCTCTCCCCAAAATTAAACGGCCCTTGGTACCTTGCCCTTGTTCTCGAAAGGTATATGTTCTCGTTCAGATCATTGAACGGAAAGTTGGCGAAATACGAAGTGGTACAATCCGGTAGGGACTCTTCCCACATGTTGTATATCATGCCCTTGTGCAGGATAGACTTGTTGTTCCTGCGGTCGTACACGTTGATCTCGTAACCTACAATATCCTTCACCTCATCACCTTTGAGATCTAAAAAAGGTTGGATATTGGAGAACTCCACGCCGAGGACGTTGACATGTTCCGCATCCTCGCACCCAAGGTTGTCGTGGACGTGGGTGGTGCAGTTGTCCGGGAACTTGTGGTACCTTATGAACTCGCACGACAACCCGAAAGGATCGTAGTAATCCGCTTCTGGATCGGTCCTTTGTCCCCACACGCACGGGTTGTCGGGATATTTCAAAGCGCTCTGCCAAAATGCAAAGTTGCCCTTCATAAACACTTCTCCGCAATCGCCTCCGGGGCACTCGCTGGTCGGTGGGTCCGTGTCCTCGTAGTCGCCGCAAAAGTTTATCAACGAGGTGAACCTTACGGTCACATTCGGAGATACCGTCAACGATACCAAGTCACGCGTACAAATCTCGAACGTCGGATTTGACCCGTTCAGGTTCTGTGTTGATCCGTCACACCCCGTAAAAGAGTAAGTATACGGACCACCCACCGGCTCTTGTAGGGTTATCAACCATCTCTCGCACATGGAAGTACCCCTTGGTGTAGGGACGAACGGTGTGTGGCAAGTCACCTCAGAGGTGTCGTATATTTCCCAGTACTTTACGGTTTCCTCGTCTCCGCATGGTTCGCCGGACTCGTATACGTCTGCGTTGGACACCGTGGAGTTTATAAGGTCCCATTTTCCGGGTATCTGCTTGATCTTTTTTTCCGCGTCCGAAGGTATGTGGAACTCTCTGGTCCTTGACCCGTCGCAGTAGACACCGTTGATCGTGAACCCATAGGTCTCGAACCGCATAAAGGAGTAATGGTCCTTCGCTTCATTGGCAGGCACACGCTTTACCACCCATTTAGATGCTATTTGGCGTGCCCGGGGCTGGTAATTCAACTCTTGGCGCTGCCTTGCGCCGCCAAGTACCAACATGTTGTCACTGACGGCTATATGGTCGGCGCCTTGGTATTTGGGCATCTTTGAGAAGAGGACATCAAGCGAGATAGGAACATACCTTTGGTCATCCAGTTCCGTGACATACACCTTGTCCTGCGCGGTCGGAAAAAATCCTATCCTTTCTGGAAGGGTGCCCCTGTCGTCCCGGTGCGCGATAAGCACCAATTCGTACTGATCGGACCCTTCCGGGCAGTCGAGGAACTCTACTTCGATCCCGAACCTGTTGACGCCTTGATCGTGCGAAAAAAAGGAAATGGTCTCTGGGTATATGTGGTAGTCGGTAA
>JACCDN010853592.1_pt1 | contig 10921 bp, 14 predicted proteins | sample 7441691 | NCBI WGS metagenome assembly JACCDN01 (sample SAMN15323439, study PRJNA562643) | freshwater metagenome | isolation source: river surface water | place: USA:Blue River Watershed | collected 2017-08-16
AAGCCGCCGCCGCGACCTAAGCCCCCCCCTCCTTTACTCTCCGCAAGTAAAATCCTCCCCGCCCCCGTCCGCTCTTGCCGGGCGCCATCCGATCCGATCCGGCCCAAGCCGGATTTTGCCTCTCTCGCCATCGTCGGCGTCAGCGCGCATGCTGGCTGCATGGAAAACGCCAGCGCGTTCGTCAAGTCCGCACCCGCGGCAAAGGTGATCGAAGCAGTCCAGGACGGCCAGCGGGCGAGAGACGCGCTGGCGAGGGCCAACCGCACCAAGAAGGAGCTCGCCATCGCAACGGCCGGCATGGGCGCCGAGGTCGTGGGGAGTCTCGCGGGCGGCGCAGTCGTCGGGTACATGCAGGCCCACGACTACGAGGAGTGGATCGCTCTCGGCGCCGTCGCCATCGGCGCCATCTCCGGGATGAAGCGGCTCGACGAGCCCTCCAACCCTTATTACCAGGCCGCTTTCGCGACCGCCAACGGCATGGGTGCGGCGCTCGCGGCCGGGTACGCGCGCGACTACTTCTCCGGCGCGAGCGGCCCCAAGCCGCTCACCTGAGTCGCGAGCTCTCCGGCAACTTCTCACCCCCCTCACGAAGGATCGATCATGTACGGATACAACCCTTTCATGGCTCAGACCGGCGCCCAGCCCTTCGGCGGCCTCTACGACACCTCGGGCCCCGGCGACGACGGCAACGGCGGCAGCAACGGCAGCAACGACGACGACGCCGGCGACGAGGGCGCGGCGGAAGTGCTCTCGGAGCAATTCCTCGATGCGCAGGAAGCCCAAGAGGGCGACACCGGCGCGATCGGCCTGCGTCTCCCGAACATCAACCAGATCGGCACGAGCCTCGCGGGCATGCTGGGCTTCAACCCGTCGCCGGCCAAGGTCGCGAAGGTCGCGCGGAAGGTGAAGGCGAAGATCCAGGCGAAGGCCCCGGCGCGCCAAGCCAGGGCGGCGCGTCCCGCGTTCCGGATGCCGGTCCAGCGCCTCGTTCAGCCCGTCATGGGTCCCGTCGCCGGCCGCACGAGCTCGCCCATCACGTCGATGGCGCAGCTCATGGAGCGCGTGACCTGGGCCCAGCTCGCGAGCCTCACGGGCGGACCGCTGACCGTGGGCATCGGCGCGACCACCATGACGACGATCCCCGTCACCAGGACGGGATGGGTCCTCGACTGGGCGACGAACAGCGGATGCACCGGCACGGTGTGCAGCGCTCTCACGTACGCGCAGCAGCCCTATGCGGTGTTCAACGCAACGCCGCTCGAATGCTGGAGCCCGCTCGCTGCGAATCCGACCCCGGTCCCCCCGCTCTACGTGACGATGCCGGCGAACCTCCAGGTGACGATCACGAACCCGACGGCCGCAGCGCTGATCGTCACCTGGACGATGTCCGGGATCCCCGACGAGCACATCCCCGCCGCCATGGCGGATCTCGATGTGCGGCGCTTCCTGGCGGCCCGCGGAATGTCCATCGCCAAGAGCGCGCAAGGCGGATACGGCGAGTATTGAGCGGTAGCCCACCCGGGAGAAGTCCATGGAACGCCTCTTTCGCCCGCGGCTCGTCGTGCCTACCCGGTACGCCGGCCGCTGGGCGGACAGGGGGTCTGCTGAAATCTCTCCGGGTGGGGAGCTCGTCCTCGTCTCTCTCGTGACAGACGAAAGGGGGCTTGGGGAGATCTTCGAAGGCATGACGGCCGACTCCGCCGCTTGGCTTCGGGAGCACCCCGAGGCGCCCCCGATCCTTTCCGTCGCGCGCTACGAGCTCGAACCGAAAGGCGAAAACGATTACCTGCACCTCGCGGTCAGCCTCGGGTATTTCACCGACGCCTACCGCCGCGCGACGGGACATCGGCCTTTCGTGGACTGCGAAGATCTTGAGATTGGCGTCTCAGCAGAAAGACGCGTACGGCTCGGGGATACCGGCGCTCGCCCCTTCGCGGAACGTGTGAGCGAAGCGCTCTGGCACGTACGCACGCGATACGGCGATGGTCGCGTGCAAGACTCCACGCGAATGCAACTGCAACGACAAGGACAGGGATAAACCCGTGGAACCCATCACGATCGGTCTTGGACTCGGCGCGCTCTTCCTCCTCTCGAAGATGAGGAAAGGCAAGGGTGGCAGCGCGGAAGGCGTCACCACCGACAACTTCTCTGCATGGCCCCCCGATCAGCAGGGACAAGCCTGGTATGCCGCGATCTCGACCCCGTGGGCTGCGGCGGGGCCCTACCAGGCTGCCAAGGGCAACGTGGCGCAGACCTATCGTTTCCTGCATGGCGGAAACCCCGACGCCGTCCGGGTCCCGAACGACGCCAATTTCCGCTCTCTCATGGCGCAGGGCTACCGGATCGCGGTCAACGAGGATGTTCTCGGAGGCCCTAATCCCCTCCTCGTGGTCTACCCGGACGGCTTCCCGCGGAGCGGCCTTCCCGCCTCCTGGGGCGTGCTGCGACAGCTTTTCACTCCCCCGCCGGGCAGTCTCGGCACTCCGCCCAAGGGGGGAGGCGGCGGCTCCGTGCTGCCGCAGGGTGACTCTGACCCTTTCGCCGCGCTCCCGGAGCCCGCCCGCTCTGACGCCCGGGAGCTGTATCAGAGCGACACGGCCTCTCTGCTCGACCTCGAAGAGATGGCAAAGGCTCTCGACAAAGCGGGCTTCCCCGAGGCAGCGGAAGCGATTCGGGAAAGGCGCGAAGCGCTCAAGCTGTCGCGGCAGTTCGAGGCGCAGAGTCGCGGAGGATGGTTCTACACCCTCCGCAACGGGGAGGCCCTGCCGTTCAAGCTGGCGCAATACTACGGCGGCGTCCGGCCCGGCGCTCTCAAGGAGCTCGCCGCGCTCAATCCGAGCGTGGCTGCCAACAACTGGGCTGGCTGGATCGGCGGGACCGATATCCTGCTGCCCAAGGCATGGCCCGATCCGGCCCTGAAGGCCCTTCCTCCTCTGACGCAGGGGAAGCTCCCCCAGGGCGGCAGCGGTGGTGGTGGAAACACTCCGCCGGCCCACGGTGGCAGTGTGCCCACGGTGCAAACGCCCTATGGGCCGTACACTCCGGGCGCCCCGCTTCCTCCTGGCACGAGCGCGCAGCCAGTGCCCGGCCTCGGGCAGGAGGCTTTCCCCGTGCCGCCGAGCGCCTCCGCCCCCGGCGGATTCATCTGGGGCCCGCCGTGGGTGGGCAAGTGGACGCCGCCGAAGTCCGGGGACATCGATCCCTATAAGGGCGGCGTGCTTGACTGGGTGGATGGCGGTCCGGGCGGTGTCACGCCCGCCTCCTGGGGCCAGGCCGAAAACTGAGACGCGCGAACCAGACGAGAGAGGACGAGACCATGTTTCAGAAAACGGCCGAGGGCATCCAGGGCGGCGGAACGTTCCGCTTCGGCGACTCGACAATCACCATCGGGGGACGTCTGGCGCGTTCCGACTTGGCCAGGCTGCGAAACGCGCTGGCAAGCGCGCAACGCTACTACGAGACGGCCGGCTATCCCGGCGAGGATGGGCCCTACGACTGGCAAAGCAGGTGCCCAGAGTACGACTACGAGACGGCCGGCTGGCTCGACGACATCAGCCAGGGCGCCAACATGGTGCGCGACATCGCCAACAATCCCGCGGTGGCCTCGACGCTCGCGGCCACGGGGCCCTACGGAGCGGCGGCCCTCGCAGCCGCAAACGGGGTGCCCGCTGCGCTGGACGTGGTCAAGAGCGCGACGGGCGGAGATCGAGACTTGGCGCATCACGTCGCGCAAGCAACGCACCCCGACCCGCGCGTGCGGGCGGCGGCGGACGCGCGCACCGCTCGGATCGTCGCGGCGGCGAAGGCCGGGGACCAGAGAGCCGAGGCCATCCGCAGGGGACTCCAGCAGACGATGGCGCTGCACCTCAAGGCGCAGCTCGAAGAGGCGCGGGCAGCCATCGCGGCGTACCAACAGCGCTTGGCGGAGTACGGCGATCCGTACGCCTACAGCCCCGCTCCTCGCGCGCCCTTGTCGGGCGCGGCGGGCATGCGCGCGGCCCGTGGCGTCGTCGGCATGGGGCGCGGCGGGAGCGCTGGCGCCCCCGCGTTCACGGCCGGCGTCGTCGGGCTGGATGAAATGCTCGGCGCTCTGAACACGGCCTTGGCGCGGTCCAGGGTCGCGCCGCAGCCCTCGTGGCGCAGCCGGACCTACGTCCGCCGGGCCTGACATGGGCGTCGGGGCCTCCGAGGCGCGCGCGATCCTCGCGCGTCAATATGCGGCCCTGTTTGGCGCGCCGCCACCATGGCCGGCCCTTCGGCTCCTGCTTGCCCAGTCGCGCGGGGAGGGAAACGACGGGGCAGGCTGGGGCTCACTGGGCGGATACGACGCAGAAGGCAACCACTGGGAAAACAACTGGGGCGCGGTCCAGGCAAAAATGGGCCCGCCCTGCCCCTTTGGCACGTTCGAGCACGGCGACTCGAAGCCCACCCCAAGCGGGCAAAAGCCCTTTCGCTGGTGTTTCCAAGGCTATTTGACGCCAGACGATGGCGCGCTCGATTTTCTGAAGCACGCCCTCGTGTATCGCAAAGCCGCCGCGCGAGCAGTCCTTACCGGCGACGCCAGAGCTTACGCAGAAGCTCTTTATGGCGACGGAAAGGCGCCCTATTTCGGCGGATACGGGGCTACGGTGCCCGCGCGGATCCAGAGCTACGTGACGATGCTGGAGCGTAACGCGGCGCTTGTGGATAAAGAGCTTTCACTTTCTCCGCCTGAGCTCGGGGGCGCTCTCGCGCAAGCCGGGGTCGTCACCCTCCCCACTGCAAGGCGCGCCCCTTCCGTTGCCCTTCTCGCGGCGGCGGGGGCGCTGGCCTTCTTTATCTTTCGCGAGTAAAAGATATGCCCCCCTCTCCTGCTCCGAAGCCTCGCCGGCTCTTCCCAGGACGGAGACGCGCGCCGGCGACGCCGTGCGCATGCGGCGAAGCTCGTACGGCCGGCGTCGTCGCGTCTCGCGAGCAGATATCGAGCGACACGATCCGCTCCTACATGCGACGCCTAGAGGACGCTTTCGGCGCGATGCAGGCCGCCGTTACTGACGTCATCGCGAACGCTCCGCCAAAGAAGGCTGACGCTTGGCGATTTTTGAATGACTGGCAAGTCACTTACGGAAGATGGGAAGCCTTTTACTGGGGCGCGGTCAACGATTTCATCCTGGCGGACTCCACTTACCAAGAGGCGCAAACGTACGGCGTCACGCTGGAAACTGCCCGGAAGGAGTACAAGCGGCTTTTCAAGCGAACGGCTCCCGGTGATGTCGTCCCGCCCAAGGATCTTCCGAGCCAGCCGGGGGGGCCGCTCGAAAGCGTCGCCGGCATACTCAAATGGGGCGTGATCGGCTATCTTGCGATCAAGGTCGTCGACCTCGTTGGAGATCGCAAAAAATGAGCATGCCGCAAGTGATCGAGCTCAGTGTCATTGAGGGGATCGTGGCGTTCGCCATGCACGAAAAGGCTGCCGGTGGACACATCGCCGCCTTTATCATCGGCAAGTCGGTTGAGGAGGGGGGGATCTTCGCGAACGCCGTCCCGACGACGGCCGCCGAGGCGCGAATGATCGCCGTCGAGATTCACAGCTCGATCTGTCTTGATTGGGTCGCCAGCGGGAAAAAGAACCCGCGCAGCTACCAGATCACAATCAAGCGCTCGACGGGGGAGCCGTACACGGAGCGACGGATCGCGCTCGCTCCGGAAGAAACCAAGGCAGAGGACGCGCTCGGGGCCGCAATGCACGCGGGCCTTATCGCGCTCAACGGGGCTGCCTCTGCCATTCGCGGACCGTACGACCTTCTAAAGGACCTCCTCGAAGAGCGAAAGGCGATGATCGCCGAACAGGCCGGAGAGATTCAAAGTCTTCGCGGGCGCGTGGTGGAGCTCGAAGGAGAGCGGCGGGGCGCGGTGGATCAGCTGCTCGGGTATCTCAAGGCCGAAAGCGAAAGCCACGTCCACGGCGCCCAGGCCGAAGCGATTACCATCGAAGCGAAGGCGAAGGCGAAAGCGTGGGGGGACATGGGCCAAGCGGCCCTGGTCAACGCTCCGCGCCTTTTGCAGATTTGCGCCCTCTTGGCTGGCCTCAAGCTCGATCGTCCTCCGCCGGGGCTCGCCAAGGCAGCGGCGGGAATCGCGGGCGTCGTCGGAGCACTCAAGGCGCCCGAGTCGAGCGCCGGTGCGGAAGCCCCGCCCTTGACGCACAGGGCTCTCCCGCCGGCCGAGCTCAGCCCCGAGGCCGTAGCGGCCCTTCGCGCCTTTGGCGCCTCCCTTACCCCCGCCGAGCTCGGGCGCCTGGTGAAATTCGCGCGCGAGAACGATCCGGCCTCTAAGGTCGTCGGGCGCATGGTCGGCCTTCTCGAAGACTCGAAGCGCGTCGCCCTCTTCAGCATGATCGATCTGATCCCCGTCGAATGGATGAGCGAATAATGGGCCCTCGTGACTATCTGCAAGGCCGAATCCTCGGCCTCGGAACACTGACGCTCAGCAGCTCCACGCACGGATTCAAGAGCTTTTGCCAGGGGCTGCTTCAGGGTCCAGCCCAGCCCCGAGGCGCTCCCCTAGTGTCAGGCGTAGCACGCGTCTGGTGGCGCATCTCTTCCGTCAACACGCCAGGGCGCACCCCTCCCCGTGTGCGGATCGGCTGGACTGTCCAGGACGAAGGCGCGCGCGGCAGTCTGCTCAATCCGGCAGGCGTGTCTGATACCAGCCAAGAACAGCAGAGCCCCTTTCTGCTGGCCGACGCGTGGAGTGGCCAACTTGAAATCATGGGCACCTCCTTTTCAGTCTCCGCCGGATTCCTCGAAGAGGACGGGGCAGGCGATGGGGAATACGTGGTGCAGGCCACGATTTGCGAGGGAGGCACGGGGGCGTCCGAGCAAGCCACTTTCACGCGCAAGGTCAGCGTGCCAGCGGTCGGGACGATCGATGCCTTCATTCCGGGATCGACGGCCCTCGTCAACAACGGCGCCGCGCGGGCGAAGTCCTTCTCTTGGGTTTCTGGCGTGATCCAGGCCGTCCAGATCGACGGAGTAAACTTCTTCGGTACCACCGTTCAGCGCGTGTCCACGGGCGCCACGGTCGGCGTAGGCCTCGGTACACCGGCCGAGTTTCCTTTCTTGCCCGAGGTCAACAAACTGACCCTGAGCTCGGGCGGAGCTGTCGACGGCTCGATCCTTTTCCGGTACGAGTGACGCATGAAAACCCTGTGCTCCTCGCTCATCCTCCTCGCTCTCTCCTCGCTCGTCCTCGTTGGCTGCCCGCCTTCGGGATCCGGCCCTGTCGACGCAGGCGGCGGCGGAAGCGCCACCACCACCGCCTCCGAAGCGTGCGGGATCTACTGCGGCAACAAGCCCCCGGAGGGAGAGCTTCGTGTCAACTGTCAAGCCATCTTCGGCGCGAGCTTCAAGGTCGTTCGGCAATGTCCGCCCGAGCTCGCCGATCCGGGAGCGCACTGCAAAACCCTTCCCCTCCCCGCGCCGAGCATGTGCTTGAACGGCTCGATCCATCCTGTCCTCTGCTGTGAAAGGTGACTCCGTATGTCGAACCTGAACGATGCGATCCAAGTCCTGACCGGGGGCGCTGGGCCGGGCGCCTTCCTGAACGTCACTCTCTACGCCAGCCCGATCACTGTCGATTACATCGGCGCGACGGGCGACGTGGTGCGCTTCGACTACAGCTATGATGGGACGCGCCCGGTTACCGGCGTGTCGCGCACCCTGCAAGCCGTGGACGGGGGCGAAATCTCGTTCACCATCCCGGACGGAATCAACTACATCCGGTGCGAAGTCACGAGCGGCAACTCCGGCGCCACTGCCAGCGCGAGCGCCACCGGCGGGAGCCTCACCGCGGTAAAGCCCACGGTCGCCTTGACCGTCAACAACACCCCCACCCCCGGCGCCTGGGCCGATTGCCGAGCCTTCGCCGGGCCGCGCAGCATCCTGTACGAGGGCTTCAGCGGCGATTCTGTCTACATCGAGGGAAGTGACAGCGCCGGCGGCGGCGCGCTCCCCTTTCAGGTCTATCCGGCGTCTGGCTCGACCTCGATCACAAGCGCCAGCTGGATCGCGACCATCGACAAGATCCCCAACTACATGCGCGTCGTGCGTCCCTCGGGAACCACCGCCGGGGCACTCTGCGGCGTCATCCAGGCCATCACCACAGCCGGACAGGCGGGCGGGGGCGGAGCTTCCCCGGCCGTCGTGCTGGACACGCTTGCGGTTGCCGACACGGCCGCAAGCGGATTCATGGGCGGACTGAGCGCCGCGGCATCGGTGGACCTCTATTCGGCCTTCAGCGTGAACCAGACCACGGCCGCCGTGGTGCTGACGCTACGCGATCCCACCGTCGCCACCGCAACCCGCCTTGTCTACATCACCAACGCGGGCGCGGTCCTCACGTACGCCTATGGACAAGCGATTCCCGTGGGGGCCACCGGTGTCTTCTTCTGGAACGGGGCGATCTGGGAAGGCGCGAACGTGATCGCTCAGGGCGGAAACTCCGGCGCGGTCGCGTTCGGCTCGCTGGACGATTCGGTCAACGTGATCGCGAACGGCGTTTCCTTCGTGGGCGCAACCCCCAGCGTACCGAACGCGTCGTTCGGCATCCAGGCAACAACGTGGAGCGCCGCAATCCTCTCGGGCACCGGCGGAACCTTCTTCTCCTCCACCGGCACCCACGATTTCCAGGGCGGAGCGGGAACCTTCCTCCGGGTGCTGCCCTCGGGCGTCGCCGCCGGCCAGGTGGGCGGAATCGTCTTCCGCGAGCTCGCCGCGAACGGAACCAATTATGCCGGGTGGGGAGCCTCGGACAACACGACCGCGAGCGCGGTCTACCAAATGCCCGCGGCTCCCCCCACGCTCGCAGGGCAAAGCCTGCGCAGCGCCGTGGCCGTGGGCGGACTGGCGCAGACCTCGTGGGGTGGCGCCGTCAACGTGAACGCCACGAAATCCAGCGCGCAGACCATCACGGACGGAGGCGGGGCAACCCCGATCACCGGATACACCGAGGTTACTGATACCGCCTCTGCGTTCGATCCCGCCGCGGGAACCTTCACCGCTCCCGCAACGGGCTTCTACGACATCACCGCCAGCGTGGAGTTTGCTGCAACAGCGGCGAACGTCGGAGCTCTCTTCCAGTGCGGGATCGCCGTGGACGGAGCCATCGTCGCGAACGCGACTTTTGCCAACCCGGTTGCGGCGCTGGCGCAAGTCCGATCGCTCACGGTCTCGCGCGCCATCCAACTCACCGCTGGTCAAGTTGTGAGCGTTCGCGTCCAGCTCTCCGGAGCCGGCGGCAACATTGCCACTACGGCGACCGCGACGAACAACGGGCTTTCGATTTTCCAAGTCTGAGACCCCGCACTCCCCGGCCGCGTGATATTCTCTCACGCATGAGCCGACTCCTCCCCCCCTACATCTTCATCGCCGCGCCCCTTCTCGCTCTCTCCGGGTGCGGAACCTTCGACCCTGACCCGTGCGGCTGCGTCGTGCGCTCGCCCGACTGTCCCGACACTCCGACCCCCGAGGAGTGCGAGAAGGAAGCGGAGCCCAGCGTGGACGCGGGCGCAGCGGCGCAGACTTCTACCCGGAGCAAATAGAGATGGCCCCCAAGAGAATCGAGAAGGGCCCCGCGTGCAAGGGCTGCGGAGCCGAGGCTCCGAAGGCGGGGCGCACTAAAACGATCTACGAGTGGACCAAGAAAACCGGCTGGGATTACATCGACAACCGATCCGATCGGCTGGCGTGCCCCCGCTGTCTCGGGGATCTCCAAAGGCGCGACGAGATCAGGGCAAAAACGTCGTAGCGGAAAGGCTCCAATGAGATTCCGCGAAAACAAAAGCCGCGAGCATCGGATCGTGCGCAGCGTACAGCCTATCACCGGAGACCCGTTCGCCCCTGGCGACCACGGAGAAGTCGGGACACAATTCCCGGGAGAGTCAGCGATCCCGTTGCGAGCGAGCATCGTGACGCTTACCGCTACAGTCGAAGCAGTCGAGCCGGGCGGCCGTATCATCCTTCGCGAAGACGCAGGGCAGCGCAGTTTGCGCATGCTGCAAAGACTCACGCATGCCAAGTCGGTGCTTGTTACGCTTCATCCAGAAGCGCCAGAAGTCGGAAGCACCACGAGCGATCTTCAGACAGCGATCGATCTTGTCGCAAACGCTGCTCGCGTCAGTCTGCCCCGCGAAGAAGCGGCGCCATATCAGCGGCTGATGCTTCTGGCACAAGCGATCGATCGGCATCGCGCGAAAGGATAGCCCCATGTCAACAAGCCCCCCGTCTCCCGCCGCCGATCCGCCCGAGCCTGACGCGATGCACGCACGCGCGCGCGCTCTCTTGCGACACCTCGATCATGAGCAGTGGCGCGCAGAAGAAAGCTACACGAGCGCTCGCAAGGAAGCCGCGGAAAGCGTGGTGTATCGCCGCGAACGAATGCGCCGCATCACCACCGGAAATCACGCAGAGGCCGTCAAAGAGCTGGCGAGTCTCAAGATCTACCAAGGAATGCCCGAGCTCGCGAAGCGCGACGAAGGCGTGGATGCCCGGTGGGAACAGACGCTCTCAGAGCATCGCTTTCGCCTGGTTCGCGCCGTCGCGGAGTACGAGGGGGCGCGCCGCGTGGCTATTGAGGTCGGGCTCATCGAGCCCGACGAATACCCTCGGTGGGCTCGCCCCAAGTCCAAGATCGAACGCACCGCACCATGAGGCCGCTCTCTCCAAGTCTGAGGCCCCGCGCTCCCCGGCCGCGTGATATTCTCTCACGCATGAGCCGATCCCTCCTCCCCTGGTCGGCCGGCCCTTGGCGCGACGCTGTGCCCGTGGCGGCTGCATCGTCTTCGCTCCGCCGCCGGTCGACTACGCCCGCACAACCGGCGGCACCTGACATCTTCCTGCTTTCGCTCGCACCTCTTTCTTCCCGTGCTACATGGATGCACTCG
>JACCDN011129907.1_pt1 | contig 10919 bp, 6 predicted proteins | sample 7441691 | NCBI WGS metagenome assembly JACCDN01 (sample SAMN15323439, study PRJNA562643) | freshwater metagenome | isolation source: river surface water | place: USA:Blue River Watershed | collected 2017-08-16
CAACTCAGCAAGTTGAAACCATCACTCAAAGTGTGTACAAGCTCAGCAGTTCAGTTGCTATCAGAGTTATCGAAAGATTTGTTATCAAGGACAACATTGAGATGATCATTGAGTTGCTTGACTCAGTTAGCTCGAATTATCCTGACAAGGTGAATGACATTATTCATCACCTTCTTAACCTGTAATTTGAAAATTGTACTTTCAAATTACAAACTTCAACTTTACAAACTTCAACTTTACAAACTCACTCTTTTATTTTTTTTTATTTTTTTATTTTTTATAATAAAAAATAAAAGAGTGAGTTTGTAAGAATTAAAATGTTTAGTTTTGATAAATAAATTATCAAATAAATAACTTTTTGGTAAAGCTAAAAAGTTATTTAAAAAGATATACCTGTAAATTTAATATTGGAACCACTGGCAATACCAACTCTCACAATAATTCTTCCTGTATAACTTCGTGTTCCAAATGATAATTTCTTCTGAGATAAGGTATTTTGAATTCCAGTTCCACTTCCATCAACAATTGCATCTCCATCAGCTGTTGGTGTAGCTAATGTACTTTCTTTATTACAATCAAACCAAACACTACCATTAGGTGTAGCAGTAAATATTCCATTTTGTGAATATCCACAATTATTACTGGGAACTCCAGTACTTCCCACTATATCAACAAATTTCATATAAATTAACATATTATTAATTAAATTAATTCCACTTGGTGCAGTTACTAATCCAGTTAAATTTTCAGGATTATTGATAGTTAATACTAATGAATTTCTATTTTTTATATAAGGTTTAGAAATATCATTTCCATTAATAACAAAAGTTGCCCAACGGTAATCACTACCAGGTGTAGCAGGATCTCCATTTAATCCATTATATGAAAATGATCCACCAGCTTTAACTGGATAAATTGTAGTAGCATCATTATAGGGTGATGGAATAGTATCAGCAGGATACATATATTTTCCATTTCTAAGTTGAAGTTCATATCCTGTTCCATCAACTTTAACTGTATTATCTAAAGTTAGTTGACTATCAAATCTTAAAGTATTTACATGAAAATGTGATAATTCATCATTACTATAAGTAGGAAATAATCCAACTTTAGATTTAATTCTTCCATTAAAATCAACATCAAGATTTCTATATTCACCTATCATTAAATTATTATTATAATTTAAACTTTTAGTATCATAATAGATATTTCTTGTATAAAAATCATTAGCAAAACTATTATAACTAGTCATTGCTTGTGCAACAATAACAACTAAGCAATTAATATCTTCATTTTCATTGATAAGTGTTATATTATTTGAAAATGAATTAAATCCTGGTGGAACACTAGTTGTTGATGTATTAAAAACTGAAACAAAATTATTACCATTTTGTGGATATAATCTTCCTACATATTCATTTTTATAATAATTATAAATAACATTATCTACTTCATAATTAATTGATAATACTTCACCACTAACTAAAGTTTGAATACCACTAACATAAACAGTTGTTATTGGTGATGGTGTTATAATTCCTAACCCTATACCATTAATATAGGCATTAGGTAAAGGTCCACTTGTATCTTCATCAATATAAAATTCTAGTAAATTACTTAATCTATTTGTTAAACCCATGCTTGGTGATGGAATAATTTCAATTTGGAATGTGTTTAATGATGTTGCATTTAATAATGATATGACATTTGCAGAATTTTTAATATAAACTTCAGCAATTGTTAATATATAGCTTGTTCCAGATGAATTATTTCTGTAAGGATCTTTAATATTAATAAATAAAAAGTTATTTGAGTTTGATGTGTCTTCTGTTATTAACATAATTTGTTGTGGATAATATGAAGGTAATGTAACTTCACCGTAATTAACATTATTAATTTTACAACGAATTTTATCACCACCATTAACAGAAATATTGATAGGTGTTATTAAGTTTGTATTAATTAAATCGTTAAATGGAATCATATTAACTAAGTTTCCAGTATTAGCTTGTCTTGCTTGATAAATATTGCTCATTGTTAATGAGTTTAAATTTTCATTTGGCCTAGTTAAATTTAAACTACTATTTTGTTGTAAATAACTAACAATTGCATCAATTATATCAGGTGCAGTAGTATTACTACTTATATTTGGAATAATTTGAACAGGTGCATTTGCATTAGGATAACCAGGCTGTGCCGGTGATGATCCAAAATTACCATCAGTTGGTAATCCAATTGGAACAGTTGTTAAATTACCAATAGTAGCATTAATTAATACACTATCTTCAAAAGGTGTTGTCATTTAAGATTTTTATTTTTAAACTTTTTAACTTTTTTAACAAATATAAAAAGTTATTTTATAATTATATAAAAAGTTTATTATATTATTAAATATTTAACTTTTTAATAAATAAATTTTATTTATTAAAAAAATTGAATTATATATTTCCAAATAAACAAAGACAATAATAAATAAAAATGAATATTGACAATATTGACGATTTGAAATATAATGAAAGTTTATCTATTCAAGCTGATTTTGATCATGAAATAATTCAAATTTGTATTAATATTACCAATATTATTGGTGATACATTACTACAATATCCGACTACAGTATCACCATGTTTTCCAATTCTTTCATGTCATTCACCCATTTCTAATAACTTATCTATTGATAGAATATCTATTGATAGAATATCTATTGATGAAACATATATTGATAGAATATCTATTGATGAAACATCTATTGATAGAATATCTATTGATGAAACATCTATTGATGAAACATCTATTGATGAAACATCTATTGATGAAACATCTATTGATGAAACAATTAAAACTTTTGTTCATAAAAATTTTCTTCTATTTAATCCACTGTTGGGACAATCAGTTAATAGACAAGATAATGAATTTTATCCAACTATTATCGATACTAAAAAAAATAGTAGAAATTACGATACAAATTTGACAAGTTTGAATACTGAATTTTTGAAATGGATCGATTCATTTCAACTACCAAAAGGAACTATTTTGCCATATCCTAGAGTTTTAATGAATGAAATTAAATATATTCAAAATCCAATGCAAAGATTGGTATATTCACTTGGATTGTGCAAAAATATTCAAGTTGAAACACCAATTGAAGATCATCTTCCTGCAAATATTCGTAATCCTGATTATTGCAGTTGTTATTTTCACTATCCAGAAAATATTCAAGATTTGTTTGATAAAAAATATCATTGTATTTGTAATATGCTTGTTAGAAACAAAATTATGGATAAAATAACATATCAACAATATCTAGAATTTTCTAGAGATGGAATTGACATTTATTTTAACTAAATAACTTTTTGAATTCATCAAAAAGTTATTTTCTACGACTTCCTACAGAAGTCTTCGAAAATTTATTATTTTTATTTATTATTTTTATTTTTTATTTTTTATTTATTATTTTTATTTTTTATTTTTTATTTTTATTATTTTATTTTTTATTTTTATTTTTATTATTTTATTATAATAAAAAAATAAGAGTTTTTTAAACTCTTTTAATATTTCTGAAAATAATTGTTATTTATTTGTAGTTTATAAATAATATAATTAAGTTTTTAAAAATCAGGTTTTTAAAAACTCTGATTTTTTGTTATATCTAAAAAGTTATTTATAACTGGTTTTTTATTATCAGAAATAATTATACTTATATGTCGGGGATGCATAATTAGTATTAAAATTGATAAATGAATAATTTTATTTTTATATACCCCTTCTAGATAAAAATATTATTCATATATATTTATATAATATATAATTTTAGAAAATATTTTTAAGATATAATCTAAAAATGTTATTAATGAAATAATTAAAAATAAAAAAATAAAATAAAAATCAAATAAAAAAAATAAAAATCAAATAAAAAAAAATAAAAATCAAATAAAAAAATAAATAAAAAATAAAAAAATAAATAAAAAATAAAAATCAAATAAAAAAAATAAATAAAATAAAAAAATTAAATAAAAATAAAAAAAAATAAAAATAATAAATTTTCGAAGACTTCTGTAGGAAGTCGTAGAAAATAACTTTTTGACGAAGTCAAAAAGTTATATTGGAAATAATGATAAATAACTTCCTCTAAGTAAAACAGTTGAAGTGGCATTTAATGTATTTTGAGCAAATTGAAAATTTAATGTTCCATTATTTGTAACATTAAATGTTCCATCTATATTAATAGGACTAACTGCAGATCCTAATCCTATACCAATTACAGATTGATTATTAGCAACTATAGCTACTTGAAATTGAGTATTAATATTAGATTTAAATAAACTAATCATTATATTATTAGTAGTTGATGATAAAATATTAAATGATAATCTTAAATCAGGTGCTGTACTCGCTGAATTAAAGAATAATACACCTTTAATAATATATGTTCCTGTAGTTATAGGTATTCCACTTAAATATGTAGAATTAGTTAATGTTATAGAATTAACTATACTTTGATTAATGGCACAATAATAAGTATTTCTTAAATGATAATTATCTACATATTGTTTAGGAGCTATACCTAAATTATTAGTCGGATTATCACTAACTAATACATTATTAGTATTCGCATTTAACGTTAAATCTCCACTTGTTGTATTAATTGTATTACTTGTAGAATTAATTGAAATATTACCAACATTAATTGCCCCTCCAACACCTATTCCACCACTAATTACTAATGCACCTGTTGTTGAACTTGTTGAAGTAGTTGTCTCATTTATTAAAATTCTTCCTTTAGTATTATTGGTAGTTGAATTTAAAATTAAATTTCCATTAACTGCAGTACTTCCAACAATAGTCAAGCCATTAATTCCACTTCCACCAGTTATTGTATTAGCAGAAACTGAACTATTTATATTATTTCCAATTGTTATTGCACCAGTTAATGTTGATGTTGTTCCAACACTTAATGATGTTCCAACTCCTAATGTTGTTCCAATAGTTGCACTTCCAGTTGTTGTTAAATTTGTTCCAACTCCTAATGTTGTTCCAATAGTTGCACTTGTTCCAACTGTTAAACTAGTTCCAATATTTAATCTTTTTGCAATTCCAATACCACCAGCAAATCTGGCACTTCCATCAGTTGAAATTGTTGAATCTACTGTATTAGGAAAAATAATAGCACCAGTTGTTAAATCAGCATTATTAGGTCTAATTGTAATATTATTTCCAGTAGTTAAACTACCCACAATAGTAGGAGCTGTCAATATTCCAGCAGATATAGTTAAATTATTACCTGCAGTAATAGCTCCTGTTGTTGTTAATGAACTTCCATTAATAGTTGTTCCGTTAATAGTTGTTCCACTAACTGATCCAGTGGAATTAATTGATGCACATGATAAACTACCACCAATAGTTGCTGTTCCTGAACCACTAATTGTTAAGTTTCCAGCATTAATTCCTAAATTGCCACTAACTGTTGTTATTCCATTAATACTAGCACCTCCAGCAGAAACAGTTAATCCACCAGATGTAACAGTTAAATTATTTCCAGCAATTATATTTCTACTAGATGATAGTGATATACCACTAATATTTCCATTAATTGAAAATATATTTCCATTAATTGAAGATATATCTCCATTAGCGGATATAGTAGCCTTATCTCCACTAACATCTAAATTTCCATTAGTTATATTAGTAGTATTTTCAATATTAACTACACCAATTCCATTAGGTGTTATAATTATATCTCCATTTTTATTAGTTGAAGTAATACTATTATCAGTCAATCCTATACTAATATTTCCAGCAGACATACCACCAGTTGTTACAGTTAATCCAGTTCCAGCAGTTATACTTTCACTAGAAAATATTGATACACCACTAATATTTCCATTAGAACTGATAATATCCCCATTAGAACTAATGATATTTCCACTAGAACTAATAATATTTCCACTAGAACTAATGATATTTCCATTAGCTGTTATAGTAGAACCAACTCCACTAATGGATAAATTTCCAGTAGTTATATTAGTCGTTTTTCCAATATTAACTACTCCAGTTCCATTAGGTGATACAGTTATATTTCCATTGGTATTTTCACTTATTATTGAATTTCCACTGATATTAATGTTTCCAAACGTTCCGGTTTGGAGAACAGGATTTGTTTGTCCAGTTGAAGTAGTTTGACTATTAATTCCATTATCAGTTATAGATGATTGTGTTCCAACTATTTGTGTTGAAATACTATTATTTTCACTAGTAATGTTATTATTAATACCATTAATTAAAGTATTATATGCTAATGATTTTATAGTTAAATTTGTACACCCATTTACATTAATTATACAATTATTACCATAAACATTAATAATATAATTTCCAATATTCGTTATTGAAACAATTGCACCATTTTTAGGATTTAAATTTTCATCACAACCAACATTAATAATTCCATTTCCACTACAAGTAGTAATATTTAATCTAGAATTCCCACTAATAAAAATTGTTCCATTATTACCAGACATAGTTGTTGTGGTATAAATAACTTCATCTCTCAATATTAATCTTTTTATACCTATATTGTTAAATATAACACTATTATTATTATAAATTCCTTTATTATAAATAACAGTCTGACTATTATTTAAATTTTCATAATTTAATGAACCATTTTGAGTTATAACAGTATCAACATTATTATTTCTTAATGTAAAAATAGTTGTTCCACTTAATGCAAAATCATAAGTTGCCGATTCAGGATGCAAGTTTGAAATTGTTCCACTTGCTGTAAATAAAGGTAAAGGTCCATTTGGATTAGTTAAAATAAAACTCATTAATAATTTTTAACAAAGTTAAAAGTTATATTTTAACTTTGTTAAAAGATCAAAAATAACTTTGTTAAAAATTATATTAAAAGGTTAATTTATTATATTATATATAATTTTTTATTTTTACTTTTCATTATTTGAATAATCGATAATAATTTGTTTTAAATATTATAATGAGAAAAAAAAATGATTTTTTAAATACCTATAAAAACAAAAGAATATAAATAATCAAAAATGGTGAATCTTATGATTATTGCTACTCCTTGTAATTGTGAAAATAAAGTAGAAGAGCGCAAAGTTAGTGATGATTATCACTGTTATGATGGTCCAGAAAACGGATATACATTCGAGGGAATAAGTGTGTCTGTTCTTGGAGAAGATGAAAAACTACCATCATTTGATAAACGCACCAAGATTGTGATTATCGATACAGAAGATCCGGAAGAATTGCCTCTAACTTTTCATTGGAATGTCAATACTGAAAATCCCGACGAACATAAAGTAATCGGTAAAATCCATTGTCATAAGGACAACAGTAGTAATGGTAGCTGGACTATCAATTTCAATAGATCATCTAGTGAATTCACTTTTGAAAGAATTATGTATTTATATAAGAATTCTACTTCTATCGAAGGTTACGATAATGATGATGGTTTTGAATTTTCCGAAGATATATAATAAAATGAATCTTGAAAGTGAATCTTGAAAATGAATCTTGAAAATGAATCTTGAAAGTGAATCTTGAAAGTGAATCTTGAAAATGAATCTTGAAAGTGAATCTTGAAAATGATCTTGAAAGTGAATCTTGAAAATGATCTTGAAAGTGAATCTTGAAAGTGAATCTTGAAAGCGAATCTTGAAAGCGAATCTTGAAAAATATCATTTTTTATTCATTTCTAACAATAATAACTCCTGAATTTTTTTGAATGTATATTCAAACGTATGTTCAAATGGAAAGTTCAAATTGTTAATGTCATTAAATTTTTTTATATTTTTTATAACTTTTTTAAAATATTTAAAAACTTTTTTATATTTTGAACTATAATTTTTTTCTAAGTTTTCTGATTTTATCTGAAGCTGTTGAAATTTAGTTTTAAAATTAATTTCTCTTCCTTCTTCGTATAGCTTTAAACCTAATATTTTTTTACATTTAATATTAGATATTTCTTTTTCTATCTGAATATATTCTTTATATTCATTGAGAGAAAAATGTAGAATCTTACTACATGTTTCTATAAAGAAATCATTATCTCCAAGATAACCACTATTTAATTGATGTTTTATATCTCTAAGAGAATGTTTCTGATCTTGAATTATAGAATTTAAAATTTGTTTCGAATTTTGATGTATATTATATACAAAATCAACACATGATTCAAATAATTCTTTAGATTTAATACTATCAATCCATTCATTACGTTCTTTATTTTTTTTAGCTTTACTAATTTTTTCTTTTTCAATTTGTTTTTGATTTTTTTCTATTTTAAATGGAATAAAATTTATTCCATTTTCATCATTTGAATATTTTTTGAAAAATTCAATAAATATGCTAGCACATTCTCGTTTATCATTACCACAGTTATCAAATTCTGATGTATATCCTTTTATAGATTTAATATTATTATACCAAATTGATAATTTATAAAATAAGTTCATTAGATCATCAATTTGAGAATCTTTTAAAGAAATATTATTAAAAAGATTTGAAAATTTTTTAAAATCGGAAATTTCACTCATTTCAAAAACAAATATATGTATTATTTTGGAAATAAATGAAATAGTTTTATATATGTAATATTAAAATCAATTTTTTTACATTTTTATTTTTTTATTTTAATAAAAAATGTAAATAAAAAAATAAAAATGTAAATATTATAAACTAGTAAAAACATTCTTTATTTTTCCAAGAAAAATCTATATATTCAAAATGTAGATCTTGATTTTTATAAATATTTCTATTTTTTTGTTGAATTAATATTTTTTGTTCATAATCGCAAATTTTTTCCGATTTGAATTTCTTATAATCAATGAATTCATCTGGATTTATGGAATCAAATTTGGGATTTATAAATGTAATCATTACTTCATCAGCTTTAATTCTTCCTACATATATGAAATTTAATGGCTTTCGTTTAGTTACATAATATAAATTACATTTTTCATTTTCATTGATATTCAAAGGAATATTATATCCTTGATACTTATCAATTCGATAAGGTCTTACTACAAAGTATATGTACTCATAATCTGTAACATCAGATCGATATACAAATAAATATTTATTTACTTGTTTAGGATTGTTAATATAATTCTTATTTATTCTCTGAATTACATCTAGCTTTCTACACAAATAACGTTTTCTATTTTTGGTAGAACTTTTAATTTGCTGTTGAATTTCCATAATCAAATTGTGAACAAATTCTTGAAAAATTTGTTCATTTCTTTCATCATTTCTTTCATCATTTCTTTCATCATTTCTTTCATCATTTCTTTCATCATTTCTTTCATCATTTGTTTCATTTTTAAAACTATTAACAAAATTTTTAGTAATTTGATCAATAAAATCTATTTTTGGAATAACAACATGTTGTATAATATACGTAAAACATGGATTATTCCTAAAAATATATTTAATATGTTCTGGAATTTCCACCATTTATAATATAAGAAGAAATATAAATAAAGTAAATAAAATATATGTATTGTTTTTTAAATAAATGAAGTAGTTTTATATAGGTAATGTTAAAATCAATTTTTTTCACATTTTTTTATTTATAAAATAAAAAAATAAAATATTGTAGATTTTATTTAAAATATTGTAGATTTTATTTAATATAAATCTAATATAACATTAATATCATTGGCGGATGTTCCACCACCTGTTCTATTTGTTTGAACACTTAATAAATCACCAGTTGCAAAACCTACACTTAAATTATTAGTTGAAATATTATTTACTCCTGAAGCTAGTGTAGCAGTTAAGATAGTATTCGCATTATTTTTTCTTACAGTTATTACTACATTTGAACCACCAGAACCAGCTGTTCTTACGTTAATATACATTCCATAAATAATTGTTGGTCTAGATATTCTATATACTATTTCACTTGCAGTCATTGCATTACTTCCCATATATAAATAATTAACTCCATTTGCTAAACCACTAGGGTCTCCAAATACAAAATTACTAGGTTGACTATATGCAATAAAACCTAATCCACCAGCATTACTATTAATTAATCTTGTATTTGTTAATTCAATAGTTCCAAGTTTTTGCAATATATCAGCTTCAACACCATTACATATACAATTATTTAAACTAATAATACTTCCAGCAAAATTACTTTTAACAGCAATATCATTTTCAACTGCAGCTGAGTTAGTTGTAATAACAAAGGTTGAACTGTAACATCTAATATAATTATTTGCAGTAGTAGTTTGAAGTGCCATATTTTGACTAGCTCCAGTTGTTGAACTAGTAATAACAACATCAGTATCAATAATATTAAATTTAGTTGAATTAGGTTGTCCTGTTCCATTAGATAGAATACCAATAACATTAAATACTCCAGTATTAGTTGAACTAACATTAAGATTAATATTCTTGACAGTTGATGATAAAGTTGTTGTAGTTGGAAATAATATTCCTGTTAAACTAAATCCACCTGTAGTTGATAAATTCATTGTAAAGTTTTCTATTTTTGAATTTAACTCCATAGTTATAAGTGTAGTATTAGCACTTACTCCAGTTCTTTCAATAATACAACGTTCTTTATCAATTCCAATAACATCTACACCATTTTTCATAGTAATAGTTTCATTATATGTTCCAGGATGTACTAAAATTACTTGTCCAGAAGTCGCCGCCGTTATTGCTGCCGAAATGGTAAGAAAACAGCTACCTACACTAATTAATGCGTTAGTATCATTACCATAAATTTTATCAACTCTTAATATATTTCCAAATCCAACATAATTTTTTGTAACTGCACCTAAATTAGTCAAAGGTAATTTATTTAATAATACCTCACCTAATCCATTTGGTAATAAATTAATATTTCCATTAGTATTTGTTGATGCGATAGTATTAGCAACTGC
>JACCDN010130469.1_pt1 | contig 10916 bp, 8 predicted proteins | sample 7441691 | NCBI WGS metagenome assembly JACCDN01 (sample SAMN15323439, study PRJNA562643) | freshwater metagenome | isolation source: river surface water | place: USA:Blue River Watershed | collected 2017-08-16
AATCGAACAAGTTGGCTGGTATGTGTACGCCTTACAAGATCCACGTGACAAACGCATATTTTACATAGGCAAAGGCAGAGGAAACAGAGTCTTCGCTCATGCGCTTGCGGTTATTGATGAATCTGAAGATCAACTAAGTGCAAAACTTTCGTTGATTAAACAGATTCACGCCGAGAACTTAAAGGTCAATACCTTCATAGTTCGCCATGGAATCTCATCAGAGAAAGCGGCTTATGAGATTGAAGCCGCAATGATTGATCTCCTGTTTTTGATGGATAAAAGCGCCGATAACCAATACTTCCAATTAACCAATGAAGTACGCGGCCACCATCACGATTCACTAGGCAGCATGTCCACAGATAACATCGTTGCAATCTACGATGCCTCGCCTTGTCCTGAAATCACTGAAGAAGTCATCCTCTTTAAAATTCCAGTCCGTTGGAATCCGCAGATGACTGCAGAGGAACTTTATGAATCTACGCACGGCTGGTGGCGTCTGGGTACACGAAGAGATGGAGCCAAATTCGCAATGGCGGTCTCAGCGGGCGTTATCCGTGCAATTTATAGAATTGACTCATGGGAACTTCGAACTGAAGGCAAACGCGGTTACATACCAGGCGAGAAACCAAGATTTGGTTTCAATGGTCAGCTCGTCAGCGAATTAGACCGATACCTAAATAAAAGCGTCAAGCATTTATACAAAGTGGGCGAGCAAACCCCATTCAAATATGTGAATTGCTAGAGAGAGGAGTTAATTACTATGTGGATCTTTACAACATCAGGTTTTGTTAGCGCCGTATATAAAGATGGTGCACTTCAAGTCCGCGCCCGCGATCGCAAGTCGCTACAGCCATTGGTTAAGGCAACCGGAGCCACCGTGGTGGCAACACCTCTGGCTGATTACCCCTATCGCATCTCCATCACAAACGAACAGTTCGCTGCCTGGGTAAACCAGCAGGCTCTATCGATTGATTACAAAAACTTCAAATCTGAAGTTGCCGACACCCGCGGTTACGGGTTTGCTAAGCCTTTAAACCAGGTCTGGTCGGTTATGCACGATGTTGAAGATGAGAAAGCACGGGTTCGATAGATGAAGTTCATTCACACTGCTGACTGGCAGATTGGCATGACCTTCCTTGGGTTCAAGGAAAAGTCCCGTAACGCCATGGAAGATGACCGCATTGAAGTCATTGAGGCAATTGGTGATTACGCCAACAACGAGGCCAATGGAATCAATTTTGTTCTGGTCTGTGGCGATATGTTCGAAACCCCACGCGTATCCGAGACCTTGGTTAAGAAAACCTTCAAGAAAATCGAGCGCATTAAGAAGCCCGTCTATGTTCTTGCCGGCAACCACGAATGGAATGGCACCGAATATATGTTTGGTACGAAGTACTTCCTAGAGTACAAACCTGCCAATCTTCATGTTTTAAAGGCGGGTATCAACGAAGTGGAAGGTCTCGCAGGTGTTGAAATTGTTGGTGCACCACTTGAAGGAAAAGAAGATCAAATCGATCTCGTAAAGGCCCAATTAGATTTACTTGAGCCAACCACCAATATCCGCATCCTTGCCGGCCACGGAAGTATCGATGCCATCATGCCTGCAGGCGGTCGCAAAGATCTGATCGCACTTGCCCCAATAGAAAAAGCACTGGCCGATAAAAAAATTAGCTACGTTGCAATGGGTGATCGCCATTCCACTACCAAGGTCGGAGACACTGGCGCCGTTTGGTACTCAGGTGCGCCAGAACCGACTTCTTTTACCGAAGATGATCAACGCAATGTATTGGCAGTTGAAGTAAATCCTGGTTCTCCTGCAAAGGTGGAAAAGATCCAAGTTGGGCAATGGCAATTCATTCGTTTTGGAACAAAGTTTGAACAACACCAGATTCGCTCACGCCAAGATCTAGATGATCTAGAAAAGCAGATTGGTGACATTAAAAAGCAAAATAAGACTGCCGTGAAGATCTACCTGGACTCGGTTTTAGATTTTGATACCGATGTTCGCCGCGGTAACCTCTTTGATGAATGGGAAGATGACATTTTGGCCCGCTTTGAGGTCTCAAAATCAAGTACTGGCGCCCGCATTGAGTCAGATCCGCTAAAAGAGCAAGCCCCAGCAGGCTTATCTGGATATGCGCTATCTGCATATGAAGAGTTGAAAGAAATGGCAATCAGCGATGATGAAGATGCTGAAATCGCTCTTGAAGCGCTCAAGTTACTGACCGAGTTTGCTGGAGGTAACAAGTGAAGATTCATAAACTCTGGGCAGAAAATGTGAAAGGAATCTCAAAGTTAGTTGAAGTCGAACTCTCACCAACTGGCTTAAACCTAATCAGCGCACCCAACGAAATGGGTAAGACCACCATGGCGCAGGTACTTGATTTCCTCTTCCAATATAAATCAAGTGCCAACTCTCAAGATATAAAAGACCTCAAGCCTTACGGAAAAGATGTCGGCCCACTTATGGGTGCGATTATCGAAGTCGATGGCCAGACCTACAAAATCGAGAAGCGATGGCTCAAAGATAAAAAGACTGAAGTAGAACTTCTCGCACCTGAGAAGAAAGCGCTATCTGGAAATGATGCCGATAAAGTGATCGACAAGATCTTTACCGAGTATCTAGATGAAACCATCTGGAAAATGATTCAGGTGGCGCAGGCTAATTTCAATGAGCTCTTGGTCGATGAGTACGGTGATGATCAAAAAGATATGTTGCGAAACTATCTAAGCGCTGCCGTATCGGATGAGGAAGATGCCGGTGATGAATCGCTATCTGAGAAAGCTGAACAGGAATACCTACAATGGTGGACTCCTACTGGAAAGCCAGCAACTGCCAATGGCACATCAGGAAAATTGATTGCCGATAAATCCAAGGATTTAGTTGCGCTGAAAAAACTGGCCAATGAACTTGAAGAAAATATCGCTGATGCTGCTTCAGTTAAAGAAGAGATGGCAGTTCACCGTGAATCACGTGAAGTCCTGCAAAAGCGCAAACAAGCCCAAGATGCCAATGGCCAGCTAACTTCTGCTGCGCGTGAGTTAAAAATTCGCACTGATGCTCAAAGCGCAATTGATCAACTATTGGCTGATAAGCCTGCAATCAAGACTTTCGCCCCAGAACTCTTTGAAGCGTTGCAAGATGATCACCTTGCCTATGGCAAATACAACCTCCTTAACTCCATTAAATTGACAGCACTTAGCGCAGTTGATCTGGAGATAAATAGCGAAAAAATTGCTCTCTCCAAAGGTGAGACGCGTGATCAAAAACTTGAATCACCGCTAAATATCACCATCCCAAATCTCCTCTCTATAGATTACGTAGATGGCGATGCCGCTGGATTAGAGGCAGGTGCAAAGCGCTTCACGGAAAACCTTGGAAAGCTAGGTTGCAAAGATTTCGCCGAAGCAAAAGCGCTAAATGATCTCCATGGTAAATACCAGTCTCAAGAACAAAATCTTAAAAATCTGCTCGAGACTCATGCAATTGAAAAACTCGAAACTATAGTTGCGGATAACTTGGCACTTAAGGAGAAGCTACCAAACTGGGATACCGACATCCTTGCGGCACCGGTAACCACTGCCGACCTCGAAGAGGTAGCGCAGCAGGTTGGCCAAAAGGAAGGTCGTAGCGAAGAAATCTCTCGTTTTGGTTGGCATACCAAACTCGAAGAAACCCGCGCACAAATCGCTGACCATGAAAAACGCCTACAAGTTCTAGATCGCAAAGCACAGGCAGCACGCATGCTCTATGAAGTTCTAGAGGAGCATAAAGAGTCTGCTGAAAAGGATTACTCAGTCCACTTTGCTAAATATATTAATGATCTAGCCAAATCCTTCTACGGCGAAGACGTTCACTTTGAAGTCTCAGACTCATTTGAAATCGTCAGCCGCATATTTGATGGCACTGAAGTAAATATTAAAGATCTGTCTACTGGCGCTAAAGAACAACTAGCGATCCTGATCCGTCTGGCGCTTACGCAGATCGTTCAGGTTGGTGAGCCATTCCCAGTGATCCTGGATGACGAATTCGCTCACTCTGACCCTGATCGCATTGCGATGATGAACAACATCTTCAGTGATTTCGGAGATGACCAGCAATTCATCATGCTCACATGTACACCTGAAAAGTTCTCTGGCTATAAACCAGTGAAAACAATCGACCTAGCCGCGCTGCGTGGTGCTTAATTGAGACATGAAGCCCGCACGGCGCTCTACTGCCACGAATACCTCCACAAGGAATATGCGCCTAATCGCTTTGACCTATCTCTGCGCATTACCGAAGACCCCATCGGAGATGAATATAAGAAGATGGGTGATCTCCACGAAGCAAGCGTCGTGGCATCCATTAAAGAGTCACAAATTAAGTGGCTTCAAATTGATCCACTAGCTTCTTATGAGATTCAGGAGATTGACACGGCAAGTGCCCTTCTTCGCACAGATATCGATATCATCATCGGCGCACATATTTCTGGTGTCTGCGAAGCAGAGTTAAAGAAGCACTTAGGCGATCGCTGCAAAGGCGATGAAGATCGTGTCAGTCGCCCTGACGTCCTAGTTAAAGTAGGCGAAGATTCAGGTTTTCCCATCTGGGCACCAGTTGATATAAAGAGCCACAAAGCTTTTGATCCAAGTAATAAGAGCAATGAAGTAGATCTGATGGACCTTGCAACGCTAGAGCCAATCGAAACTGCAACTGGTCGCATAGATAAAAGTGATGCCATGCAGCTTGCCCACTACATGTTTCACCTGCGCGAACTTGGGCTAGCCCCAGCAGAGTACAAAGCCGGCATCATCGGCAGCGATGGCGAGAGAATTGCTTGGACATACTTAGATCAAACAAAGTTTGGCCGCGGCAAAGCGGCACCTGATGCGCTGACTATTTATATTGAAGATTTCCTTAAGGCGAAAGAAATCATTGCCCAGTCGCTGCTTCAGGCAAAAGATGAATCGGCAACAGTAAATGCCCTAGCCATGATGCAACCAGATGGTGTGTATGGCTGCAAAAGATGTCCATACAAAGATGTCTGCTTACAGGAAATGCTCGCCTTTAAAAACAACGAAGGCCACCCAACACTCCTCGCCACAGTCACACCAAATGAATTGGTCAACATCCCAGATCACATTGAAAGCATCACCGATCTTCGCCAAGCAGCAAACCTCAGTGACTTTGCCGCGAAAGCACAAGTTCGTGCCCGAGTTTGGCAGACTAAAAAACCAGAACTAATTGAACCTGAAAAAGGTTTTGATCTTCCAGAATTCGATATAGAAATTGATATCGATCTAGAAAATAGCCAGGCAGCCTTGCAGGAAATGGACGCAGACCAATCTGTAGGTCGAGATCAGGTCTATCTATATGGTTATGGCATCCACGATAGAACCAAAGATAAAGATTGGCGCACAGCCCTCATCGATTCATTCGGTAACTACGACGATACCGACGAAGCCGAATACGAAGTTCTACTAAATATGTGGCAACTCCTTGAAAGTGAAGTCGCCAAGGCAGAAAGTTCTAAACAAACAATCGGCATATTTCATTACTCACCCCACGAAAAAACCTGGTGGAAGAACTTTGCACGGCGCCATGTCGGAAAACCAGGAGTTCCCACCGAAGCGGATGTCGAAGATTTTATGGCCAAGTACTTCGTTGATCTTTGGCCATACGCAAAAAAGATCTCCTTCCCAACCATGAGCTACTCGATTAAAGATTTAGCCCCAGTTGCTGGCTTTGTGTGGAAAGCCCAAGATGCCGGGGGATCGATGTCCCTGCTTAAGTACAAGGCGGCTACGGCAAATGATGTTGATGAAAAAGCGAAAAAGGAAGCAATCGAATGGCTTCGCGAGTACAACTTGGACGATATTCGGGCTACTTTTGCTGTGCGGTCTATGATGAGAGAGCTGAATCTGTAGAAAAAACAATAGTACTGATGAACGTCGAAGAGGAAAAACCGCTTTAGGGAACTGAATGTCGAGAAAATTGTGCATTTAGCAATTTAGAAAATGGGGAAATGTCAGCCAGTCAGTCTAGATTACTCCTATTATGATATGGCTAAGAGGGAATCAATGAGAAGTTACTTCTATATGAAATCAAATCGGGTCATTGTTCCTGTGGATGATGAAAAATTGCAGAATCTGGCAAAAGTAAAAATCCAAGAAATCTTGTCAAACGAAGAGTTGTCGATACCCAGAAAATTTAGAGAATCAAGTGACAAAGTTGCCATATATAATCCAAAAGGAAATATAGAGAAAGCGAATGCTCTGATTCTTGAGGGAGAAGACGGGGCGTATGATCTTGACAACCGTTTGAATGATTTAAACGGTAAAGAATGGACCAAGTTCATTTGCAGTTGGTTTATATTCAATGCTTTACAGTCAGACCTAAAAGAAGAGCGAACTTTTCTCTCCGAAACCGAAGAACACCCAGCAACGTTTAGTCCCACGATGATTGAAGGTTTCATAAAATTCTTCACGAAAGAAGGAATGAACGTATTTGATCCATTTGCAGGAATTGGAAGCACGCTTGTAGCCGCTGCCAGAACCGGTCGAAACGGATATGGAACAGAGTTGAATGAAAAATACTACAAAATTGCCATTGCAAGAACACCCCAATTCAAAGGTCAAGTATTCAACGAGTCTTGTGAAAATATTCGAAATCTAGACTTGCCAATTCAAGATTTTTGTATTTCCTCACCTCCATATTGGGATGTCTTGAATAGAAGCACGAAGGACTTCAAAAAAAATAGAGACAAGAAAAATTTAGATCACACTTACTCAAAAGATGATGCCGACTTAGGCAATATTGATGATTATGACGAATTTGTTAGACGACTTTGTCTCGTTTACGTTGGCCTTTTTGATAAGTTAAAGAAAGATGCCTACGTGATTATCATCCTAAAAAATGTCAAAAAAGATGGTCAATTCTTTCCTCTAGCTTGGGACGTCGCAAAAGAACTTTCTAAAACCTACGTTCTCAAAGACGAAAAGATATGGATACAAGACAAGATTGGCTTGGCACCATACGGTTATCCTTACGGTTGGGTAAGTAACATTTTGCATCACTACTGTTTAATATTTCAGAAAAAGTAGATACACATTGAATAATCCGAGGTCGCTAGCAAACCATAAGGCAATGGCCAAGATTCACAAGTATTGGTCTAGAAAGCCATGGAATTTGATGGAATTTGAAATCCATAGAAATAGCCTCCCTGGGGACCTCGTATTGGATCCATTTTCAGGTAGTGGAGTAGTCGGACTTGAATCAATACTAGCCGGGAGAAATTTTATCGGTTATGACTTAAATCCATTGGCTATTTGCTTGAGCAAATCTACGGTAAAACAAAATTTTAATGTCGAAGAGTTTGACGCTGCAATAGTCAATTTGAAGCATGATACTAAGAAAAGAATTATGGATTTATATAAACATGGAAATTCCTACGTTCTATATTCCGTACCCGGACATGGAAACAAAAAAGATTATAACGTTGTTCTCTGTGATTATGAGTTTAAAAAAACAGGTAAAGTTTTCATTCCAAATCTTGACGTGCAGTATGGTTTAGATCCACAACAAAATATTGAAGTTCCAGATGCAGAATTTCCGTCAAGTTTCTATAAAGATAGATTTTCATATAAGGGTGTCTCCAAAGTCTCAGACTTGTTTTCGACTCGCGCTTTGTTAGCTCTAAGTATTTTGCGTGAATGTATCTTGTCAATGCCAAAAGATGTATCAGAAGAATTTATGATGATTCTTACAAATACGTTGCTTCATGTAACTAAGTTGAAATCTGAGAATATAAGACCTCTTGGTGTGAACAACTACTGGATCCCAGATGACTTTATCGAAGAAAATGTCTTTTGGAGATTTGAAGACCGAGCGCAACAATTTAAAATAGCCAAGATGGAAATAGCACGACGATTCCGAGAAGTGCGCGATCAAGATACTGGAAATGCGGTTTTTTGGGAAAAAAGTTCCATTCCTCTTATTGATATTGAGGATAATTCCATTGATTACATATTAACTGATCCACCATATGGTGACGTGATTCAATATTCTGAACTTTCATTCGTTTGGAATGTATGGCTGGGCAAGAATTTGGATAATTCTTCAGAATTGATTGTTAATCCTGTCCAAAACAAGAACTCCGAATATTTTGTTTCAGAGTTTGCGGTTTTTCTGAAAGAATGTTTCAGGGTTCTAAAGAATGGGAAGTTGCTGACATTGTGCTTCCAGAACAAGGATCCAATCATTTGGTTCAGAATTGCGAAAATAGCGCAAAGTTTAGGATTCAGGTTGAATAGAATTGAAACCTTTGATTTCCTTGGCGCAACTTTTAACAAGAATTGGGCGACGAAGTCACCAAAAGTTGATATTTATTTGACACTCTCGAAAGAAATGGCATTAATACAGTCAGGCAAGACGCCCAAGATTTTAATTCTCCAGGATTTAATCCAAATGCTCCATAATCAGGAGAATAGTGAAGCCCTGGAAAGTGTCCTAGATCCGTACAGCCGGGTCATAGCTATGGGCATCATCGAGATTTTTAAAGGCAAAGACGTCAAAGAATTCACAAAAAAAGAGATTGAAAAATTTGTAATCGAAGCAAATGAGGAGGGGATGAATTCTGAGAAATATAACGACCTCCGACTTTTTTGAAATCCTTTCCCAAAACACTGGATTCACGGAAGTGAATTACAGAGGGCTTCGCGCATTTGAAATTTCCGCTTATGATGCGTTCATTTTCAGCACTATTACCGGATCGCAGTATCTTGATCACTGTGATTTTCCGTTTACGAGCAAAGGTTTAATGAAATTATTTCAGTCTAATCTGAGTTCAAAAATGGTGACAGGTTTGTGGGCAGGAACGATTCCTCACTATTCACCCAGGAACCTGATAAAAGATCGTCCCTTTTTGGCCGAGGGGATTAAGTATCTTCTCCCGATAGCTTTTCAATCGGAAACAGAATTCCGCAGAGAGATTGAAAAGGTAGCAGAGCTACAGTTGGTTCCAGGCCAGATTTTAGTGCACAGAATCGAGTCGTCTAAGGAGGGGTGTGGCCAAGAGTCATTACTGGAATATTTGGCGTGTGAGTATTTTCGATCAAATGGATATTTGGTTGATAACCAAATTCCCTTGGCTCAGAAATTTGGCTCACCTGATTGGATGGCTATTTCGCCGGCGTGTTTTTCTACCGATAAAGGGATTTTCGCTGGTAGGTATCTGTTCGAATATGGAATGAATTCGATTCAGGGTTGGCGTCCGAATGAAACTGCAAAAATTGTGGAACCTTTGGACAGAAATATGTTAGTAGGCGAAGTAAAAGTTGAAAATGTGAAACCCAAAAAACAGGTGGAAAAGTACCTGGCATCTGGAATATTTAGTCACGCAGTTATAACTTCAACTGATTCTTTATCATCAAAATTACCGGAATACGACTCGTTTTTTTTCGATAGTAATTGGAAGACTATTTTTAGTCAAAGTGAAGTAATTTCAAGAGCGCAGAATAAGGTTGAGGCGGAACAATTTCAAAACTTTGTTTTGACAATGATTAAAATGTTTCATTTATCTAATTTTTCCAATGAGTACATTCAAGAGATGCTCAGAAGCCCTGTAGCCTTGAATGAGCTTGAGTTGAAGGATTTCCTGCATTTCGTTGAGGAATTTGATCTTGCCAAAGCGTTAGATATCTGAGTTAATCAGTCATGGCACAGTCAAGCGATGAGCTTATAAAACGAGAAATATTTGATTTCTTCAAAGACGATAAGACTCTTCCCCCACTCAGAATATTCCCCCAATCCAGCCGTGATGATCAAATAGATTTCTCTAAAGGTGGACTTACTTTTGGTGTAGCCGGAACGAGATTTGGTTCTTGTGATGCCGCTTGGTACTTGAACGAAAGCTGGACGGACAAGCTAGACGGAAAGCGATATGAAGTTAAACCAATTTTAGCGATAGAAGCAACAGATGCCCTTAATCGAGGATCGTCTGGAAATGCTCAGTATCAGAGATTTCATCACGCCCTAGGTGCAGTTCGTAATGGCGTAACGGGAGTTTATTATTTTCGGAAAGGAATTGACAAGATTCAGCCCGATTTATATGGGATGGCTGTGGCGGCATCTAAAATAGAAGGATCGCCATATGTGGTAACTGATGATCTCAATACAGTTAAGAGAATTTTGAGGTTAAGAAATTCAACGGATTACGTTCAGTATTTGCAAGAGGTACTTTTCCAAATGGAAGAAATATTCCAAGAAGCTTTCAAAAAGCGCTATGAGTCGGATTGGAATAATTTTGCTCACAAGAGATCAACGGTTGTTTGTGGAGACAAGGTAATCAAATATGCTGCAAGAAATGTTCCCAATTTTACAGAATCATCACAACGTGCAGGGCATATTGCTGTAGGGGAGATGTATCTAACAAAGTATTTTTTTCCTAATCATGATTTTTACTATCTTTTTCCTAGAATGACGACCCAGGATCTCATTCGCTTGGACTCAGGCAAGGGGACAGATAAAGAATGGCATTTACTGCGTCATGAGCCGGGAGTGACCATCAAAACGTTAGATGACGTTATCGGTTTGAGCCCTTCTAATATTGAAGCCTTCAATTCCATAAAAAATTTGCCATTAAAGGGACAGGCTCTTAAAACTTATACAAAGGCTTCTAATTCACTTTTTCTTGATCTTCAAACGGGTCGGGCTCGGATCGCATAGACTCGTGATTCCCCTTTTTCTGAACCAACATTCCTAAAAGCTTTTTTAACCATATTGTGGACAGTGTAAAAATTGCATAGTGAGGACTACGCGGTTATAGAGCCAAGCGATTTCAAGGAGGTATTCCTCGCTATCGGAGTCGGGTGTAAGGGTGCGGGCGCGTTCGAGTGCGAAGTCCATGTGGGGAATCTATGGGTGGGGTGTGACA
>JACCDN010241701.1_pt1 | contig 10916 bp, 13 predicted proteins | sample 7441691 | NCBI WGS metagenome assembly JACCDN01 (sample SAMN15323439, study PRJNA562643) | freshwater metagenome | isolation source: river surface water | place: USA:Blue River Watershed | collected 2017-08-16
GCTTCTTCAGCCCAGCATGGGAGCAAATACTTGTAACGAACCGCTTGCGCGTATTGCACATTGTGGAAAAACTCGTGCGGTACGCGTGGCCAGAAGTCTCCGTTATTTAATGCAGCCGGATCGGTCATGAAGTAAAAGTCGGTTGCCTTGCCATTGAATTGAGTCGTGTGGGCATCCCACACTCGTGTCTTGTCCTGTCTAAATCCTGACGCGCACCCGATATCGGACATCATGAGATATCCATTTCGCCATTGGCAGATAAAGGCGATGTCATCAAGGGTGCCAACAATTACCTGAAGAACTCCTTCATGCTTGGTGTATGCGCTCCAGAATGCTGCACTCTCTTTGTATTGCTTCTGTATCTCAGCGGAGATGATCGGATTCACTGATTCAGAGATGCGCCAGATGATCTCTATCTCTGGAAACCGAGCTGCCTGCTGTGGGAATGCTTTCTCATAGCCTTCCATCGCCCGCGAACCGGTGGCGCTCCATTGCTGTGCAAGGGTTAACTTAGGAGTTTGGGAAGGTGATGGTCTCGGGGTTGGGGTTGGCGTTGGCGTTGGCGTTGGGGTTGGAGTTGGTTGTGCTGTAGTTGGTGCAACAATCTTTGTCGCCTTTCCCCACACCTTCTTCTTCCCCTGGGTGATGCAGGTGTACTTGTAACCCTTTGCAACAGCGGTCACACCAACTTTCTTACATGCATCGCCTGCCTTGATAGCGCTCATGGCTGGAGCGACACAGCCAACTGAGAGCAGGGTGCCGATGGCCACTGAAGTCACCAATTTCCGCATGTGTGAACGGTAGATCACGTAGGCCGAAAGTTGAATAGTGCTGATCTCTTTATATGGTCATATGAATTTCAATGGGAGCCAGAATATGATTTATCTATGAGCGTTGAACAGTTCTTTGCCGAAGATGGCACCCTGATTAGCATCCCTGCGCGCAATTCGAAGAAGATCGAAGTTCTCAAAAAGATTGCTACTGGGTTTTCCCCAGACGTTGTGTATTCAGAGAGAGAAATCAACGAAATGATTGCACGCTTTCATGACGATACCGCAGCCTTACGCAGACACATGATCGAATTTGGAATTATGGAGCGCAATACAAAAAGCGAGTATTGGTTAGCTAATTAATCGGTAACTCAATCTCTTCCCCGTCGCTCAGCGTTTGGACGGGAAGCCCTGAAAGTATGTGGACCTTGGCCTCTCCGTGTACCTTCCACAATTCTTGATTAGTGCGCTTAACAAGGGCTGTTAGCTCATCAATTCCAAGGAGAATCTCGTTGTTATGCGGATGCAGCAGTACTTTGGCTGCACTATCTGGAATCCACTTGAAGAACTTGTTGTAATGCGGGATCACGCGAATCTCTGGAAAGAGTGCAAGGCCATCTGTGGGTCCGTGCTTCAGGATGCGAAAGTTTGGAATGGTAAGACTTAAGACCATGGCACCTGCGCTACATCCGGCAAGTGATGTGCCAGATCTCCAGTTACGGACTATTGCTTCCCAGACGGGAGTATCGCGAAATGTCTGCGCTAAATAATGTGGGTCTCCCCCAGAGAGATAGATCAATGCGCTGTCGCTAATGAGATCGACATACTGTGAATCCATTGCGCCTTCACGGTCATAGATCGGAAGGAAGATCTGCTCTACGCCTAAACGATCTGCTTGAGCTTTTCCAATGGAACGCCAGTATTCAAGGCGATCTTCGCTCTCTTGTCCTGCAGCCGTTGGTATCTGCACAAAGGTAGCTTTCTTTCCTTGTGCTATTGCATCTTGGATTAATGACTTTTCGAGTTCGACCATTGCCGGCAGGTATTCACCTGAACCTACGAGAGCAATCGAACCGGGCATGGTCCTGAGTCTATGGCCTACTTCTTTTTGGTGTAGCCCTTAGGACAAGTCGGATTGACTTTGGTTACTTTTTTGACGTTCTTACCCTTAACACAGGTGATTGTGGTGGCTTTGGCGGGTGTTTTATTTGGCGCGGGATTGAGTGCAGCCTTAGCTGCAGCCTCCTGCGCCAGAATTTCTTTTACATAAGCTTCAGCCTGTACCAATAGATCTAGATGTTTGTGAATTGGCGATGCGTAACCAATTCCACCGATGCCATCAAATCGATCTGTAGCTCCACAGGAATATCCGTTCATGCCGTTGCCGGCAACGGATAAATAGAGCATCTCTCCCTGATAGGTAGTGGTGAGAGATCCACCAGAGTCGCCTCCACAAGGTGAAAGCCTGCCTGGTTGCCACGTAAGTAATTCACCAATTAACTGTGGGCGTTCATAACCAACCAACGTTTTGTAATCCTCGTAGGGGCGAATTTGTAGTGATATTGCCCGCGGTTCTAGAGAGTTTGAATCAGGCTTCTTTGAACATGGCAGAGCCTCACCGGGTGTACATCGATCGTAGTACTCACCGAAACCATGGAGCTTGACGAAGGCTTTTGAATCGGTGAGTTCTTTTTCTATCTCTGGAGTCATCAATCGCACAGGCTTTACATCCGCGAGATCAGATTCCAGAATGTAGATGGCAAAATCACCCAATCCGGCATTGTCGAAACGGAATTGTGGAGAGATGAAGCTCTTAACCACTTTAACGCGCTTGATATCCCGCGAAAACTTTGTATTTGGAACACCTACATAGATTTGTGGGCCATTCTTCGGAACCTGTTTGCCCGTACTATCAAGGTTCGTAACTGAGTGGGCAGCACCAAAGACGATTCTCGGAGAATATAGAAAGCCAGACCATTGCGGATGTGTGCCTGATTGTTCATAAGAAAAAGGCACGATGCGATCATTGGTGTAATCGATCTCCCCATTCCAAGAAGCGCTGCTGGCGGCGGGAAAGAGGGCAATGAGCAGCGTAGATGCGGTCATTACGCTGAAGGTGCGGCCGAATTTCATATGAAAAAGGTAGAAGAAAGGTCACTTTAAATCCACAATAGGGGTGGTCAGGATCGGTGCATAAATTCCCTGACCAAAGGCGGTAAGTAAGTCATGAGACGTTCTCGAATTCTCTTCCGAGCCCTTGTGGCGATCTCCTTAATCCTAGGTGCCACACCTGCCCAAGCAGACGAGAATTTTCCTCTGCCACCGGAGCCGAAGTGGTGGGGACAGACTGGGCTGACAGATGTGCGATACGGACAGTGGCTGCCATGTCGCGCTGAATGGAATATCGCTAACGATTGTCTACAGGCGATCAATATCTACAAACTAGATGGAACTTCGGCAGGGTCACTGACCTACAAACCGACTCCAGGATTTGATCCAAAGACTGCCGTTCAAGAGTGGCAGATAGCCATCACACCAAATGGCGAGAAAATTGAAAACTATTCAGATTACAAGGCTGGGTTCGGTGCAGCCGCTTATTGGACACTGCCTGCCGGAATTACAAATACAAATGGTTCGAGTGAAGTTCATGCCAGCATTCACTTGATGCTCAGCAGCTTGCAGATCTTCCTAAATTCAAATGATCAGGTAAATGCATCTCTTCCTGAAGGTTATTACTTTGAATTCGTAATTATGAGTTCTGGCTTCTCAAAGAAAATTAAGTGGGTTCTTTCAAATGTTAGCGATCCGCAAATCAAAGTGGATGGTGATTTAATCACAGTAAAAGGGCTTCCGGATAAAAGTCCTTCAGCCCGTGCCGGTGATCAAGTCTGCGAACCAAATGAATTAAAAGCGCTTTCATCCCAGCGAAACATGGCAGTGAACATGATTTATTTTGAGGCAGGCAAAGCAACAGCTGCAACGAACCCAGATGATGTGATCTTAGGAACTAATGGCTGGTGGTGTCTCAGCAACTTCGGCTTCGATCAAGCAACTCAGCAGATTGTTGTCAAAGTTGGAAACGTTCACTTCGACGAGAACGGTAAAGAGATTCAAGGGTGGATGGAGCTGAAAATTAAGGGCGCTCGTGCCCGTGCTTGGTGGGGAATGGATCCTGCTATTGCTTCTCAATATGCAAAGGTTGAAATCACTTATCAGGATGGCAGCAGCAAGGTAGCCACAGTAACTTCCAATTACGATGCAAAGAACGACTGGATTAATTTGCGAGCCTACGGCTTCACATACTCAACGCCTCAATTGGCAGTGAGCTTCAAGAAGCCTGCCGAAACCGTGCCAGTTAAGAAGACTATAACCTGCGTTAAGGGAAAGACTGTTAAGAAGGTGACCGCTCTTGCTCCAAAGTGTCCTTCTGGTTATAAGAAGAGATAGTTACGCTCTAGATTTCCACGTCTTATAGATACCAAAAAAGAAAAGGTAGATTGGGAAAGCCAGCAGAATTATCTGGCTGTAGATATTTTCTTTGACTCCAGTCACCTCGGAATAGGTCCAAGAGAGATAGGTCAGGTTTCCTAGGTAGATCACCCCGAATGGAAGTGTGATGCGACGAAGCTGATCGACACGGACAATGTGAGGGACTTTAAAGTACGTCAGCTGAGACATTCCAAGGATCAAGGTAAAGATTGCAACCTCGGTTGGGGTTGAATCAAAGACAAGGAATGTTGGTACGGCGAGATTCCAGACAGCTGGAAAACCATTAAACCAATGATCTTCAGTCTCGATATCAGATCGAGCAAACCACAGCGCTGATGTAAGGAAGATAAAGCCGGCAATGAGTGCTTCGTACTTTGCGGGCAACATTTCAAAGCTGAGCATGAAGGCAACCGGTACGACAACGCAGGTGACATAGTCAACGACAAGATCGAGAATGTGACCATCAATCAATGGGGCATGAATTTCTACATCGAGCCCACGTGCAATTGGACCATCGAGACCATCGAGTATTTGAGATGCGATCAACCAGAGCAGAGCTATGCGGATCTCGCCATCGACAACTCCTTGTAGAGCGAGCATTCCGATAACTGCTCCACTTGCAGTTAATACATGCAGTGCGTACCCGGCGCGACGAGCCGCGTTTGGTGTCAGGTTAGCCATAGTGTTAGAAAGGATAGATCAGTGACTGGTCTGATTCAACGAAACATACGCGCTTTGGTGGAATGGTTTGAATGACTGGATTCATAGGCGTGCGAAAATAGATCATGCGAAAAAAGATCACCCTTGGCATATCACTCTCGATGGCTCTCATTCTGAGTGGCTGTGGCAGCGACATCGATGCTAGCCAAGAGATAGTTGAGGCTGCGACAACAGAAGAGACAGATGTTTTTAAACGACTCAACAACGAGGGTAGTTACACTTGGACAGAAGATCCTTCTATCCCGATCGTTCAAACAACCGTTCTTGATATTTACTTTGGTGGCGGTTGTGCGGTTTGGGTCTACCCATCCTATGCAGATGCAAAGGCAGAGAATGATGCTAATCGATTTGATTTCTACGATGGTGAAGTTTGGTATGGCGAAGATTCTCTAAGCACTCAAGGCATTATCTTGCTTACTGAAGATGAACAATCAGCCTGCGGAAAAGTAGTTTTCTCGGTCTTTAATTGGACGATCGATAAAGAGGAAACGCCTTCTCCTGTTGACTCATCCTCCATGGAAGGCAAATGGGGAAGCGATTCCTGGATGTATGACAATGTTGGAGCATTCTTAATTGTTAAAAGCTTAGGTGGAAGTGATTACTCCGGCGTTTTCTACACTCAAGGTCAAAGCGGTGGCGTCTACAAAGATAGCCAGATTTACTTGACGGATATCGGTGATGGCTTAGCAGAGGTTGAGTGGCCGTCAGGAAATGTAACAACGGCAACGTGGGGAAAGCCTACAAATCCAAATTCTTCTGATTCATGGAAGGGTGACATTTGGTTTGATTGTCTTGGCGAACTGGAATTTGCGTCATCAAGAGCTGACTGCAATTTCTTCTTTGCAGATTAGCCCTTAGCCATCATCACAGCAAACTCTGCAACATCCCAATTGACGTAGGTATCGCCGTCAGGGAGAAGCTCACCGTTACGTGTATTTGCAGAGAGATATCTCAGCACTCGCTTACCTTCGATAATTTCGATCCCTGAGAGGTAGATATCCACGGGAAACTCTTCTCGAGTTCCTTCAGCACAGTTTGGCTCACAGAGATTCTTTGAGTAGATGCCCTTGCCATTTGCACCGTTGTAGCCCCACGTATCCCAGGTGATGTTGTAGATATAGACGCCGCCATCGGCACAGAATTGCGTGAGTTGCTCTGGACGCTGTTCAAGGTATTCGCAATCATAGGTGTAGATATCGCGAGCATAAGATTTTCCAAACGCGAATACAGAGCCCGCAGCGAGAGCAATAATGGCTAGCCCCGCAATCAGCCCCTTTATCTTCATAGCGTCATCGTACTTGCGCGATGGGGTGAAAAGCTTGGAACGAAATTAGGCGTTGAGCAGAGCCAAGCGCTCGTTGAGACCATCGTACGAAGGTTCGCGAGACATAATCTTCTCGAGATCCTTCTTGGCAAGTGCCTTCTTGCCCATACGTTCATAGGTAAAGGATCGCTCCCAAAGCCCGCGATTGAGAATGCCTTCAGAGCGTGACTTCTTGGCGACTGCTTGCTTGAGGCATTCAAGGGATGCGTCAAAGAAACCTTTTTCACGGAATGCGATACCGCGCAGAACCAATAACATTGCCGTGGCATCATCTTCATTTTCAATATCTTCTGTTGTGGCAATCGCATCATCAAATTTCAGTAAGGCAAGCTCTAGATCTGCAACAGAGATCGCTGTCATTTGATCAGAATCGATCTCTTCAACAACTTCAAGTGCCTTGGCGTAATTACCTTGTACCTGCAGGATCTCGGCATAGATAAGGCCAAGTGCTTTCATGTTGTAACGCTCGTTGGCGAAGATTCCAGGTGTGATCATTACGCCTGGGGTAATGCCAGGAAAGTATTTCTGAACAAGTTCATGGCTAAAGAGCGCATCGCGCTGTGGCCAGAGTGAATCGGCAAGTGCGAAAGATTCTTTTTGTAGCTCTTCATTGGTACTTCCATGAAGTACTTGGATAGCCTGCATAGCAAGAGCGAGCTCTGGATGTTCTGCTGATACTGCGCGAGTCTTTTCAAAAACCAGTGCAGGTGGGTTACCTGGTTGATCACCGTAAATATCTTGGAAGAGTGCACTTAGGGCCTTCTCTTCTTTGCTTGAGAAGATGTGTGATTTGGCAGGTTGCTGTGGAATTGAAACCGGTGCATCTAGTGCTCGCGCAGGTGGCGTATAAACATCTTCAACATAGACCTCGTCATCGACGATGGTCTCCTCCACGCGGGTACTTGAAACAGTTCGCGGGGTCTTACTCTTCGAACTCTTCTTCCTTAAAGATTTGCTCTCGGTCCAATAGAGACCACTGCCTGGAATACCTGCAGATGTGGTGACGCGTCCGGATGAGTTAAGACTCACTCGTGCGCCACGAACACCTGCAGATATTCCAACAGAGCTTTTGCCGACGGTGAGACGGACCCCCGGAAGGATCTTCATCGATCGACGAAAGCGAATTCCCATACGGTTTAGAACACGTCCTTGCCGGTGAGCTTTCTTTCGAGCTCGTCTGCGCGTGTAACGAGTGCATCAATTGGGGCGTGAACTTCAAGTTCATCCAGTGTTGCGATCCATGATGTGTGAATCATTGTGTAGACATCGCCAACCTGAGCCATTCCGAATGGAAGTGCATTCTGCAAGACAACATCTGGCTTAATGTCCTTCACCTTTCCAAATGGTGCAGAGAAGGTAACAAGTGGATCAAAGTTATGAACTGAGATGAACTGGCTACGTCCGCCGCCGACATCAAAGAGCATGCGCAATGAGTCGCCGGAGTCGTTTTCGATCTTGTAGTTGTTGTAGAGGAATTGCTTGAGTTGAGTCCAGTTGGCCATTGCGGCACCTTTCTTTCAGTGGGTCAGGAAGCCCTAACGCGGCAAGATTACCTGCGAGAAGGCGCGACCACTAGCGGGGATTTTCAAAATGGTCATTAGACCAAATGACTGGTTATTCGTTTCACCCTGTTGAATCAAGCGGACTTCAATTAACCTATGCCTAGTCAATTCACGACGAGAAGGCGGAGCCCACCAGACCATGGCCAAGAAGAATGAAGAAGTAGCTCTCAACGACGACAATGAATTTCACATCGAAGATTACGTTGAGAGAATTCTCTTCGGTGGTCGTTGGTTACTTGCCCCACTGTATGTAGGCCTGCTTCTTAGCCTCGTTCCGCTGATCTATCGCTTCTTCATTGAGTTCATCCACTTGATGGCAGATATCGCACACCTTGAGATGCAAGAGATCACCTTGAAGATCCTTGAGCTCTTAGACGTTGTCTTGCTCGGAAACTTGATTATTATCGTAATCTTCGCCGGTTACGAGAACTTCGTATCGAAGATCAATGTTGCAACCAATTCAATCGACCGCCCACACTGGATGGGTCGCGTGGATTACAGCGGACTCAAGATCAAGTTGATCGGCTCATTGGTTGCTATCTCTGTTATTGAACTCTTGAAGGATTTCATGATGGAAGGTGCCTACGATGACAAGCATCAGCTATGGCGCATCATCATCCACATCACATTCGTAATTTCCGGCGTTCTCTTTGCCCTCATGGACTTCATCGCTGATAAGCGTGAGGCTGTAGATATGGCGGATAAATCAACTAAGAGCGAGAAGTAAGGAGTACTTCAATGAGCAATTTGCTAGTAGTCAAAGATAAGGTCATGCGTTTTGCCAAGGAGCTCTTTGCGCAGGTAGAGCTCGGCGATGATGGCGGATTGATCATTCCTTGGAACTCAACTCGCGTCTTTATCAATACCTTTGAGCGCGAAGTAGATCCAGAGAATGAAGATTTCTGGAATGAGAACCAGCTCTCACGAACTGCGATCAATATCTGGGCACCAACAATCTTTGATGTAAAGCCAAGCAACGAGCTCTACAAGTGGGTTGCCACGGAAGGTGGCGAGTATTTCTACGGGCATTGCCGAGTAATGGATTACGAAGATAAGGGAAATGTTCAAGTTCTCTTTGAAATTACTATCCCAGGAGACACTCTCGATCCAGGTGAGCTCAAGCAAGCTCTTGTCGCAGTAGCACTGACCGCCGATACCCTTGACGATGAGCTCAAGGCTAAGTTCGGCGGAAAGCGCGTTGAAGATAACATCTAAGACGAGTTATTAGTGAGCGTTCGTTCAAGTATTGAGGAATCAGCTGTTGGCATTGCTAAAGGCCATGACCACGGTGAAATTTCTGAGCTTCATGTCTTGCGTGCACTTCTTACCAAGTTCGGAACAGATGGGACAGGCGTTTCCAATAAGGAAGTCGATGAGAAATTAGCTCAGATTAAGAGCGCTCCTTCGGCAACGATCGCTATATCTGCAGAGGCTGCAACCGTGCTCTCTCGCGTGGGTAATGAAGAGCCGGGTCGCATCATTGCAGATCTTGTTGCTAAACACTTTGGCGCTGTTGCCACAGCAACTCTCTCTTCATTGAAAGCTCCCGGAGAAAGCATTAGCGAGCAAGTTGCGGTTCCAACACAATCAAATGCTGAAACTCTTCAAAAGGCGATGGGTGAACTCAATTCACTCATTGGCCTAGATGGTGTGAAGGATCAAATTGCCAAGTTGATGAATATGCACGAGGCAAATAACGTCCGTGAAAAACAAGGACTCCCCCGCATTCCAGTAGGGCTACACCTTGTATTTACCGGAAGTCCTGGAACAGGAAAGACAACAGTTGCTCGCATTGTGGCTCAGATGTATCAAGCCATTGGTCTCTTGCCAGGCGGACAACTTGTAGAGGTAGATCGTTCATCACTTGTTGCAGGTTATGTCGGCCAGACCGCACTTAAAGTTCAGGAAGCGATAAATAAGGCTCGTGGTGGAGTTCTCTTTATTGATGAGGCGTACGCACTCTCTGCCGATCGAGGCGCAGGCTTTGGTGATGAGGCAATCTCTACCTTAGTTAAAGCGATGGAAGATCAGCGCGATTCGCTAGCGATTATTGTGGCTGGATATCACGAGCCTATGCAGGAGTTCATCTCCTCAAACCAAGGACTTAAGTCGCGATTCCAGAACACCATTCCTTTTGCTGATTACAAGACATCAGAGCTACTCGAAATCTTCAGAGTTATCTCAAGTGGCTACAAGATCAACCTGACTGATGAAGTTCTACGCGCTGTCGAGAGGTACTTCGACGAGGTTAAGCCATCGGGTGAAATGGGTAATGCCCGCTATGTCCGTAACCTCTTCGAGAAGATGTATCTCAATCTCTCATCTCGAGCAGCTTCCGATGGAAATATCGAACTTCACGAACTTGTCGAGTTTGCAGTTGCAGATATTCCAGCGCCAGATGGTACGAAGAAGCCGACAATCGGTTTCTAGATCGCTACGATTTACCTATTGCACCACATTTGTATAACTCAAGAAACTGAGAAAGAGGAAGAGATGTCATATAACAACGCTCCAACCCCACCACGTCCATTGCCAAGTGAAGGTTCAGGTGGTGGAGGTTACGTCTATGCATCTTTCCAGCATCGCCTAGGTGCTTATGCGCTTGATTGCGTTCTAGCTTTGCTCACTCTCGGAATTGGCTGGATCATCTGGTCGTTTATTGTCTGGGGCGAAGGTCAAACTCCAGCAAAGAAAATTCTTAAGATACGTGTGCGTAACTTCCAGACCGGTGCCGTTGCAACATGGGGCCATATGGCTGTCCGTGAATTACTCGTTCCTCTAACCGTTCTCATTGCAGCAAACCTCACTGCAGGACTTGTGGCCGTTGCTTGGATCATTATTGAAATTGTCTTCTACTTCACCAAGAACAACCGCACACTTCGCGACCTTTGGGTCAAGACCGCTGTAATTAACGAGGCGTAAGGTGAGCGAATTCATTCCTGGTGGCCAGTCACCAGTTGTACCAATGTCACAATCAGAACAAGATGCAAAGGCTGGTAGCGGTCTAGCAATCGCTGCATTCGTTACCTCACTTGCAACAATCTTCGTCAC
>JACCDN010192033.1_pt1 | contig 10914 bp, 9 predicted proteins | sample 7441691 | NCBI WGS metagenome assembly JACCDN01 (sample SAMN15323439, study PRJNA562643) | freshwater metagenome | isolation source: river surface water | place: USA:Blue River Watershed | collected 2017-08-16
TCAGGCGAACGCCGCGATGCGGCCCATGAGGCCGGCATGGCGAGGCGGAGCGACGACCGCGCCGACGACCGCGATGAGCGGCGTGGGCAGCAAGGAGACGTCGACCTTGCCTGAGGCAAGATCGGTCAGCGTGGTGAGCACGTCGGACGCGCCATCCTGCGAGACCTTCGAAAGCAGGCGGATCGGGAGATCCTCTTTGGCGCCGGCGGCGATCAGCTTGACGGCGACGGACGGCAGCGCCTTCGCGCCCATGTAAAGGCAGAGCGTGGCTCCCGTTTCCACATGCGCCTTCCAATTCTGATCGGTGCCATCGGCGCAGTGACCGGTGAGGAACGTGACGGAGGCGGCCTTTCCGCGATGCGTCAGCGGGAACGCGGCGTCGGCGCCGGCGGCCGTCGCGGCGGTGACGCCCGGGACGACTTCGAAAGGAATGCCATGCGCGGCAAGGTGATCCATCTCTTCGCCGAGACGACCGAACACGCCGGGATCGCCGCCCTTGAGACGGACCGTCAGTCCGCCCTGGCGCGCTTCGCGCACCAGCACGGCGTTGATCTCATCCTGGGTCATCGAGTGGACGCCGCAGCGCTTGCCGACCGGCACGATCTTCGTGCTCGCCGGGATTTCCGCCAGGAGGGCGTCCCCCGGGAGGGCATCATGGATGACGACGTCGGCCTGCTTCAGCAGACGCAGCCCCCTGACGGTGATCAGGTCCGGAGCTCCGGGGCCTGCACCGACAAAGACCACCCGGCCGATGTCACAATTTACCATTTATTTAAACTTGACCCCTATTTATGTAATCCTAACCCATCTTATCAAGTATTAAATCATGGACCCTACCTCCGGCAAGCCCCTCGCAAAGAACGAACTCCTGAAGGCCGATAAGCCTGACCTTTCCGGAACGATCCGCGAAACCCTCGCCAACCCTGCGGCTGACCGCTTCAGCGGCGATGACGAGCAGTTCATCAAGTTCCACGGCATCTACCAGCAGGACGACCGCGATAAGCGCAAGGTCGCCAAGGAATACTCCGTGATGGTGCGCACGCGCCAGACCGGCGGCATCGTCCCGGCCGCCCAGTATCTCGTCTACGACGAGCTCTCCGGTCGCTTCGCCAACGGCACGCTCCGCATCACCTCCCGCCAGACCTTCCAGTTCCACGGCGTGCTCCAGCAGGGCATCGGCAACCTGATCAAGTCGATCAACGAAGCCCTCTCCTCCACCCTCGCCACGTGCGGCGACGTGAACCGCAACGTCACCGCCCCGTCCAATCCTCCCGTCGACGCGATCACCCAGGCCATCGAAGACGACGCCTTCACGCTGACCCGCGCCCTGCTGCCGAAGACGACTTCGTATCACTCCATCTGGGTGGACGGCGTCCAGCTCGACCTCGGTCTCGGCGAGAAGATCGCCAAGGCTCGCGCCTCGGTCGACCAGGCCAATCCGTACATGCCGCCGCCCGCCGACCTCGACGACGCCGGCGCGCCGACGGACAAGCTCTACGGCAAGACCTACCTCCCTCGTAAGTTCAAGACCGGCTTCGCCCTGCCCCCGAACAACGACATCGACGTCTTCACCAACGACATGGGCTACGTCGCCATCGTCGAAGGCGGCAAGCTCGTCGGCTACAACCTGCTCGTCGGCGGCGGCCTCGGCACCTCCCACGGCAACAAGGCCACCTACCCGCGCCTGGCCGACGTCATCGGCTTCCTCACCCGCGAACAGGTCGTCGCCGTCGGCGAGGCCGTGATCAAGATCCACCGCGACTGGGGCGATCGCACCGACCGCAAGCACGCCCGCATCAAGTACGTGCTGCAGGAAAAGGGCGTCGAATGGTTCAAGGGCGAGCTCGCCAAGCACCTCGGCGCTCCGCTGCCGGCCGCCAAGCCGTTCCTCTTCGTGGGCCAGGGCGACGCCTTCGGCTGGACGAAGCAGTCCGACGGCAAGTGGTTCCTCGGGCTCTTCATCGAGACCGGCCGCGTCAAGGACGCCGGCGACTACAAGCTCAAGACCGCCCTCCGCACGATCGCCGAGAAATACTCGCCGACGTTCCGCCTCACCGCGACGCAGAACCTGATCCTCTCCGACATCAAGGAAGCCGACAAGGCCGCCATTGAAAAGGTCCTGCACGACCACGGTTGCGGCATCGTCTTCAATCCGGGTCTCGTCAAGGGACGCGGCATGGCCTGCCCGGCTCTCCCGACGTGCGGTCTCTCGCTCGCCGAATCCGAACGCGTCTTCCCGAAGATCCTCGCCAAGATCGAGGATGCTCAGGCCGAAGCCGGCTTCCCCGGCGAAGAACTCGTCGTGCGCATGACGGGCTGCCCCAACGGTTGCGCCCGTCCGTACAACGCCGAGATCGGCTTCGTCGGCAAGGCCCCGGGCAAGTATAACCTCATGCTCGGCGGCAACCGCGAAGGCACCCGCCTCGCTCGCCTCTTCAAGGAATCCGTCCCCGCGGACGAGATCCCCGTCGTCGTCGGCGCCCTGTTCCAGAAGTATGCCAAGGAACGCAAGGCCGGCCAGGCCTTCGGCGATTGGGCCGACCAGGCCGCCATCTGGCCCGCCGCTCCCGCCGCCTAAGCCAGTCGATGGCCGACCTCGACCCAGCCCGCATCCCGGAACTCGACGCCCGTCTCTCGACGCTGGCGCCCGTGGACCGTCTGCGCTGGGCCTACGAGACCTTCGGAGCCCGCGCCGGCATCGGCACGAGCTTCCAGCCCGCCGGCGTGGTCATCCTGCACCTCGCCAAGACCGCCGGACTGCCCATCCAGGCCTTCACCCTCAACACCGGCCTGCTCTTCCCTGAGACGCTTGAGTTCAAGGCGAAGCTCGAAGCTCACCTCGGCATCAAGGTCGAGGAAGTGCTCCCCGCGCAGACCGTCGAACAGCAGGCCGCCCAATACGGCGCCGAACTCTGGAAACGCGATCCGGAGAAGTGCTGCGAACTCCGCAAGGTCGACTCCCTCGGCAAGAAGCTCTTCGACCTAGACCTCTGGATCACCGGCATGCGCCGCGACCAGAGCGCCGAGCGTTCCGTGACGCCGCTGCTCTCGCTCGCCGCCCGCCCTGACAATTCCGACGTCTGGAAACTCAACCCGCTCGTCGATTGGAGCCGCGACCAGGTCTGGGCCTACCTCAAGGAGCACGGCCTGCCGCACAACGTCCTGCACGACCGCGGCTACCGCTCGATCGGCTGCCTCCCTTGCACGCTGCCCACCTCCGGCGGCGACGAACGCGGCGGACGCTGGCCCGGCTTCGAAAAGAAGGAATGCGGCCTGCACACCCGCACTAAGAAATAATCTCTTTCAAACTCCTAGCCCTAGCCCTGTCCCTAGCCCTAGCCCTTTAATTCCAATGTCCCGCAACGCCCAAAACGACCACCTGACGCGCCTCGAACAGACGTCGATCCACGTCTTCCGCGAAGCCTTCGCCAACTTCCGCTCCGTCTGCATGCCCTGGTCCATGGGCAAGGACTCCAACGTCCTCATCTGGCTCGCCCGCAAGGCGTTCTGCGGCAAGATTCCCTTCCCGCTCCTGCACATCGACACGACCTACGAATTCCCGGAGATGTATGAGTTCCGCGAGAAGGCCAAGGTCATCCATGGCATCGACCTCATCGTCCGCGTCAACGAAGACGCGATCCGCCGCGGCATCGGCTACGCCACGCACGACCCGGTGACCGTCACGCACGAGCTCAAGACCGTCCCGTTCAAGGCCGCGATCGACGAGTTCAAGTGGGACGCCCTCGTGACCGGCATCCGCCGCGACGAAGACCCGACCCGCGCCAAGGAGCGCTGGTTCTCCCCCCGTTCCGCCGAAGGCGCCTGGGATTACAAGGACCAGCCCCCGGAATTCTGGGGCCAGTTCGCCAGCTCCGCCCCCGAAGGCGGCCACGTCCGCGTGCAGCCCCTCCTCGAGTGGACCGAGCTCGACATCTGGGAATACATCCGCCGCGAGAACATCCCGAATCCGACCCTCTACTTCTCCCGCAACGGCAAGCGCTTCCGCTCGCTCGGCTGCCATCCGATCACGCACCCGGTCGACAGCCCGGCCAGCAACATCGACGAGATCATCGAGGAACTGAAGCTGACCAAGACCAGCGAGCGCGCCGGCCGCGCCCAGGATCACGTCGGCCGCAACTCGATGCAGGAACTCCGCGCCAAGGGCTTCATGTGAGCCGTCCGCAACCCATCGCAACCTTCCAACCTATTTCCTCAAAGTGAGCACCCTTAAGACCACCGCCGAAGACCATCGCAAGATGCACGTCGTCGTCGTCGGACACGTCGACCACGGCAAGTCCACCTTCGTCGGCCGCCTCCTCCATGACACCGACTCCCTGCCCAACGGCAAGATGGAGCAGGTACGCAAGAACTGCGCGATCGAAGGCATGGAGTTCGAATACGCCTTCCTCCTCGACGCCCTGATCGAAGAGCAGGAACAGAACATCACCATCGACACGACGCGCATCTTCTTCCGCACGAAGCAGCGCGCCTACGCGATCATCGACGCCCCGGGCCACAAGGAGTTCCTCAAGAACATGGTGACCGGCGCCGCCAGCGCGTCCGCCGCCCTCCTCCTCATCGACGCCAAGGAAGGCGTGATGGACCAGTCCCGCCGCCACGCGTTCCTGCTCTCCCTCCTGGGCGTGAAGCAGCTCGTCGTGCTGGTGAACAAGATGGACCTCGTCGACCACTCCGAGGCCACCTACCAGAAGATCGTGAAGGAATACTCCGAGTTCCTCCACACCCTCGGCCTCAAGGCCGTCCACTTCATCCCGATCGCCGCCAAGCACGGCGAAAACGTCGTGCAGCGCGCCGCCAAGATGCCTTGGTGGAAGGGTCCGACGGTCACCGAAGCCCTCGACGCCTTCTCGCACGAGGACGACCTCACCGGCCTGCCCCTGCGCCTGCCGGTCTCCGACATCTACCGCTTCGACCACCGCCGCATCATCGCCGGCCGCGTCGAAGCCGGCGCCATCCGTCCCGGCGACGAGCTCATCTTCCAGCCGGGCGGCCGTCGCAGCACGGTCCGCACCTTCGAAGACTGGCCGGGCCCCGAGTCCCGCACGGTCGTCGGCACCGGCGGCTCCGCGAGCGTGACGCTCTCCGAGCAGATCTTCGTGGAACGCGGCCAGGTGGCCTCCCACCCGTCCAACCAGCCTCGCGTCGGCCGCGAATTCCGCGCCCGCATCTTCTGGCTCGGCAAGGAGCCGCTCGTCCCGAACAAGACCTACCGTCTCCGCCTGCTCACCCAGAACGTCGACGCGGTCATCGCGAAGATCGTCAAGGTGACCGACGCCTCGACCCTGGAATCCAAGGAAGCGGACAGCGTGCCGCGCGACTCGATCTGCGAGGTGATCGTCCGCGCCACCCGCAACATCGCCTTCGACCTCCATCACGAATGCCCGATCACGGGACGCTTCGCCCTCGAAGAAAGCGGCCGCATCCACGGCGGCGGCATCATCCTCGACGCGGTCACGAAGTCCGAAGCGCCTTCCGGCAAGGTCACCGCCTCCGAACGCGGCGCCCGCGCCGGCCACGCGCCGGCGGTCGTCTGGTTCACGGGCCTCTCCGGCTCGGGCAAGTCGACCATCGCCGAAGCCGTCGAGCGCCGTCTCTTCGACGCCGGTCGCAACGTCATCCGCGTCGACGGCGACGACCTCCGCGTCTCGCTCAACCGCGACCTGGGCTTCTCCGCCGCCGACCGCGCCGAAAGCGTGCGTCGCGCCTCCGCCGTCGCCGGCCTCTTCGCCGGCACGGGCCACATCACCCTCGTCACCCTCATCGCCCCGCTGGCCGCCGACCGCGCCAAGGCCCGCGCCGCCCTCGCGAACCACACGTTCATCGAGGTCTTCGTGGACGCCCCGCTCGCCGTCTGCGAATCCCGCGACGTCAAGGGACTCTACGCCAAGGCCCGCCGCGGCGAGATCGCCGAGTTCACCGGCATCTCCTCCCCGTATGAGGCCCCGGAAGCTCCGGAAGTCCATATCAAGACCGACCAGACCTCGCAGGAAGAGGCCGTCGATCTGGTCCTTGGAGCCATCGATAAGATCCTCCAGGGCAAGGGCGACGACTGGGAAGTCTAAGCGAAGCGTAGCTTCGCAGGGCTAGAGCCAGAGACAGGGCTAGGGCTAGAAATGGCCCCAGCCCTTTTCATTTCCTAGCCCTAGCTCTGGCCCTGGCCCTAGGTGCCCCCTTGCCCACGTGCCCACTTGTCCCCTATATAAGTCCCATGCGCCTTACCCCCGCCCTGCTCCTGCTCCTGTGCCTGTCCGCCTTGGCGGCGCCCAAGAAGAACGTCCTGCTGCTCGTCTCCGATGACTGCGGCACCCGCATGGGCACCTATGGCGGCCCGGCCCTGACGCCGAACATCGACGCCCTCGCCCGCGAAGGCGTCCGCTTCGACCGTGCCTATTGCCAATACGCGCTCTGCAATCCGAGCCGCACCTCCTTCCTCACGGGCCTGCGCCCGGACACGACCGGCGTCTACGACAACGCCAAGGAATTCCGACAGGTGATCCCGGACATGGTCACGATGCCGCAGCTGTTCAAGAACAACGGCTATGCGGTCGCCCGCATCGGCAAGCTCTACCACTACGGAGTCCCGAAGGAGATCGGCACCAACGGACTCGATGACCCGCAATCGTGGGAACGCGTCTGGAATCCCCGCGGACGTGACTGCGACGACGAGGATAAGATCTTCTCGATCGGCGTCTCGGCCGGATCGGCCGCCGACAAGGCCAAGGGCAAGATGGGACAGATCCTCGTGGGCTCGGGCAATTACGGCGGCACGGTCAGCTGGCTCGCCGCCGATGGCACCGACGCCGAGCAGACGGACGGCAAGATCGCCGCGCAGGCGGTCGATTTCCTGCGTCAGAAGCGCGATCAGCCTTTCTTCCTCGCGGTGGGCTTCTTCCGTCCGCACACGCCCTACGTCGCCCCGAAGCCCTACTTCGCCCAATACCCGAAGGACCAGGTGCAGCTGGCCAAGGAACCCGCCGGCAACCGCGAGACGAAGCCGCCGGTGGCCCTCTCGAACACCGCCGTGGCGAATTACGGCATGTCGGAGGACACCCAGCGCACCGCCAAGCAGGCCTACCTGGCTTCGATGAGCTTCATGGATGCCCAGTTCGGCATGGTGCTGGCCGAACTCAAGAAACAGGGCCTGGATAAGGACACCGTCGTGATCTTCATCAGCGATCACGGGTACAACCTCGGCGAACACGGACTCTGGCAGAAGCGCTCGCTCTACGAAGATTCGGCCCGCGTGCCGTTCATCATCCGCGACCCCGGTAACCCCGCCAACGGCCGCGCCACCAAGCGCGTCGCCGAACTCGTCGACCTCTACCCCACCGTCGCCGACCTCTGCGGGCTTCGTCCCGACAAGCGCGTCGAGGGCAAGAGCCTCCGCCCGATACTGGAACGTCCCGATGCCCTCTGGAATCATGCCGCCTACACGCAGGTCGACTTCGGAGCCATCAACGCGGGCGGCAAGAAGAAGGCGGCCACGCCCGAGCGTAAGGTCGGCCGGTCCGTGCGCACCGAACGCTACCGCTATACCGAGTGGAACCAGGGCAAGCTCGGCGTCGAACTCTACGATCACGACGCCGATCCGGGCGAGTTCAAGAACCTCGCCACCGCTCCCGCTTACGCCTCCGTCGTCGCCGAACTCCGCCAGCGCCTCGCCAAGGGGACGAACTGAAGAAGAGGACGGAGTCGATGACTGCGTCGAGGGCTGAATCGAGGACTGAATCGATTAGCCGAAGGCAGGGTCGGGACAACGTCACGACATAGTGGCGCTAGGACAGCACGTGGTGCTGCCCCTACCCCTACCCCTATCAACTATACTTCAGCTGCACCTTCTTACCGGTGCGGATCGATTCGTAGATGCCTTCGACGATGACCATGTCGCGGCGGCCGACTTCGCCGGTGCAGGTGACTTCGGTGCCGTTGCGGAAAGCCTCGGCGACGCCGTCCATATGGCGCTGCTGCTGACGGAAGACGCCGAAATCGAGCTTACCCTTGGCGGAGGTCGAGATGTTGAGGTTACGGTAGCTGAACACGGGCTTCGAGCCCTCGAACCAGCCCTTGGCGGCTTCGGCGCGGAACTCGGCGCGGTTGGCGTCATAGCCGGTCCAGACGTCGGCGACGGCGCCGTTGGCGAACTCGAGACGGAACTCCATGGCCTGTTCGACCTCCTTGAAGAAGTCAGGCTGGGTCTTCGGCAGTTCCTTGGCCGTGACCGCGACCGGATTGGCGTCGGCCGCCATGCAGCAGGCCTGGATCGAATACACGCCCATGTCGAGGAGCGCGCCGCCGCCGGCGAGCTTCTTCTCGATGCGCCAGGCATGCTTGCGGAGCGTGAAACCGTTGGCGCTGGTCATCTTCATGAACGGGCCGAACTCCTGGGTCTTGGCCAGGCGGACGAGTTCCTGGTGATACGGGTCGAAGTGCAGGCGGTAACCGATCGCCAGTCGCTTGCCGGCCTTCTTGCCCGCGGCGATCATGGCGTCGCAGTCGGCCACTGACGTCGCCATGGGCTTCTCGCAGATGACGTGCTTGCCGGCGCCGAAGGCGTCGATGACGTTCTGGGCGTGGACGCCGGGAGGGGTGACGACGTAGACGATGTCGATGGCCTTGTTGGCGGCGACCTTGTCCCACTGGTCGTAGGAATAGATGTTGGCTTCGTCGAAGCCGTGGAGCTTCGCGAGCTTCTCGCCCTTCGCGCGGGTGCCCGTGATGGCGGCCACCAGCTTCACGTTCTTGGTTTCCAGCAGGGCCGGCGAAAGCTCGCCGTTGGAATAGTTGCCCAGACCGCACAGCGCGAGGCCCAGAGGCTTGCCGGCGGACTCCGCCGCACGCAGCGCCGGAGCAAGGGCGTAACCGGCGGCCAGGCCACCGAGGGAACCGAGGAAAGCACGACGAGTAGGGCTCATAGGGGTGAGTCCATTCCTACCCCTGCCCCGCCCCTCCGCAAGCGCAAGGTAGCCCGCCCGGACTAAGACGGGAGTCAATCCCTGCGCGAGTCGTGATTCGTGACAAAATACGGCGTCATCGCCTCGCCGTAGGGGGCGTTGAAGACGTACCCGAACAGCTGCGTTCGCTCGGTGAAACTCCAAGGCACGCTGCCCACCCGAATCCTCCGGAGGTTTTCGCGTTCGGTGGCGAAACGTTCGGGCGGGGCGGCGTAGGCGATCTTGAACGCAAGCATGAAGGGCATGCCGTCCTTTCGGACCTGCGGATCCAGGCTGGCCGCCTTGGTGATGGCGTCGCGGCCGATCTGACTGCGATCGGCATGGTTATGCGCAAGATTACATAGGGCGACGAGCCGGAGGTGCGGATGCCTTACTTCGACGGCGACCCTCTCGAGGAGACGGACAGAAGCCTCATCTTTCTGCGTACCAAGGAATCCTACGAGGCGGTTGTGGTAATAGATATTTGATAACTTTACGTCAGCCTTGTTGGCCGCGAGGAAAGCTTCCGCCTCCTTCCTGATCAGGGCAGATGCCTGTTCATCCCCAGAAATCCGGGTGATGGCCCAGGCCGCGGCGAGCCGTCGGTCAGGGCTCCGCCCCGGGGCCTGCATGAACTGCCTGAGGAAAGGCAGGTCGGCCTGAGTCCCGACATAACCGAACCATGCGACATCATAGGCCGGAGGAATCTGGTCGGGGACGGCGGAGACCTGCCTAAGATGGCCGACAGCCTCGGGCGCGCCGAGGTAGACGAGAGACTGGAGCAAAGAAAACGAAGGCGACCGCCGGTAAGCCGTCAGGACGGCGGGGGTGCCCGCGACATCACCGCAGCGACCGAGAACCAAGGCGGCCTGCTCGCGCGCATCGAGCCTGCCGTTCCCCAGGTAACCGGGGGGATACCATGCCGGCTCCGACAGGCGGGAGATACGCATGAGTTCATCCCGACCGGAGAATTCCTTGAGCTGATACATCAGGCCCAGCACTTCGACGCGCACCCAGAGCTGCGGATGGCCGACCTTCTTTTCCAGTTCCGCCAACATGCCCAGACGCGTCATCTTACGGGAAGAAAAATTGCCTGAGACCAGACGATTGAGCTCCGACCAGCTGCCTTTGGCTACGGCCGCTTCGAACTGCTGGCCGAAGCTGAGCTCGACCGGCTTGGCCACGACATCGACCTGCGGCACCGGATCAGGATTGCCGGCGCAACCGGCCAGCGATGAAAGCAAGCAGGCGGCCAAAATCGTCCGCATCCTCTGACAGGGGTGTCTCATCGGGGTGACCTATTCCTACCCGCGCCCCTCACCTCCGCAAGCGCAAGGTAGGGGCAAAGCGAGCCGCCCTATCCAATCCTCAAGTTCTGTCACAGGATAAAAACTATGCGTCATCCGCATGAGCCATCATCCATGAAGCCCGGCGACGGATGCCCTCATCCACGGACGTTACGAGTTCAGAAAGGGCAACTGTCAGATCCTTGGATGCCAATCTGGCGGCCAACTGACAATATTGCCTGAACTCGACGCCTGATGGCCGACCAACAACATCCAGCAGGACAGTCTTCAGCCTTTGCTTATGCTTTGGGCTCAGATCGGCGCGTTTCAGATATCTCAATAACTGTGCCTTATCATACCCTGAACGAAAGTACCGAGGATTAACCTCAAGGAAAGTCACCGCATTCTCGCGCCATTCACCGTCGATTTCCTGGATCTCTTTCAGCTTGTCGGGCCAGATCATGAAGATCCGGTAGATGCCGACGTGCTCGGCACCAGGTACATACCTGTTACGATAATGTGCCGGCCCCTCTGCCTGCATTACTTGCTCTAGCTTGCTGATATCCTTGGCGGAAATACTCATATTTATTTCTCCCCTTTGAGATAAGCCAACAAATCGGCTAGCTGCTGCTTGCTCAGCCCGGCTTCGAGGCCGGCCGGCATGAGCGAACCAGGCA
>JACCDN010731499.1_pt1 | contig 10912 bp, 6 predicted proteins | sample 7441691 | NCBI WGS metagenome assembly JACCDN01 (sample SAMN15323439, study PRJNA562643) | freshwater metagenome | isolation source: river surface water | place: USA:Blue River Watershed | collected 2017-08-16
AAACGAAAGTAGCTTTTGACTCTCTCATTCCTGGCATATCTACTTTAGACAAATCCCATCCTCCATTTTCCATAGAGTGCATGAAATCTTCTCCGTATTTAATAATTCCTGACTCTAACATCTCACGAAGCAAGTCATTTCCTTCACGTGTTCTTTCTCCTACTCCTGCGAATACTGAAAGTCCACCGTGACCTTTTGCAATATTGTTAATCAACTCTTGAATCAATACTGTCTTACCTACTCCAGCACCACCAAACAATCCAATTTTACCTCCTTTTGCATAAGGCTCAATCAAATCGATTACTTTAATACCTGTAAATAAAACTTCAGAAGAAGTTGATAAATCTTCGAATTTTGGAGCCGATCTATGGATTGACAATCCATTTTCTCCTGTTTTAGGCAAGTTTCCTAAACCATCAATTGCATCTCCAATTACGTTGAATAAACGTCCGTAAACATCTGGACCAATTGGCATTTGGATTGGATTCCCTGTACCTACTACTTCATAACCTCTGCTCAAACCATCTGTTGAATCCATCGAAATAGTACGAACGGTATTTTCACCAATATGTGATTGTACTTCTAGAACTAAGATTGTTCCATCTTTTCTTGTGATTTCTAACGAATCATAAATTTTTGGAAGTTCTACATCTTTACCGTTGAAAACAACATCAACTACTGGACCAATGATTTGGGCAACTTTTCCTATTACTTTAGACATTACTTATGTATTTATTAAATAGCTATTTAGGTTTATGAAATTCACTTAACCGAGAGTCGCCGATTAAATGCTTTTTTTCAGAGTGCAAAGATAATTTTTAAAATATAAAATCAATAATTTTTTTTATAAAAAATCAGGATAATTTTACTTACAAACAAAAAACCACTACACAAATGCAGTGGTTTTTTGATTTATTATAATAAATGGATTCTATTACAAACTAGCAGGGAATAAAATTCTGTAATTGCCTAGATCTACTTTTTTCAAAGTCGAAGAATATTTTGTATTGATAGCTTCAATAAAAGCATTAGCAATTAATGCATAACCTCTAGGGCTTGGATGTACTCCATCCAAAGAAAAAGAACCTCCAAAAACATACGTAGCTGTCATTGTAAAATTATTACTCACTATTCCTGTAGTTGACAATTTATCCATAATCGCTTTAGCATCAACAAAAGCCAACCCTTTTGAATCAGCAATTGCTCTGATACTTGTATTGTAAGCATCTGTAGCAATTTTAATTTCAGCTGTTTCAGAAGGAATTAACACATGTGCATCTTGTAAAGGAAAAGTAATCCCAAATTTATTTAATGGCGATGGTGGCGCAATACCTAATCCTGAAGTAGTTGCAGTTGGCGCAGCTCCAATAACAGATTGTGTTGGCAACAATACTAAATCAGTAGCTGTAGCCTGACGAGCTTGGCCAAAAACGGCTCCGTAAAAAGCAGCTGTTTGCGCCCCTAAAGAAGGAGTAAAAGCAGCTGTTAATTGAGCCGATAAATTCGTTAAAGATTCGTCTTTAATCAAAAGAGGATTCGCTACAGTTGTAGAAAGTAAGTTAATTCTATCTCCCGCACCAAAAACAGTCAATACCTGTTTTAGGGGGCCATATAATTGTGTATTTAAGGCAGAAATAGTTGCTTGGCCTACAGCTACATTTCCTCCACCAAGAACTGATGTAGATAATGGATTAATAGGCACTGTTGTAAAATAAGGCAAAGTAGATACATAAGGTAAATTAGCCACAACTCCTTTAGCACCATTAGCAGTCAAATTTGTAATCAAAGCATTATACGCGTAAGCAAAAACCCCTGGATCTGTAATATCATTTGAAGCGTAAGTTGCTGCATTATTGTTTCCTGTTTGGTTTACTCCAACACCTCCAGAAGTAGCATAACCTAATACGTCATTACCGCCAATCCATAGAGAAAAGAAGGTTGGCGCTTGCGCTACAGCATCAGATAAAACAGTAGAAGTTGCTGAGGTTGCAAAACGAGCATAATATGGATTAGCTAATCCTGCTGCAACACCAGCCACATTTCCATAACCCGCAGCAACTAAATGATAACTTTTAGCACCAGGCACTCCTAAATTATTAAAAGGCCCAGTTAACTTAGTTGCTATATTAGTTGATGGCGCTCCTGAAACAGCTACTGGAGCTGCTCCATTGAAATACAAACGTTGTCCTGCAACAAGATTTCCACCTAATAAAAGTCCACCTACATTATCAGCCATAAAAGGCGTACTAAATGTACCACCTCCAGCTGCAGCAAATTGTTGAGAAAGGACATTAGGATAAGCTCCTTTTTGACCTTCAATAAACAAAGCACCATCGCTATAACCAGCAGCGAAAGAATCTCCTAAAGCTATATATTTTGAAAAATTAGCTGTTCCTGCTGAAACTGGTTCTTCAACAACAACATCGTCATCATTAGTACAAGCTACAAAGGTCAACGAAACCAGAAATAGCCATTTGAAATTTTTTATCATGATTGTATTTTTTTAAAAAATTATTAAATCAATTATGGATTAATTGTCCATGAAGCAAAATATTGTTGACCTATTGATCCTGCTCCTAACACCTGTGTATATTCTTTACCACCAATGTTAGCTGCTCCAATTTTAAGCGTAGACTTCAGTTTTGGCATGTTGTAATTCACTTGCGCATCAATTACTGTAGCCGATTTAATTATTCCATCTACCATTGTAGATTGCCATAAGTATTCACTATTCCATCTTCCACTTACATTAAATCCAAAATTATCGAATAATTTTTCGTTTCCGAATGACGCTTTTACTCTATGTTTTGGAGTGTTAAATCCAGCTTCAAAACTAGGATCTTGAGATTGATCAAAATTAAATTCAGCATAATTATAATTAACGCCTACTTCAAAATCTTTGTACACTTTTTTAGCCAATCCTAAACCAAAACCAAGAGATTTAATTTCTACACCCGTATTCGTATACAACTGGAATGCTCTATAATTTCCATTTTGTAAGGCATGTAAAGACTGTGTTCCTAAATCAGTTGCACCACCTGCAGGATTTGGAGCATCTTGTGCTTTACCATATAATGGCGCTACTACATTTAAGTTCCCAATAAAGTTATTATAGGTATTATAATATCCATTGATGTCAACCGACATGTCTTTGATAAATGAACGGTATCCTATCTCAAAAGCTTTAACTTCTTCTGGTTTCACAAACGCTAAATTTGTTTTTTTCAATAACGCTGGATTCCCTGTTGCTGTAAGAGCTCCAACTGAAGCTGCAGTATATGAGTTGTTGTAAGCATTCAAACCAGTAATATTAACCGATGTTCCACCTGCAAAAAACTGTCCCGTTGTAGTCGAAACAGGTAATGTTTCTTTGTATCTAGTCAAATTGTCTGGTGCTGACCCTAACAAGATTGCGCTACCTACATTAAACCCAATGTATTGATCTTGAGTGGATGGATTTCTAAAACCTGTTTGGAAAGAAGCTCTAAAATTATGCTTTCTGCTTTCGCCACCTGAATACACAAAAGAAACTCTTGGTGAAACATTACCATCAAAATTTTTAGATTTATCATAACGAACAGAACCTGTAAATTTCAATCTGTCGTCCATTAATTTTTTAGTTAACTGAGTGTAAGCACCATATTCGTTGTAATTGATTGGTCCAGACGCATCAGTATAAATTCTACCATGAGAATTCAATTGATATGCTCTATAAGAACCTCCAACTTGAATTTCTGCAAATTTGATAATATCTTTAAAGTTATAATTGGCATCTGAATGGTAAATTCGAGAATTATCAACTAATTTTGATCCAGACAATACGCTTGCTTCATTAGTTACTTGATCAAAAGCACTTTTGAAACCAGCTGTTCCAGGTAATAATCTTCCGGTATCTGCAACTGTTCTTGCTACTTTGTGCGCATTTTCTGGAGTCATCCCTCCTAAAGTAGATTGAATATAAGCTCCTGCATATTCTCCAAACCATTGACTATCTGCTTTCCATTTACGGTTAACATTAATCCCTGTAAACAACATATCATACGACTTCCCTCCGTCTTCTGTAGTAGTATAACCTCTTAAGAAGAAATTTTTACCTTTGAATTCTAATTTATGCTGTTGCATAAAAAAATTGTTCAAGTAATATCTATTGGCGCCTTGGTAAACGGCATTTCCAAAACCAAATTTACTTTGCCATATTACCTCTAAATTTTCATTCCCAAAAGGTCTTACATGTAATGAGAAATCAATTTTCGTATTAGATGCTTTGTTATCTGTTAAATCAACCTCATTGTATCCCGTTCTACTCACATTAGTACTTGGTAATAAATTAACTGCTCCAGCAGGAATTCTTCCCAATGAAGCCAATGCATTACCAACTCCTTTTAAATTAGTAGAAACTTCATCTCCGTACACATTAATTCCATCATAATTGATATGACTTCTATCTCTTCCTAAAGTTGTTTTATCATCATAATTAGTCGCATACCAATCGGTCGCTTTCATATAAGTAAAATTAGCTTTGGCAGCAAAATAAGGATTGAACGCTTTTGCCATACGTATTCCATAATCTACATAATCGTTAACACCTGCTGCTTGCTGACTTGTTTGACCATATTTAGCATAAGCTCTGATTCCTTGACTTGTAAATGGGCTTTTACTGTTCATAAACAAAATCCCATTGAATGCATTCGCTCCATATAAAGCAGATGATGCTCCAGGCAACAGTTCAACACTCTGAACATCAATCTCAGAAACACCAATCATATTACCAATCACGAAGTTCAACAACGGAGAGGAGTTGTCCATTCCGTCTACTAATTGCATGAAACGAACATTAGCAACTGTAGCAAAACCTCTAGTGTTGATCGATTTGAACGACATACTACTAGTGTTCATTTGAACTTCTTTCAAGTTTTCTAATCCTTCATAAAAAGTGGCAGAAGCCGTTTTCTTAATATCAGCAATCCCCATTCTCTCAATGGTTACAGGAGATTCTAATACACGCTCTGGTGTTCTTGAAGCCGAAACTACAATTTCATTTAATTTAGTTTCTTCATCTAAAAGTTTTACGATTACTTTTTGATTTGCTCCCGAAACCGTGATTTTTTTAGCTCCAAAACCTAAAGCTGTAATCTCTATTTGGTATGGGAATTTTTTTGATGTGCTTAAAATAAATTTTCCGTCAACATCACTAATTGTTCCTGAATTGTCTCCAACAACTTTAATATTGGCTCCTGGAATGGGTTGATTGTTACTGTCTGAAACAGAACCTGAAATTGAATTTTGAGCAAATGAAATGCTACAAAAAAACAAGGTCAAAAAAAGCAAGTATACTCTCATTGGTTAAAATTTTGTTGGTTTATGCGACCAAAATACAAATATTTTTGGCTATTATTAAAATTATAGGGTAAAAATTTCATATTTAATAACGATTCTTTCCATTTATAATTAATTGATAGTCTCCTTAATTAAACAATTAATAACAAATTGTTTCTTACGCAATTAAAAAGTCACGCTATACAAACAAAAATGAATAAATAGTAGAAAAAAAATTGCAATAACATCAAAATAAAAAAAGCAAGAAATATCTTGCTTTTTGTGTAGTTATTAAATTTTAATGTATTATTCCACGGTAACCGATTTAGCTAAATTTCTTGGCTGGTCTACATTACAGCCTCTCATAACCGCAATGTGGTACGACAACAACTGCAATGGAATTGTAGTGATTAATGGCGATAAAGCATCTGAAGTTTCCGGAATTTCAATCACATAATCAGCTAGTTCTCGAACTTGAGTGTCTCCTTTAGTCACAACAGCTATAATTCGACCACTTCTTGATTTAATTTCCTGAATATTACTTACAATTTTATCATAATGCCCTTGTTTTGGTGCAATTACAATTACTGGCATTTGCTCATCAATTAAAGCGATTGGTCCGTGTTTCATCTCAGCTGCAGGATACCCTTCAGCATGAATATAAGATATCTCTTTTAATTTTAATGCGCCTTCTAAAGCAACTGGAAAATTATACCCTCTCCCTAAGTACAAGCAATTGTGTGCCTCTTTAAATGTAGCTGCAATTTCTTTTGTGCTTTCATTCGTTTCCAAAGCTTCTTTTACTTTTTCAGGAATTATTTCTAATTCTTGCAGATACATGTGGAAGTCAGAGTTTGACAACGTTCCTTTGGCTTTAGCCAAACGCAACGCAATCATTGTCAATACTGTAATTTGAGTAGTAAATGCTTTTGTTGAAGCTACCCCAATCTCAGGTCCAGCGTGCGTATAAGCACCCGCGTGACTTTCTCTTGAGATTGAAGAACCAACCACATTACAAACGCCAAATACAAAAGCTCCGTGTTCTTTTGCCAATTTAATTGCTGCCATTGTATCAGCTGTTTCTCCTGATTGAGAAATAGCAATAACTACATCTTTGCTGCTAATAATTGGATTTCTATATCTGAATTCTGAAGCATATTCTACTTCAACTGGAATTCTTGTAAATTCTTCAAAAACATATTCAGCAACTAAACCTGCGTGCCATGAAGTTCCACAAGCCACTATGATGATTCGGTCGGCATTAAGAAATTTTTCCAAATTATCTTCCACACCAGCCATTTGAATTATTCCCTCATTGACATGTAATCTTCCTCTGTAGGTATCTTTGATTACACTAGGCTGCTCATAAATCTCTTTCAACATAAAATGATCATAACCCCCTTTTTCAATTTGTTCCAAATTCATTTGAAGCTCTTGAATATAAGGATCAACCAAAGTATCGTCTTTGATTTTTCTAATTTTCATTGGTTTGTGCAACCTAATATTAGCCATTTCGCCATCTTCTAAATAGATAGCATTTGAAGTATATTCAATAAATGGAGAAGCATCTGAAGCAATAAAATACTCTCCTTCTCCCACACCAATTGCTAGCGGACTCCCTAAACGAGCTGCAACAATTTCATCTGGATTTTTTTTGTCGAAAACAGCAATTGCATACGCCCCTACTACTTGATTTAAAGCAACTTGAACTGCTTTTCCTAATTTTAAATTTTCTTTGATTTGAATTTCTTCAATCAGATTAACTAATACTTCTGAATCCGTATCCGAATGGAAAACATATCCTCTTTTAAGCAACTCTTCTTTTAAAGGCGCATAATTTTCAATAATTCCATTGTGGATTATGGCTAAATCCCCTGAATTAGAAAGATGTGGATGTGAGTTAACATCATTGGGAACACCATGAGTAGCCCATCGTGTATGGCCTATTCCAATGGTTCCATTAGTTGTTATCTCTTTAGCGGCTTTTGCTTCAAGATCCGATACTTTACCTTTAGTTTTGCACAGTTTCAATTCTTCTCCATCGTACAACATGACACCCGCGCTATCATAACCGCGGTATTCTAATCTTTTCAATCCTTTAATAACAATAGGATAAGCTTCTCTATAACCAATGTATCCAACTATTCCACACATAATCTGAGTCTAATTAGGTTTTGTATAATAAATTTGAAGTTTCAATCTTTTATCTTCCGGGACGGAAGGGTGACTTCCATAAAGAATTGTTCCAAGCGGATTCATAACAGATGATTTTGCCACTTTTGAAGAAAATGCATTTGCTGTTTTCAATTTTGAGAAAGAGGCGTCTGCAATATTTTCAGTAACCACTAAGCCTAATTTAACATTCGTCGAATCGGCATATTTTACTAAGTTTCTAATCTGATTGGTAATTCTAATTTTATAGGTTTGACCTCTTCCATTAGTAACCGCCTCTTTATTGATTAATCCACTAAAAACATATTTAGATTTTTTAGCATCAGAGGCATTTGTTACATCTAAATAATAATCAACTACTGGACGATTATTGGTTAAATCATATAAATAAACACGATTGGGTTCATTACTTGATGCCATTTTAGCAGCATCGATATGGAAAATCAGGTTAGCTTCATTAATCAACCAACCTTTACTTCGTATTAAATCTAACTCTCCTGGGGTTTTAAAAAGATCAATGACCGTCATGGCACCTTCTCCACCTTTCAAATACAAATTAGCATCTCCTGAAGCTGTATTAGGATTATTTACTGCATTTGTATAGGATGAATTTACATCTGTTTGATCTAATAGATTCACAGAGTTGCCTGTTAAATTAAGATCAATTGTTTTAGGAACCCTTGTGGTTACTCCATTGGTAACTAAATCTTCCGTATAACTAATTGTAATTTTTCCCGCTTTAAAATTCATCAACGCCATACTGCCTGAACTTCCCGACACACTTTCTATTTTAAAATACAATCCTCTAAAATAATCTTTAAACACATCATTTGTAGCTAATTTAGAAGCAGGTGCACTCAGTATTTTAGATGCAAAAAAACTATTGTTTAATTTCAAACGCATGGCTGGCACAGAACGCGTAGTAGTAACTTTTCCGTCAGTGGCAGTAGTTTTTTGTACAATTTCTTTAGGGTCAAAAAAGAAAGCATCATTCTGAGACACACTAGTTGAATTATTCAAACGAGAACCTACTTTGGCATTTTCAAAAATAGCCGTTTGGTCTGTATAAAAGGATTGTGCTTCTTGAAATCCACTCGCTGGATCTAAGTCTCGCATATAATAATTCGATTCGTATATACTCAATTTTATGGGTGCTTGTGCTCCATAAATAGAATCCAATTCATACACATGACTACCATCAGTATTAGTTGATTTTAAAGTACTGAAATATGGTACTGATAAATACACACTATCTACAACTGCATTCGCGCCAATAGTAGGAGCTAAAGTTCCCAAATTTAATTGTGTTGCAAAATGAGCTGTTGTTTTACCAAAAGCAGGGTCATTATAAATCCCTAATGCATTTACAGCGAGATTACTCGCGTCAACTGGTCCTATTTTCTGATTATAGGCAACTACATTTGAAGTATATTGTAAAAAATCAAAATGATTATCTCCTAGTAAATCTGCACCAATCTCATTGTAATCTTTATCACAAGAATATAAGAAAAGAACACCAGCTACTATAAGTATTTTCTTAAAAAAAGAAGTATTGTACATGTTTTGTTTTAAAGTTTAATTTTTAAAGAACTTCATTTTTGTAGAAATTAGTATACGCTTCTGCAAATACTTCTTTCGATTGGAAAGGTAAAAAAGGTTTTCCTGAAGATTCTATAAATTTTGTTAAACTTGGCGATAGATTTTCAGAAGCAATAATAACTGCGTCTGAATGTTTTACAGTTGCTTTAATAATGTTTTCGTAATCAGGCACTTCCAAATCCAAAATAGACTCTAATGGTACATTATCAAATTTCACTTTGTTAATCATTTCTGCATCTAACGTTCCCTCAAATGATTGACTGTATACAGAAGTAACTATTTTAGTATCTGAAAATAAGGCTTCATTTTTATAAAAATGCTTCATGTAAATAGGCAACATTGCTGCCATCCAACCGTGAACATGAATAATATCCGGAACCCAATTCAATTTTTTAACCGTTTCTACTACTCCTTTTGCAAAGAAAATAGCACGTTCATCATTGTCTGGGTACAAGTTTCCTTCTTCGTCTGAAAATGTGGATTTTCTTTTGAAGTACTCATCATTATCAATAAAGTACACCTGTATTCTTTCCTTTGGAATTGATGCCACCTTGATAATCAATGGCATATCCAAATCATTTACTACCAAATTCATCCCTGAAAGTCGAATTACCTCATGCAATTGATGTCTTCTCTCATTGATATTTCCATATCTTGGCATAAAAATTCTAATCTGTCCGCCTTGATCATTAATCATTTTCGGCACATCGTAGGACATCAAAGAAACCTCATTTTCAGCAAGATAAGGAACTACTTCAGATGATACATATAATATCCTCTTGTCTTTCATATTATAATTTACTTAATTTTTTGGCAATAAAAACCGAGCAAAATTACAAAAATTTATGCACTTTATAACAAATATGTTAAGTTTGCACTCCATTTAAAACATCCATCATGCACATTTTCTACGGAAAAGCACCCTTAATAGCACACCTAAAACCTATTAAATCAGCACATTCCACTATTGGATTTGTCCCAACAATGGGCGCTTTGCACGCTGGACACCTAGCTTTAATGGAACTTTCTTTACAAGAAAACGACTATACGGTGGTGAGCATTTTTGTCAATCCAACCCAATTTAATAACCCGGAAGATTTAGCCAAATATCCTCGAACTTTAGAAGAAGATGTAAGAAAAATTACCGCTTTGAATCCGGAAATTATGGTGTACGCACCCTCTGTTGAAGATATTTACGATGGTAATCCTGTTTCTCAATCTTTTGATTTTGACGGATTAGAAAACCAAATGGAAGGCAAATTTAGACCTGGGCATTTTGATGGAGTAGGCACAATTGTCAAGCAACTGTTTGAAATTGTAACGCCAACGAATGCTTATTTTGGAGAAAAAGATTTCCAACAATTACAAATTGTCAAAAAATTAGTAGTCAAAAATCAGTTACCTGTTACTATCATTGGCTGTCCTATTTATAGAGAAGCCAATCAACTTGCCATGAGTTCAAGAAACGAGCGCTTATCGGCTGAAGAACGAAACCAAGCAAGCTTAATTTACCAAACACTACTTCAGGCCAAAGAGAAATTTCAAAATGGAACCGTAGAAAGTGTGAATCAATTGGTACAACAAACTTTTGAAAACCAACCGTTATTTGATTTGGAATACTTTGTCATCGCCGATGAAGAAACACTATTGCCTTGCACAACCAAAGAAAAAGATAAGAATTACCGTGCATTTATTGCGGTTTTTGTTAACAATATTCGATTGATTGATACCATTTCACTAAATTAATTTACTTTTGCACCATGCAAATTCAAGTAGTAAAATCAAAAATACACCGCGTTAAAGTAACCGGAGCCGATTTAAATTA